>ERZ1026894.135-NODE-135-length-56079-cov-16.556387_pt1 | contig 56079 bp, 51 predicted proteins | sample MGYA00380177_ERZ1026894 | MGnify/ENA primary metagenome ERZ1026894 (study PRJEB33269, sample SAMEA4719813) | human gut metagenome | biome: human-associated habitat; feature: organic feature; material: feces | place: Cameroon | collected 2013-10 ... | reverse complement strand
AAATCCATACTTGCCAGAATACCGAAGCATCTGTCTCCTCCGAATTCAGACTCCAATTGATTCCCCAGATAGGTTTTCTGATCATCAAGGAATTTCACTTTTTGTCCATTCGGCAGAGTATATTCCAAATTCACATATTTCCCCACAAGTGCATTTAGTTTGTCTAACTTTGGAAGTCCGTCTATATGCAGATCATTTATTTCATTTATCAATCGCATTTTAAACTCTTCAAGCTGCCCATTGTCACTAAGTTCATCATACCTGTTCCAGTAATCCAATTTGCAAAAGCCATTAAAAGCACAACGGATTTGCCATTGGGTACGAATAGGTTCGTTCATGTTCTCACCTCCTTTCGCAGCCGCGAAAGCGGTGGATTTTGAAATGTCCCCTTTCGTAATCCCTCAAACCGAAAAACTTGATTTTGGACGTTGATTTTTGGCGATTTTTCAAAAAAACTTTTGAAAAAATGCAAAAAGCGCCCGTCTGCAAAATGCAGATGAACGCATAGGAATTAACTACGGTATTTAGATGATTTGACAGTTCATATTCAAGGGGAGAAATGTCCCCGGCGGTGGTCGGGCTTTTTTTGACAAGTCAGAGAATGTAAAGATTTGTCGGTATGGTTTATCACTCATGACGGCTACCTCCTAAAGCCGCCATATCTGAATGATTACAAGTCGTCACATAGACAAAAAAATCGGCGGCTCTGAAAATCAAAGCCGCCGAAAAATAGTAGGCGCGTGAAAATGCTTCTGCTCTGCGACGGCTTTTTTTCTTTTGCCGTCGCCCGGCAGATGAAATATCTATTTAATTATCTCGTCATTGCCGCCTATAACTGATCCGGGCAGCAATATAGTAAACTCCGTAGAGCAATATAAAAAAGACAAATGCAATACTAAGAGAGCCGATTATCCACAAGTTGTTTGAAAATACAGGGAGATGAAACGCACTCAACTGCATTTTCCCCGCACTGACATATACAAAGCAACTGCTGATAATCAAAGCGGGTAACAAAGGGAGTAAAAACATCATTGACAACTGGCGATTATTTAGTTTCTCAATATCCCGCCTATTCATTCCAAGCTGCTGTAAAATACAGTCCTGTCGTCGTTTCTTCTCCCTGTCACTAAGAATTTGCGTCGCCAAAATTGCCGCACCAGTGATTTCAAAGACCAGTGAAAGGTAAAATAAGCAAATAGCCATAGCATAAAGCTGTGTCAAACTTTCTTTATCTACCCACTTGCCGGACAAATAATCAACATTATCAATCAGAGCTGTCACACCGCTACCGTCAGACGCAGTTTTCCCAATATTACGTTTTAGCATAGAAAGACCATCATACATTTGAACGATATTTTGCAAATCGCGGCTATCAAGCGGCGTTTCTGTTATGACAGACAGCAGACTATATAGTGTCGTCATTTGGCTAACCGCCTGTTCTGGAACAATGATACAAAAGTCAAGACCATTTCCGTATGTGTCCATCTGGCTGAATGGTTCACAAAATATGCTATCCTCTGCGAATAAATATCCGGCACAATTCAGACTTTTATCCTGTTCAAGCAATGTTTCAAAGGGCTTTTTAAGTGCGGGAACACAATGGATATAACACAAAGACGGATTGAGTTCTACGGATTGAAGCCCCAGTATTTCGCGCAGTTTCTTATAATCACTCTGTTTCATATAAGTATCATGTTGATATTCTGCGTATGCCATATAGCCCGAACGTCCGGTACTTGATATACAATCGTTTCGCGCTGCAAGAAAACTATTCTTGTTATCCGTATAAATGCTGTAAACATAACTTGACTGAACGGGGAAGTTAAGGTCAAGAACATTTTCATAAGCCGAAAAATCCTGTAATTCTGCCTTGTGTAAAATCATTATATCAAATACGCTCTGTTCCATATTTTTGTCTGCAATCATATAAACAGCGGTACCCGCCCCCATAAAGGTTAATGAAAGCATAAACAAAACGGAAAGAACGCCCATGATAATGCTTGTTGAACGGATTTTTGCTGTAAAGCCGCGAAATAGTACCAACCTGTTTTTTTCGTATTTCCATTTTTCACGATTGCCAAATTGCATAATGAGAAACGTGGGTACACTTAGGAAAAAACCAAATAAAAACAGTACCAGACAAACAACGCCTATAAGCACATCATAACCATTCCCCAACGGCCCGGTACACATCAGAAAAATTCCTACACACCCTGTCAAAACAGATATAAAAAACAGTGCAATGGCAGATACCCCGTCATGCAGCAGCTTTTTTTCGTTCTGGCGCTCATAATACAACAAATCGTAAAGAGTTACCTTGCTTATCCATTTGTTGTTCCTCCGTATAGCGCAAAAGAGCATTGCCAAAAAATAGAGACAGGTTAATGCTGTGGCATTAAATGAAAAGTTCCACCTTAAGACATATATCATACCAAACATAGAGCTAAGAACCGCTTCTAACAGTTGGGAAAACAGTATGCCGACAGGAAGCCCAATAGCAAACGCAAAAATGCCAATCAAAGCGTTTTCATAAAAAATAAGCCTGCATATAGAACGGTTAGGGATTCCCGAAATCATATAGATACTCAATTCCCGGCTTCGTCTTTTCAATATATACTTTGTCATGTACCCAACAATCCACCCCATAATAAGGACAATGAGCAATGACGCAACAATAATCATATAAGGCAGCACGCCGATACTGGGAAACGCTTTCACAATATCCGAAAAAATCAGTGAATTAAAAGCGTACATAAAGGAAACCGTACAGGCAAGTGTGATGAAGTAAAGCAAATAATCTTTTGACTGCCTTTTCGCATTGCGGATTGATAATTCCTTTAGCATGGATTGTCACCTCCCAAGAGGGAGAGAACGTCAAGGATTTCGTGATAGAATATATCCCGCGTCTTTTCGCCTTTCAATATCTCATTAAAAATCTTCCCGTCCTTTAGGAATAAAATGCGGTCTGTATAACTGGCACAAAATGCGTCATGTGTTACCATGAGGATTGTAGCACCTGTTTCTTTGTTAAGCTCTGACATCATCTGTAACAGAATACGGGCAGAATTAGAATCAAGGGAACCTGTCGGCTCGTCAGCCATAACCAGTTTGGGATTACATATCATTGCCCTTGCAAAAGCACAACGCTGTTTTTGACCTCCCGATACTTGAAAAGGAAATTTTTTCAGTGTGTCGCTGATTTGTAGCCGCTGTGCAATATGGTTAATCCGCTCCGTAATTTCTTTCGGCGGCACTTTCCCGATTGTTAAAGGTAAAGCTATATTTTCTTCCAATGTCAGCGTATCTAACAGGTTGAAATCTTGAAAGACAAAGCCAAGATTATCACGACGAAATGCGGATATATCATCTTCGCTTATGGTCGTAATATCCTTTCCGTCCAATAAAATGTGTCCGGCACTTACGGTATCAATGGTAGATATACAATTTAACAAGGTGGTTTTCCCGGAACCAGACGCCCCCATGATACTCACAAATTCCCCATGCTGCACATAAAAGCTAACTTGATTTAAGGCTTTTGTGACGGAACCCTGATTACCGTAATATTTTTCGATATGTTCTACACAAAGCAATGGTTTTGGACGATTTATCATTTTTTCATTCCACCACCTTTCCGTTTGAAATGATTATATCTTTGTCCGCAAATTTCAGAATATAGGTATATGTTGCGTCCTCTAATCTTTCAAAATAGAGTTTCATCGTATTTTTCGTATTCAGAGATATTTCTGCTTCTATCACATAAGTCTCTGTTATATTCCCGTTTGAATCGGTTTTGCGTTCTTCGGCAAGTTTCGGAACAATAGACGTGTAGGGGAAAGTTCCTCTTACATTCAAACAGGTTACTACTTCCCCCTCAGTTGCAAATTCAACTCCCGCACTATCTGAGCGGAGCTGTTTTGTTTTCCCCACCATATGAAACATAAAAAACAGGCAGAGGACAAAAAGCAGCATGATACCTATTACAAAACGTGTTCTTTTTTCTTTGTTGTACTCATTATAAAACTCCTCCTTTTGCCCCTATTCTATACGGAAATCCAAAGCGATTGTATAGAAGTTGGTTGATTTTATCTAACAATTTTGTAAGATATAAAATCAAACATTCAAGTGGTTACTTTTCGGAAAATGCAACAGGACAGTCGTATAGCACCCAACTTCGGATTCAATGTCAATGCCTATTCCCAGTTTCAAGCAGAGCTGGTCACATAAGTACAAGCCGATTCCAGTTGATTTTTTTCTCATTCTTCCATTGCTGCCGACAAAGCCTTTATCAAAAACCCGATTTACTTCGCTCGGCTTAATGCCTATGCCATTGTCTGTAATAGACAGGGTAACATAATCCCCCATATCTTTTGATTTGATTTGGATAACAGGCGGCTTATCACTGCAATATTTAATACTGTTAAAAATAATCTGGTTGATAATGAAGCCAAGCCATTTACTATCGGAATAAACAAAATCAGAAATAGAATCTGTATGAACACATACTCTATTATGGATCAGAAATTGTTTATTTCTGGACAGCACCTCAAGCACACACTGTTTCAGTGAAATTTCCTTAATCAAATAATCTTTTTCCACGCTGCCCAAACGCGCGTAAAACAGAACCTTTTCAATACTTTGCTCCATAAGTTCTGTTTGTGCTATGATTTTTCGCATGATTTCTGTTTTGTTATTCTCACATAATAACTGAACCCCCGTAATAGGAACTTTGATTTCGTGAATCCATTGTTCAATAAAATCTTTATATTCCACATTCAAACGACGAATTTCAGTCACTTCATCAGTCATACTTTTTAGAGCAGTTTTCAATAGCCGAAAATAAATTTTTTCTAATTCTGTTTCTGGTCTGTCTGCAATCTCCGCAATTAAATATTTTTTGTCCAAGGTCTCCATTGTTTCCAACAAGTATTGAATCCGTTTTTGCTGTTTCCGAAAATATGCGAACATTGTAAAAAAGACAATGATTGCAAAGCATACCCATAACAAAGCCATTTCTGACAGACTAATGCCAAAAGCCAAAAGGAGAACAGAAAAAAACAGTCCTCCGGCAAAACAGACAAGTAATGTAATTTGGTTATCTTTCATATAGTCTGAAAATTTCATATCTTGTACCCCATACCGCGTTTGGTCTGTATGAAATCAGTCGCCCCAAGAGTACGCAGCTTTTCTCTTATCCGCATGATATTCACACTTAAAGTATTATCATCAATGTGAATTTCATTGTCCCATAAATATTCAACTAAATCTATTCGGGGAATAATCTCGCCTGTATGTTTGAACAGATAGTACATGATTTTTAGCTCGGTTTTCGTTAATTCAATTTCTTTTCCGTTTGTTGTAAGCGTCCCGGCAATCAAATTAAATTGAATCCCGTTATGCTCCATTATACTAATCTGTTCGGACGTTCCCCGCCGCAAAAGAAGGTTTATTCTTGCAAGCAGAATAGGGATGTTATAGGGCTTTGTAATGTAATCGTCGCCCCCAAGTGTTAATGCCTGTAATTCGTCCATTGTTGTGTTACGTCCTGTAATGAATAAAATCGGAGTTGTGGAAAAACTGCGGATAGAGCTGCAAAGGCGATACCCGTCTTGCTCCGGCAAATTTATATCAAGCAAAATCAAGTCGGGAAAAGCAGATTTAATGTAGTCGATTGTTTTTGCAAAATTGATAACGCAATCTACCACATACCCCGCATTGGCTAAAAGCGTTTTTAATTCTTCTCTTATCAATTCTTCATCTTCAATTATCACTATTTTGTAGGATTTCATTTTTTTGCTCCTTTCCGCGTTTGGTTCTTCCGTCAATCGGCTTTTCTGCGTTCTTTGGTATCAGCCACATATACCCAAGTTTTGAAACGCCCGGTATGCGGTTCTCGCTGCAAAGTATCTGTACCCGTCTTTCTGAAATGCCCCATTTTTCCGCTGCCTGTGGCGCAGACATATATTCCATAATTCTCCCGTCCTTTCTGCATACAGTATCAGTATAATTATACTCGGACAGACGAATAATAGCAAATGTCTGATTATGAATTATTTTGATGCATAGCAGGAATTGTGTAAGCATATCCAACAGGAAAGGGGAACAGTAAAATGTAATCGGGTGAATGAATATGGCAAAAAGGCCAGTAGAAAAGTATGACTTCAAGGCTTTTGGGGAAGCGATAAAAGAAGCTCGGAAAGGGCGCAAGGAGAGCCGCAAGAAAGTAAGCGACGAAATGTATATCTCCCCGCGTTACCTTGCGAACATTGAGAACAACGGGCAACACCCAAGTTTGCAGATTTTCTTTGAGCTTATGCAGCGTTACAATATATCCGTAGACCAGTTCCTTTTTGACAGCCCCGTCGGGAAAGACACCAATCGGCGGCAGCTTGACGCGCTCCTTGACGATATGAGTGATACAGGCATACGGATTGTGAGCGCAACAGCAGAGGAAATAGCCAAAGTCGAAAAAGAGGGCAGATAAGATGTGTCCGGCAAAACTGAATAGGATTTAGAAAGCATTGTAATCTTTTTTGAGATTGCAGCGTTTTTCTTTTACAAAAAACCGTCATTTTTCCTTTTCTCGGTGTTGTAGGTAGTGTAGGGATAAGTTTCGTAGCAAGCATAGGAAAAGAGTACCCTTTTCCGTATTTTCGCCCTCTTGCCCTGCGGTGTGTCGGTTGAAAATTGCTTGTTGGGAAGTGTCCCAAACCCTCGGAACGGAAAGGAGCGATTGCATGAACGGACGCAAAAGAAAAATACAAATCAATTTCTATGTAACAGAGGAAGAACGGGCGTTGATTGAGCAGAAAATGAAGCTCGTTCCTACCAAAAACATGGCGGCGTATCTTCGCAAGATTGCCATTGACGGCTATATCATTCAGACAGACCATAGCGATATAAAAGCCATGACAGCGGAGATACAGAAAATCGGGGTCAACATATCAAAGCCCTTTCCGTTAAAAGTAGTAAATGAGTAGTAAATTCAAGCTCTGTACTTGCGGAAATGCCCGTATTTCAAGCATTTTGGGGGATAATCAATTTATTTGCGATAAAATTGTACCTAATCTAAGCACACAGATTCACTCTCAGACTGATTGCGGACATCTGTGATACTGACTTGGATTTTCGGTTTTGATATAACAGCGCTGCCTTATCTACCGCTAAATTGGTATAAAAATAAGGACTAAATTAGGCATAACCCCTTGATTTTACTGGGTTTCATCTAACTTGGTCCTATTATAACTCAAACACCATTTTCCCAGCGTGATACCGCCTGCCTTGTAACCATGATTTTATCTGCTAGCTCGTCCTGTGACATTCCTCTTTCTGTACGAAGCTTTAAAATAATATTTTTAGTTTCCATAGTCGTCACCTCCCATGGCCATATCATATCGCCAAATTCATGTTCTGAAAAGCAACCTGCTGTTGCCATACTCTATGCCTGTCATCAACAAAAATTCGTCTGGCTTGTTTTTTTTCTAATCCTTTTAAGTATCCTCTTGTACTTTTTCAAAATCTACTATCTGTTCCTTTATAGAAATTTTTGCCACCTTAAAGCCATACTGCAAAAGTTCCTTTTTGAATGTAAGAAACGAATGATCTATGGGCACTCCGGCAATGTTTTCAATTTCAGAAAAAGTCAACTTGAAATCGTCTGTTTTATTTACAATTACAAATATCCCATTGATTCTTTGCATGCTTCACACATGTTCTCCAACACTTTTGAAATATTATCAATAACCTGTGGTTCTCTGGCTTCTCCTTCAACTATAAATGCCTTATAGTCCTTATCTGCCATTAAACGCACCTGCCTTATACATTTTCTGAAGATTATGAGCCTGACGAAGCTCCTTTTCTGTCAGCTCTGAAAGTGCATTTATGCTATTATTCTCAAGAAGGAAATAGCAATCTGGTCTGAGTAAATCATTGCTCATAAGGTCTGTGTTGTGTGTAGTTGTAAATACCTGCACATCGCTAATTCTTCTAAGTCTCTTCTGAACTGACTCTGATAATTCATAATGGTAAAATGCATCAAACTCATCTATAAAAACAAATGATGCTTTTTCCATACGGATATACCAGTAATAGAATAATGCAAGGGATCTGGTTCCTGTTGAAGCAATCTTGAAGAAGTCAGCATCTTTATTGTCGAAATGACAATATATAGCCTTTCTTCCATCGACCTCGCATCCATATAATTCATAATCGATATCATTTTCTTTTAAGAATTCTTGGAAATCCTTAACTTTGCCACTATTAACAATTCCTTCTGCAATGCTCTCCGATCCGTTCATAAAACCTTCATATCCACGGCTATCAAGTGAATAGAATAAAAGCATCCTCTCGACAAAATCAATAAACCTCTTAAATACCTGATTCTGAACATTATCTGAAAGAATTGAATTACTATTTACATATTTCACTCTCGAGATCGGGCTTTCATTTCTTATTGATGCATTCAAAGTATCTGATCCCTCAAGCAAAGTAAATCCATCTCTTGTCAGGAAGTCAAAGAAAATGACTTCTTTTCCATCAATAGACAAACTTTCACTCTTTAAGGAATTCACATCCATTTTACTGTACTTATATACAACTTCATGTCCGGTGAACACGAATGTGTACTCAAACTCCGCAAAAGATTTTCTTCCACTCATATTCAGATAAAAATCATAACTTCCCAGGAGTTTTTGCTTTTCAGTCAGATGAGTAATGATATCAAAGATAGCCAAACCAAGATTCGACTTTCCACAACTGTTGATACCATATATAATTCCCTTCGTTATGCAGCCATTCTCTATTATTTCAGAATTAAAGCTGTAATTACTGGGTGTTCCTATATCTAATGTGATTTTATCCTTAAATCCTTTGAAATTTTCGACACTAAATTTCTTTAACATGATAATCACCTTCCATTTCTTTTTCTTTATTATATGATTATCCGCAAAAAAGTTCAAGTCTATCCGTATTTTTTTTACGGCATTATTGAATTTTTGTTTCGTATATCAATCCCACAGTCTTCCATTTCGCGATTTTGCAATTTTGAAAAAATGCTTTCCGAAAGGAATTCCGATAATTGTTATACAACATATCAGACCTGCCACAGCATTTCCAACTGCCATAGGGATTCCTGATACAATCAGCCAGATAATATTTGCAATTAAGCTAACTGCACCGCCTCCATATACCACTTCTTTTCCAAACGGGAAAAATGCCAAACTTCCGGCTCATGTGCAAATGATGAAAATGTAGCTGTCGCATTTTTAAAATAGAATACCTCTGTATTTCCATCATCTGCTGAGTACATATTCTGTAAAGATGGATAAGCATCAAGCATAGACTGTCTTGCTTAATAAGTGTCCAATAAATGGTCACTATCGGTCACTTATCGAACACTTTGTATCCGGTAGCTTGCAAAAGTGTCCGATAGTGTTCAATAAAGTGTTCGATAAATCGTAAGGCAACTTATGCCTTTTCTGCTCCAATGCTAAATTAACAAAAACGCAGAACCAATCCTCTGTTCTTTTTGGATCAGCTCTGCGTCTTAGCGTCTGGCTCATTTACGATTTGAGTTACGCTATGTCGGCATTGATTCTTCTGAGAATAGCTGCTGTTTGCGCTTTATCATCTCATCAATCTTCTCAATATAAAGCCCTACATCCTTGACATTATCGCATCGCTCGATCCGTCCGTCAGGGAAGACGCGCTTGGTGATGCTTCCTGCACCCAATGCCACAATGGTCTGTTTCTCCTCCATGATGAGGATGTTGTACAAGCCGTATTTGCCGGGACGGGCATAGCCGGTGTTCTCGAAGTTGCCGGACATGTTCTTCTGTCGGTAGAGGTAATACGGCTTCATTCCAAGCTGCTCAGCTCCCGCCGCCGCGATCTTCATGGTCTCGTCTGTATTATGGAGCATGGAGACGCCGTTCTCCTGGATCCACTGGTTCAGGCGGGATGCCCGCTTGATCGCCAGGGAATGAACGGTCAGACTGTCCGGTGCCAGTTCCACGATCTTTTCGATGGTGCGCTGTACATCCGCTTCCAGTTCTCCCGGCAGCCCCAGGATCAGATCCATATTAATATTGTCAAAGCCAACCTCTCTCGCCAGCTTATATGCTGTAAGTACCTGTTCCACGCTGGCTTTTCTGCCGATGATATCCAGGGTCTCCTGCTTCATAGTCTGGGGATTCACGGAGATGCGGCTGACCTGGTGACGATACAGTACCTCCAGCTTCTCTCTGGTAATGCTGTCGGCACGTCCGGCTTCCACGGTGAATTCCTTCACGGTAGAGAAATCAAATTTGGACTTTAATGCTGTGATCAGACGGTCCAGCTGCTCCGGTTCCAGTGTGGTGGGCGTACCACCGCCGATATAGACGGTATCCAGTACCTTGTCCTTAAAATTCTCCGCCACATAATCCATCTCTTTGATTACCGCGTCCACGTAAGCGTCCACCTGCCTGCGGAATGCAGCGATCGGATAAGAGGTAAAGGAACAATAGAGACAGGTTGTAGGGCAGAATGGAATCCCGATATACAGGCTGTAACCGCCCTCATAATGAATCTCTTTTAACAGATCCCGCTCTCTCTTCGCAATATCGATTCCCAAGAGTGCCTTCTCTTCGCTAACGTAATGGCTCTGCTCCATGAAATCCAGAATCTCTGCATCGCTTCTGCCCTCATCTAGCATACCGTAGGCGATCTTCGTGGGACGGATGCCGGTAAGGTTTCCCCAGGGGAGTTCCTGCCCGGTCACCTTGCTTAAGGTGCGGTACAAGAAACGCTTCAGACCGTTCTTATACCCATCTGCAAGGTTTTCTGTCTCCGCATCCCATAAAAAAGTCTCATCCTCCACTCGGATCTTCGCCCCGGTGTCCCCCAGTTCAATCTCCAGGCTGACCTGCGGTTCCAGCTCTGCCAGCTTCTCCGATTTTGTCTCCGGGGTGATGACCGTGACCTGGTCCTCCGCATAAAAAGCCTTCACCAGAGAATGCACATCATATTCATAGTTAGGATGGGATAATTTCACTACTTTCATTGTAATCTCCATTCCGCAGACGATTCCTTTCGTCGGAGGAATCGCGAATCAAACAGGCACAGAGATAACTCTTTCTGTGCCCGAATATATTTCAGTATTGTAACTATTCAGAACCCTATTGGCAAAACGGATTATATTTCTTCTCATGTCCGATGGTGGTGCTGTCGCCGTGTCCCGGATAGACTACCGTCTCCTCCGGCAGAGTAAACAGCTTCTCCTTCACCGAGCGCACCAGCGTACTCATACTGCCGGTGGGAAAATCGGTTCTGCCCACGGATTCCTGGAACAGGGTATCCCCACAGATCAGGAAACCTCCCTCCGGGAAATAATAGCTGATACCGCCCGCGGTATGTCCAGGAGTTGCCAGAACCTTGATCCGGATGCCGTCCAGATTCAGTTCCTCACCATCCTTCAGATACACATCCGCGGTGACCGTTACCGGACGTCCCATATCTTTCGACAGGTTGCTCTTCGTATCCAGAAGGAACTTTTTCTCCGCCTCCCCGGCATAAATTTTCACGGGGTTCTCTCCATGCTCCCCGGCATAGGCATCCGCTGCCGCCTTCAGTTCTGCGCAGCCACCGATATGGTCAAAATGTCCATGGGTCAGAAGGATCGCTGCTGTATGCAGTCCGTGCTGCCCAAGTGCCGCCTCAATTTTCTCTCCGTGATCCGCGGGGTCGAATACCAGCACTTTATCACTGTTCTCTCTGTATACAAAGTAACAGTTGGTCTGATAAATTCCCAGCGTCATATGTCCGATACGTATATTGCTCATAATAATCTCCATTCCGCAGGCGGTTCCTTCCGTCGGAGGAATTGCGGATCAATTTCAAATTTGATTCTGCGATAAGGGCTACTTTGTGACGCCTGCGGCACAAAGCCATATTAACCGGTGGTTCTCTCGATGTCAATGACGCTCTCGATGCCCCGGATCTTATCAATGATACGGTTCAGTTCCTCTCTGCCGCTGATCTCGAAGGTCGTCTGCAGCGTTGCCAGTCCCTGTCTGTTAGTTCTGGTGTTCATGGACATAATATCAATATTTTTTTCCGTCAACGCCTTGGAAATATCCGCTAACAGTCCGTTACGGTTGTTAGCATAGATCTTGATCTCCGCCAGATATTTCTCCGCATGTGCCTCCTCCGGCTGCCATTCCGCATCGATCAGTCTCGCCCTCTCCATCTCCGGCAGATTGATGATGTTGATACAGTCGGTACGGTGGATAGAGATACCTCTTCCACGGGTCACATAACCCACGATCTCATCCCCCGGCACAGGAGAACAGCACTTGGAAAAACGCACCGACAGATCCGCAATACCCTTTACCACGATACCGCTCTTGGACTTCATGAGGACAGGCTTATTCGCACCACTTTGCGCATTTGCTGCATTGTTCTCCGCAATGCTTGCCAGAACTTCCTCGTTGGTCATCTCTTTCTTATGGTCACGGTCGTACAGCTCCTGCATCTTGTTGACGATCTGACCCTCTTTCAGAGCACCGTGTCCTATGGCCGCCAGTACAGAATCCCAGTCCCTAAACCCGTACTTTCGCATGACGGCATCCATGTATTCCTGCTTCTGCAGACTGGCAAGATTGATGCCTCTGGCTTTGCAGTAGCCGGAAAGCAGATCCTTGCCCTTTAAAATATTGTCTTCCTTTAATTCATTCTTGAACCACTGGTTAATCTTGTTCTTGGCCTGAGTACTTTTTACCACATTCAGCCAGTCACGGCTGGGACCCTTGGAGTTCTGCGAAGTGATGATCTCGATCCTGTCTCCGTTGTTGATCTTATAATCAATGGTCACAAGTTTCCCGTTGACTCTCGCTCCCACCATCTTGTTACCCACAGCGGAATGAATGCTGTAAGCAAAGTCAATCGGGGTAGATCCTGCCGGAAGGTTCTTGACCTCACCGGTAGGCGTAAAGCAGTATACGCTGTCGGAGAACAGATCCAGATCGTTCTTCAGCAGGTTCATGAATTCCTTGTTATCCGACATGTCCCGCTGCCACTCCAGGATCTGGCGCAGCCATACCAGCTTCTCTTCTTCCTGTACCTCCGGCTTCTTGCCGTCGGAAGCCTCCTTGTATTTCCAGTGGGCGGCAATACCGTATTCCGCCACGCGGTGCATCTCAAAGGTACGGATCTGGATCTCGAAAGGCTGTCCGTTGCTGCCGATCAGCGTCGTATGCAGGGATTGGTACATATTTGCTTTGGGCATGGCAATATAATCCTTGAAGCGCCCAGGAATGGGTTTATACATTTCATGGATCACACCCAGTGCCGCATAACAGTCCTTCACCGTCTCCACGATGATACGCACAGCGAAGAGATCATAAATCTGATCCAGCGTCTTGTGCTGGTTCTTCATTTTCTTATAGATGCTGAAAAAATGCTTTACACGGCCATCGACTTTGGCTTCGATGCCGGCATTCTTAATATGTTCACTGACTTCATCCACAATACCCTGGATATATTTTTCACGGACGCTCTTACGGACAGCGATCTTATCCACCAGATCGTAATAGATATCCGGCTCCAGATACTTCAGCGACAAGTCATCCAGTTCGATCTTCAGTTTGCTGATACCAAGTCTCTGGGCGATGGGACAATAGATCTCCAGCGTCTCCTTAGCAATCCTCTGCTGGCTCTCCGGTGTCTTGTATTTCAACGTGCGCATATTGTGCAGACGATCCGCCAGCTTGATCATAATGACGCGGATATCCTTCGCCATGGCGAGGAACATCTTACGCAGGTTCTCCGCCTGCATCTCCAGCTTGGCATCTGACTGTTCTCCGTTGCTGCCGGACAGCGGAATCTTCTCCAGTTTGGTCACGCCGTCTACCAGAAGTGCAACATCATCACCGAATTCTCTCCTAAGATCCTCTTCCGTCATCACGGTATCTTCCACCACATCGTGCAGGATACCTGCAACGATGGTCTCTTTATCCAGCTTCAGATCCGCCAGAATGATCGCCACATTCAATGGATGGATGATATAAGGCTCTCCGGACTTCCGGAACTGATTTTTGTGAGCCTCGCTGGCGACCTTATAGGCTTTCTCGATCATGGAGATATCATCACTGGGATGATATTTTTGCACACATTGAATAAGCTCCTGATATAATTCATCCGGATTCACGAATTCTTCTGATTTACTTATCTTGTCATCATCAAAAATGATCTCGTTCTTCTCTTCTGTCATAGACGAAACAGCTCCATATAATTTTTATCGATGTCTTATTTTCCCTCGTAGCAGATAGCTGACTCCAGACGATATTTGCTAATGCGCTCACGGCCTTTCAGTCCTGCCAGTTCGATCAGCACTACCACGCCGGCTACTTCGCCGCCCAGAGACTCAATCAGCTTGATCATAGCCTCAGTGGTACCTCCGGTAGCGATCAGATCATCCACGATAAGAACTTTCTGACCGGGCTTGATACTATCCTTGTGCATCTCGATGGTAGCGGAACCATATTCCAGATCATATGTGGCAGATACGGTCTCTCTGGGAAGCTTTCCCTTTTTACGGATCAATACAAAGGGCTTATGATTATTGTATGCGATCGGTGTTCCGAAGATAAATCCGCGGGACTCGGGACCTACTACCACATCATAATCCAGATCCTTGATCTTCTCCTGCATGGTATCGATCGCCAGATGCAGTCCGTCCGCATCCTGCAGTACACTTGTGACATCACGGAAAATGATACCCTTCTCCGGGAAATCAGGGATACTCTTTACATATTCTTCCAACTTTTTCATATTTTTACACACCTTTCTCTTATTTAACGAATTATAGCTGCTTTTCTGCTACTTCAATCTGTTTTTTAATAAAATATTTGATGATCTCGCTTCGGGTAATAATTCCGATGAATACATTTCTGTCATCGATCACCGGTACAAAGTTCTGCATCTGCGCCTGTCCCAGCAGTTCTTCCATATTCGTATCGATACATACCGGACGGATCTTGCCGCTCTGGATGATATCCCTTATCGACAGCTTCTCTAGACTTTTCATGGTAATGCTGTCCAGTTCACTGTTGTGGCTTAAGATATTCCACAGAAAATCTCCCTCACTGACTACGCCCACATACCTGTCCTCGGCATCGATCACCGGTACCGCCGTGTAACCGTAGCGTTTCATCTTCTCCAGCCCCTGCCTGATGGTCATATCGTCCCGAAGAAAAGTAACTTCTTCCTTCGGAGACAAAAAAGATGCAATGTTCACAATGTTCCTCCTGCCAGTTTTTCTTCTGTATGCTGTTTATTTTTCAGAAGTTATCTCTTCATAAGTGCCTTCCACTGCTTCCTGTTCCTGTTTGAATCTGCGTAATTTCTCCGCAAAATAAATAGTGGAAAAGCAGTCACTTGCGCCACTTAAGATCAGTCCCACACCCAGTACACGGAATAATACGATCGCTGCCTTGAAAGGATTGCAGATCAGTACGATTCCCAGAATAATATTGATAGCTGCCATAACAAGCATCCCTGCCCAGCTGCCATAACTAAGTCGCTTCAGGTCAATAGCATCCTGTAACTTGCTGCATCCGCTGAACAGCACCAGAATTCCCAGAATAAAGGGAATCAGGGAAATGATCACTTCCACCTTATACAGCACTGCCGCACCTACCACCATACCTACCAGACCGAATACAAACTCATTGTGATAATAATTCTCTCTGGCATCTCTGAGCAGATAGCAGATGATGGAAATGAGACCTGCCACGATCAGTACGATACCGATCAGATACCCCAGTGTCTTCTGCATGGCCTCCGGGATCACCAGTGCCACGATCCCTAAGAGAATATACAGCACACCGGTAAGGATTGCTTCCCATTTCAATTCCTTCAGCATTTTCATATGTAACCCTTCCTTTCCTAAAACTCCTAAAACGAAAAAAGGGCTCTCTGCAAACCTGCGGAAAACCCCCTTTGTGTTCAATTTACTTTCTGCCGCAGCACTTTTTATACTTCTTGCCGCTTCCGCAGGGACAGGGGTCATTGGGATAAACCTTCTGCTCCTTCACAATAGTAGTGGAAGACTTCTGCTCTTTGTAAAGTTCCTTACGGGTCTCTTCATCGAAAATAGCGTTCCACTCTTCCAGATTGTACAGCCAGTCAGCCTCTGCTGCTACCATGTTCTTGTACAGGAGAGCTTTGTCAAATCCTAAATTTACCTGGGTGTCCTCTTCCAGATCATCGAGAGGGTTCTTCTCTACCAGGCTGTCGTTGATGCCATCCAGGAATCCGGTCATGGTCATCAGGGATACCTGATACTTGTCTGCCAGTTCCTTTACCGTACCCTTTACTACTTCATCGGGGTTCTTCAGAAGCTGTGCGTAGATCTCCTTCTCCTCTTGGAAATAAGCTGCCCAAAGCTGCTGCAGCTTCTCTTTACCGGTTGCCTCATTATATGCTACTGATCTCCATTGTTCCATTAAATTCATGCTTGTAATACCATCCTTACATAATAATTATATATTTAATAATACGATTTATCCGGTCAATAGATAAACTGCCTCGCCTGCAAGCAGTCAGGCAGTTCACCTATTGACCGAATGATTAATCATAGTATATAACATCTTCACTTCAAAAACAACAAAAAAATATCAATCTCAGATGTATAACGGAGGCAGATCCCGGGCAGACTACTACTATCATCGGACCCCCTCCTTTGATCCTACGGAAGATACGATAATACTTAATCCTCCCCTTTTGAAAAGAGGCACCCTCCGGTGCCTCTTTTTTACAATGGAACTTTTCCTTCTTTGATCAGTTCAATAAATGCATCCGCCACCTTCGGATCGAACTGGGTTCCCTTATTTTTCTCCAGTTCTCCCATAGCATATTCCACGCTAAGTGCTTCCTTGTAAGCTCTCTTGGAGATCATGGCATCAAAGCTGTCACACACCGCCAGAATTCTTCCCAGGAGAGGAATTCCTTCTCCCTTCAGTCCCCTGGGATATCCCTTGCCGTCATATCTCTCGTGGTGTGACACAACCGCCGGGATCACATAATTCATATTCGGAAGATAGTGAATCATCTCGATGGACTTTTGCACATGGCTCTTCATGATCTCATATTCTTCATTCGTAAGCTTTCCCGCCTTTTTCAGGATGCTCTCAGGAATCCCGATCTTACCGATATCATGTAATAATCCAGCCACCTTTACCGTCTGGATATCATCCCCCGGCAGTCCCAGCTTCTGTGCCAGCAGCACCGCATACTGAGATACATTCGTGGAATGCTGGAAAGTAAAGGAATCCTTGGCATCGATGGCAGCCACCAGTGCATACACCGTAGGTGCCACCTGCTCATATCCGGTCTCTTTATTCCTGCGCTCCTCGTCAATATTTCCTTCATATACCTGGATCCGGTTCTTGCCGTTTTGCTTTGCATAAAAAGCTGCCTGCTTAGCCTTTTTAAAAAGATCAAGTGCATCCGACGCCAGTCCGGGATACCATGCCACGCCGACACTGAAGGTAATCGGCTGCATGACCTGTGGTTTGTCCGTGGCATTCTCCTGCACTGCACAGGTCAGCTTTTCCGCCAGTGCCACCAGTGTCTTACTGCCGGTCTCCGGCACAGAGATCAGGAATTCATTGGAGCCTACGCGGAACACTTTGCCGTTCTCTACATTTTCCTGCAATTTCTTCGCACACCATTTTAGGATCCGGTCTCCGGTCAGCTCTCCGTACAGGTCATTATACAATTTGAAATTGTCCATATCCATATATAAGACGCCTCTCTCATCTCCGAGAGCGTCCTCCTTCTGCAGACATCTGTTGCAATAGCTACGGTTGTACAGACCTGTCAGTTCATCGTGGATAGATACCTGATATACTCTTTCATAGGCATCAATATTTTTCAGGCTTCCGGATGCAATGTTCGCCAATTGTCTTATGCAGTCCACTTCCTGATAATTGAGCTTATTTGCCCGCATCCGCTCCATATAGATAAACCCGCAGATCTGATTATCATATCTTAAGGTTGCGATCACCGTCCGCTCCGGTATATTATCCTGTTTCACCAGGTCACAAATTCCCGCTGCTTCTTCCTCACTTAACGGAATGTGTCCACTCTGTACCGCTTCGTGATACCCTTCTCCATTCGAATTCTTCTCGAAGATCCTGGCTTCACATCCGGGGATCGCATCGCTCAGAATATCATGCAGTGTAGCAAACAGCTCTCGGCGGCTCAGAATGGATGCCGCCCTGTCCTGGAATTGCCGGATTCCCTCCAACATATGCTTCTGCTTCTGATATAAAATATTCTCCAGCCGCTTCCTGGCAAAAAGGATCACAAATACTGTCCATCCCGACTGTATGGCAATGCATAGGATCAGCCTCTGCACTGCAGCCTGTCCAAGGCTCCCTGTCACGATTTCCAGATTATAGGACAGGATCACCACAGGAATTGCCGCCACGACCACTGCCAGGAAATACACCGCACCTACCGTTGCCCGATACGAAAAATCAAACAGATACTGCTTGTACATGATATATACCATGCATATTGCCATCCCCACACTGCCCAGCATATCGAAAGGAAAGACACTTCCGGGCAGCATACAGAGCATATTTCCTCCCAGAATAAACACCGTTCCAAGCAACAATGGAAACAGCTTTTTACGCAGCTCCACATTTGCTCCTATCTTACAATGTGCCAGATAAGTGGCATAGATCATTACTGCGATCTCCATGGCTGTGAGAACACCGGTTCCGACAGTTGCATGATACACATAAACACAGGTTCCATCTGCGCGGTCCACAAGCTCCGGTGCCGGCAGGATAGTACCACTCCATGCATTTCCCAACACCAGTGCCAGCGTCAGCACACCATAAATGTAGATCAGGGCATCATGCTCCGTAATCTCCAAAAATCCAAACAGAAACACATACATGAACACCGGGATCATCAAAAGACCAAGCAGAGCAAAATTATGCCAGAAGGTAATTCCGGGAAATATCCCAAGTCTCATAAAACTCACACTGCCCGTCCAGATCAGGCAGGCGGTCAGCACCAGCCGAAGACCGCGGATTGTCCGGTTCCTCATGGTATTAAAAAAACAGAACAACAGAAAAAGGGAGCAGCAAAAAGCTCCCAACGGAATACCAATATAGAGGTTTCTATTCCATATCGAATCCAGAAAACTCTCCATACTAAATCTTACTCCCTCATGCTTTATTTCCCTTACGTCGGAACGTTATCCCCTTTCGTCCCATATCCTCTATACAGCTAAGAGTTTACCACATTTTTCTCTTAAAGACAACTGCACATCCAGGATTCTCTGATTCTCTGATCCACGGAAAGCCAGCCGCAGATTCTTCCTCTCCTCGATAAATTCTCCATCCACAATCACATCCAAAAGCGGCAGAAGCTCTGTGATCACCGGTTCTCCTTCTTCCATCCAACGAAGCAGATCCTTGTCAAAATGATATCCCGTATAGCACCAGATGGTCTTCTGCGGATATTGCTCTCTTACTTTCTTCACCAAAGAAAGTACGGTTCCTCTGTTCTCAGGCTCCATGGGTTCCCCTCCCAGTAAGCTCAAGCCCCGGATATAGTCCGGGGCCAGTGCCTGCAGAATCTCTTGCTCTGTTTCCTCTGTGTATGCCTGTCCATAATGAAAATCCCAGGCTTCACTGTTAAAGCATCCCTTGCAATGATGGGTACAACCGCTGACGAACAGCGACACTCTCACCCCGGGGCCGTTTGCCACATCTGTTTTCTTGATCGTTGCATAATTCATAGGACATTTCCTTCCTTGTACTATCTGCACATTACAGATGAAGAACTCTTGCCTTGATCTCCTTGGTCTTGCCGGCATTCCAGAAGTTCTCTCCCAGATAGCCGCAGGTTCTTCTGGTGACATTCATCTTCGCATGATCCTTGTTATGGCACTGGGGGCATTCCCACTCCATGTTATCATTGATCATGATCTCACCATCATAGCCACATACCTGACAGTAATCGGATTTGGTATTGAACTCTCCGTACTGGATATTGTCATAGATGAAGCGGATCACTTCCTCGATGGCTTCCACATTATTGGTCAGGTTCGGCACTTCCACATAAGAGATAGCTCCGCCCAAAGACTTATTCTGGAACTCACTCTCGATCTTAAATTTGGTAAATGCGTCGATTTTCTCCCGTACATCCACATGATAAGAATTTGTATAGTATCCTTTATCGGTGACATTGGAAATATCACCATATTTTTCACGGTCGATCCTTGCAAAACGGTAGCAAAGTGTCTCTGCGGGAGTTCCGTAAAGGCTGAAAGCAATGCCGGTCTCCTCTTTCCATTTTGCGCAGCGGTCCTTCATATAATCCATGACACGCAGGGCAAATTCTTTGCCGGGCTCCACGGTCTGGCTGCATCCCTTCATCAGATAGGTCGTCTCATACAATCCGATATAGCCCAGGGACATAGTGGAATAACCGTTGTGCAGGTATTTATCGATGGTCTCACCCTTCTTCAGGCGGGCGATGGCTCCGTACTGCCAGTGGATGGGGCTCACATCGGATACCACACCCTCCAGTGCCTTATGACGGCACATCAAGGCTTCATAACACAACTCCAGACGCTCGTCCAACATTTTCCAGAACTTCTCCTCGTTTCCTTTTGCCAGGATACCGATCTGGGGCAGGTTGATGCTGACAACGCCCTGATTAAAACGACCTTCCCACTTGTACTCTCCGTTTTCATCCTTCCATGGAGACAGGAAAGAACGGCAGCCCATGCAGGAAAATACATTGCCCTCGTAGTTCTCGCGCATCTTCTTGGCAGAGATATAGTCGGGGTACATTCTCTTGGCGGAGCACTGTGCGGCCAGCTTGGTCACATAGTCGTATTTTCCACCCTTTAAGCAGTTATTTTCATCCAGCACATAGACTAACTTCGGGAAAGCGGGAGTCACATAGACACCCTTCTCATTCTTGGTTCCCTCGATACGCTGACGCAGGATCTCCATAATGATCTGTACGGTCTCTTCCACATATTCATCGTTCTCATCAATATGCAAAAACAGTGTCACGAACGGAGACTGTCCGTTGGTGGTCATCAGGGTATTGATCTGATACTGGATGGTCTGGACACCAGATTTTAACTCATCATGCAGACGCATCTGCACGATCTTATCCTTGGCTGCCTGATCCAGGGTATCTCCGAATTCTTCCTCCAGCTGTCTGGCGAATTTTTCCTTGCTCTTACGCAGGTATTTTCCCAGGTGCTTGATATTGACGCTCTGTCCGCCGTACTGGTTGCTGGCTACGGCTGCGATGATCTGAGTGGTCACAGTACATGCCACCTGGAAGCTCTTGGGAGATTCGATCATTTTGCCGTTGATGGAAGTACCGTTGTCCAGCATGTCCTTGATATTGATCAGACAGCAGTTGAAGATCGGCTGGATAAAATAATCCGCATCATGGAAATGCAGAACACCGTTATCATGTGCCATGGCAATATGCTCCGGCAGAAGCAGACGTCTGGTAACATCACGGGACACTTCGCCTGCAATATAGTCTCTCTGTGTGGATGCCAGGCGGGTATTTTTATTGGAATTCTCCTCCGCCAGCTCCTTATTCTCATTCCGGATCAGTTTTAAAATAGATTCATCCGTGGTGTTGGATTTGCGGAGCAGACTTCTCTGGTAACGGTATACGATATACTTCTTCGCCAGGGTATATTTGTTGTGCTCTACCAGATGTTCCTCGATCATATCCTGAATATGCTCCACGGTCTGGGTCTGTTTACCCTCCTGCTGCACATCCTCCAGGATCTCTTCAATCAACCCCTCGCTGGCACGATACCGCTCCTCCACTTCGTTGTTCGCCTTATGGATCGCTTCCCGGATCTTGTCCTCTTCATAAGGCACTACTCTGCCGTCTCTCTTCTGAATCTTCATTGCTGTTCCCTCACTTTATATCATTCCCATCGAGATGCGAATTCCTGCATAAGCCGAAAGAAAAGCCGCATCGGAAGCAAGTTCCCGACACGACTCTCTACGCAAATCATAGTATATTACTAGATTTTGTGTTTCAAAATTCATTTCGCATCTACATCTTGTATAATCATTATAGTGAGGAAACCCGGAAAAAGCAAGTATCTTTTTTAAAACATTCCTCTTCCGCCATACCCTCCGAAGCACAGACCGCCACCACCGCAGCACAGATTGCAGAACAGGTTCGCCAGACAGATTTTCAGGCACAGGTCATTCCCACTCATATTGGGATAGCCATACGCAGCCTGTCTGCTCTCATACCATTGTCCGCCGCTCTGAAGTCTCTGCAGCAGCATCTGGTATTCCATATTCTGCGGTTCCAGTGACGCTGCTTTTCCTGCATGCTCCAAAGCTGCCACATTGTTGCCCAGTCCCATATGAGCCATGGCACTGTAATAGTACCATCTGGCAGTCTTTTCATGCTCCCCCATGCCGTCCAGGGTATTTCTTGCCTCTCTGTAATAACCGTTTCTGAGGTAATTGCCGGCTGCCCGCAGTCTGGGCTCTTCCTCATATCCGGAAGTCTGATGCTGCCATCCGGCCTGCTGCCAGAAGTCCCCAAAGTCCTGACCGAAGCCGCCATAACTCTGTCTCTGATCATAGCTGCTTCCGCGGCTGCCATATCCACCGCCGTAGCTGTAACCTTCTGTTCGTTCCTTCATGATCTGCTGATACGCTGCCTGTATCTCCTTGAACTTTTCTTCCGCCTGATCCTTGTTGGGATTATTGATATTGGCATCGGGATGATATTTTCTGCTCAGGGTCTTATATGCTTTTTTGATTTCTTCCTCGGAAGCATCTCTGCTCACCCCCAGGACACTATACGGATCATAATTCATTTTCCGTTACCTCTTTTGCATTGTTTTTCTCCCGTTTTTTCCGCACGATCTCATAACGGCACCATACACCGGAATACAGAATATTCCGCAGAATATCCACATTCTGTAATATGGGAAGCTGTTCGAATTCCTTACAGCACTCTGACATCATCATAGTCAGGATCTGTCTGCATTCCTCTTCGAAGCCTGGCTCCGCATAACGTTTCTTTAGCGGATTGTAAGTTCCTTTTTTGATATCCTGCTCAACATCCTCGTAGGCATCCAGCAGGTAGATAAATTTTCCGAGGAAAAATCCAAGTCTCTCCAGATTATCCTTCCACTCATCCTCGCGGCAGGATACGATCTGCTCCATAACTTTTCCAAACAATCCCGCCATGGTATCGATGTCCGCATTGCCCTGCTTTTCCGCATCTGCGAAATTCTGCATTGCCAGTGCGATGTTTTTAACCTTTTCTCCATACAGCAAAGGCTTTTTATGGAATTTTCTCTCCAGAAGATGACTGTACACCAATCCTCGCAGGCTGTTTTCGTCCTCCCAGTCATCCTCCGCCTTATAGCAGGCAAAAAGCACCGTCATATCCGCCACATAATCCGTGAACAGGTTTCTTCTCGTGGCATGCTTTTCCAGAGGATGTGCCACGCATCTGCACTGATCCTCCTGCTCCTTCGGTTCATATAAGCCGGTGAGCAGCATCAGGATAAAGGTCATATCGTAATTCAGGGAAAGCTGCCCCAGCACACCGTAGCGTTCCTTCAGGCTCTGGCATAATCCACAGTAATAGGATCGATACACATCATACTCCCTGAATTTCATCTCCGACTGATTGACCACAATATATCCGAACATCTGACTCACCATCCTTTCTTATTTTCCGGTTTTTCATAATTTTCATTTGCAATCCTGCCTGTCCTGTCAGGTCTTGCGGATAAATTCCTCTCCGCACTTTCTGCAGTGGATCGCAATCTTCCCTTTGTGTCTGGGCACCCGGAGCTTCTGACCGCATTTGGGACATTTAAAGATCTTATAATCCCTGCGTCCGGCAAATAACTGCTTCCGGCGCTGCCACCAGCTGCGCACCTTCATTTCTTTTTTGAGATACCATTGGTTCTCCGCGCTTCTCTTGCTCATATTTCTGGAAAACATCCGGTAATAGACATAGACCAGCAGGGCAAGAGCCAACACATAAAATATTCTCAGACCAAAAAAAGAGAGCGCCAGGCAGACCAAAGCCACAATCAGCAGAAACTGATTGAAGCGGTCATTGCCATAACGCCCCCACATGAAACGCTGTAACTTCTCTTTCATGAAGTACCACCTTTCGTCCGCCACCATGTAGGGGATACATTATCCTAGTCTTTCAGAGACTCGTTCGCAAAACCGGCTCTGAATATTATCTACATTATGGTCTGCCGAAAAGTAAAAAGCAATTAACTAAATATAAACTTTTGTAAAAGAACTATTATTTATTTTTCCGATCCTTCTGCCACAGCTCCTGTGCCCGCACATCCCAGTTCTTTGCATACTCCGCACATTTTCCACACAGATGCTCCACGGATTCCGGTGACTGTAAGTCGGTGGAATGAGCTCCGGTCTCATGTACCATGCGCTGTAAGATCTCCGGATTTTCCAGCATCGGGCAGGGTTTTAAATGGTTGCAGTTAAAGGGCTGGTTCTCACGGTATGCCATGAACAGAGGCTGCTTCAACGCAGTCAGCAGATCCACTTCCTTGATATTGGCACCTGAATAATGGATGAATACGCAGGGCTCCACATCTCCGTTGGGGTTGATATGACAGTAGTTTCTGCCGCCTGCGATACAGCCGCCCACATATTCACCATCGTTCTGGAAGTCAAAGGCGAAGATGGGCTTGCCACCCTTCATGGCACGGATCTCACGGATGCGGTGGTACATATACTCTCTCTGATCCGGATCCGGAAGCAGCTCACAGGATGCCTCATTTCCTACCGGCATATAATGGAAGTACCAGCTGAATCTGGCGCCCTTTTCAATGATCATATCCAGGAATTCATCACTGGTGACTACCTTATAGTTTTTGCTGGTGTAGCAGATAGAAGTACCGAAGATCAGACCGTACTGCTTCATCAGATCCATGGCATGCATGACCTTATCAAATACGCCCTTGCCACGGCGCAGATCGTTTACTTCATTGAAGCCTTCCAGGCTGATAGCTACGGAGAAGTTGCCTACGCGCTTCATATCCTGGCAGAATTTTTCATCGATCAGGGTGCCATTGGTAAATGCATGGAAGCCACAGTCATCATGCTTCTCACATAAACGGATGATGTCATCCTTACGCACCAGAGGTTCACCACCGGTGAAGAAATACAGATAAATGCCCAGTTCCTTACCCTGGGTAACGATACGGTCCATATCTTCAAAGCTTAAATTCAGACGGTTGCCGTATTCTGCTGCCCAGCATCCGGTACAATGCAGATTGCAGGCACTGGTGGGATCCATCAGGATCAGCCAGGGAATATTACACTGATGCTTTACACGCATTTCATTGATCTCTTTTTTACCGCAGAAGGCTGCCTCAAAGCCATAGTCCAGCGCGGACATTTTGATGACGTGAGGATCCACTTCATTTAAAATGCGGTTCACATACTGCATCCACTTGCTGTCCGGTTCCCGGATCATACGTCTCGCCGCATCGTAGCTTTCCTTCGAAAACGTATTTCCCATAAATTTTTCGGACAGATCCACCAGCTTTAAGAAAGCTTTTTCTCTGTCTTCTTCATCCTTGTTCACATACTTTAAAATTCCATCGATCGCTGCACCGAAAGCAGCTCTCTCTACCTTGTGTTTTACGTCTGCCATATTAATCTACCTCTCTTTTGTATTTTTATGTAAATGCCCCTGTTCTAGCTATAATAGCGGAACAGCACATCGATCCCTGCCACCAGGAAGATGATCGCACCGCTGATCAGCACACGGCTTCTCCCGTGACATCCGATCCGGTATCCTGCATAGATACCGGTAACCACGGCTAACGCAGCCATGATCGCCAGCTGTATGATCTGTACGGTTACTCCGGTATCTAAAAATCCCATGCCGATTCCCGACAGGAAAGAATCCACACTGGTAAGCATGGCCCAGACACATAACTGCTTCCAGGCAAATACATCCTCCCTGTGTTCTACCGGATCCCGCATCCGTGATGCCCGTATGATCAGCCAGCTCGCGATCAGGAAAAAAATAACAGCGGAGGCTGCCCGGAACAGTCTCTCTGTCCGCTGATAATTCATGGCAATGTACGGAAGCTCCGAGATCAGGCTTCCTAAAAGCATTGCACCGCTCTGCCAGCCGGTGAACAGAAGAGTCATTTTCAGGATCTGTTTTTTATCCAGTTTAGAAAGCATTGCACCTTTATATAATGCATAGGTAAAAACATCCAGGGAAAGTCCTACCGATACGATCAGTATTTCATACCACGCCATCCATACATCTCCTTTCTGCGATTATGATATGCCATTTCCGGACAGATGGTAAGATACAACCCCGGCACAGAGTTTTTCCTGATTTTACATTATTTCGACAAATGTAGATATTCCGCGACATTTTGGGGAAAATGTCGTTTTGGGTTGAGAAACGGTAATTTTTTGTTTATAATATCTCTATCCTGGTTCTTTTTACGGGAAAAGGAGTCATGTGATGAAGACAAAGGAATTATTGGCAGACAGCTTTCGGACACTTGTGCTTACCATGCCTTTTCAGAAGATATCCATTAAAATGATCACGGATGGTGCTCATGTGATCCGCCCGACTTTCTATAATTATTTTCAGGATAAATACGAAGTGATCGAGTTCTTGTTCGACCGGGACATCGGCAGCAAAGTCGAAGTCATGATTGAAAATGACATGGAACATGAAGCCATTAAGCTGATGTTTATCTGCTTTGAGAAAAATAAGGAATATTACCGCAGACTTTTTGAGATCACAGGTCAGAACAGCTTCGGAGAATTTTTTGCCCATTACTGCGAAGAGACCTTTTTCTCTATTCTCTCCAGACATCCCCTGAAGGAAATGCCCTGCGATCTGATCACTCCGCAGTTGCTGGCGCATTATAATGCTCTATTACTGATCGAGATTCTGAAGCTTTGGCTCTCTTCTCCCAAGAATGTGCCTGCGGAGAAGATTTTTGAAGCTTATCAGTACATAATGCGGACTCCGATCCTGGACATGATCCAGTATCCGGAGATATAAAACATAAAAAGACAGGTTCCGTCGAACCTGTCTTTTTATATGATTTGTATTGTAATGATGTCGGGGTCAAAAGCCACCGACTTTGATACCTACGGATTGCTTCGTGCTACGCACTCCCTCAATCCTACCCAATATTCGCATATCGTGGGATTATCATCCCACTTTTATGCTCATATCGGGGCGGGTCCCAAGGTCTTTCACCCACTTATGAGCAAGCTCATGTGGGCTTAGACCTTTTGACCCTGGTATCATTATAATCTTGTAATTACGAAAATATCGTAGATCGCCTGAATTGCAGTCTCGAAATCCTCATTTGCCACACCGATGATAATGTTCAGCTCAGAGGATCCCTGGTCGATCATCTTGACATTGATATTTTTGTGTGCCAGTGCGGAGAAGATTCTACCTGCTGTACCACGGGTGGACTTCATGCCACGACCTACCACGGCGATCAGCGCCAGATCGGACTCGATATCAATGGTATCGGGATTTGCCAGTCTGTGGATGCCTGCCACTACTTTCTGCTCCTTGTGCATGAATTCGTCCTGATGTACGAATACGGTCATAGTATCAATACCGGAGGGAACATGCTCGAAGGAGATTCCGTTCTCCTCAAATGCCTGCAGTACTTTTCTGCCGAAACCGATCTCGGAGTTCATCATATCTTTTTCAATATTCACAGCACAAAAGCCTTTTTTACCGGCGATACCGGTGATGACATATTTGGACTTCTGGCAGGTACTTCCCACGATCCAGGTGCCGTTGTCTTCCGGTGCATTGGTATTACGGATATTGATGGGAATACCCTCCTGACGTACCGGGAAGATGGCATCCTCATGCAGTACGGTAGCTCCCATATATGCCAGCTCGCGAAGTTCGCGGTAGGTGATGGTCTCAATAGCCTCGGGATGATCAATGATTCTGGGATCTGCGATCAGGAAACCGGACACATCCGTCCAATTCTCATAGACATCTGCTTTGGCAGCCTTAGCCACAATGGAACCGGTAATATCAGATCCGCCTCTGGAGAAGGTCTTTACCGTTCCGTCAGGCATAGAACCGTAGAATCCGGGAACTACCGCTTCCTTGCTCTCTGCCAGTCTGGCACGAAGTACTTCGTTGGTCTTCGCTGCGTCAAACTCACCGTTTTCATCAAAGAAAATTACGGTTGCCGCATCAATGAAATCATAGCCTAAGTAATTTGCCATGATAATACCGTTCAGATATTCGCCACGGGAAGCTGCATAATTGCTTCCGGATTTTGCCTTGAAATTCCTCTCAATGGTCTTGAACTCTTCACTAAGATCCAGATCCAGCTGTAAACCATCTATAATCTCCTGGTAACGCGCCTTAATGGCATCCAGTTCTGCTTTGAAGCTCTTACCCTGATCTGCCAGATCATAGCAGGCATACAGCATATCTGTTACCTTGGTATCATTGGAAAATCTTTTTCCCGGTGCGGAAGGTACCACATATTTCCTCTCCTTATCCGCACGGATGATATTTCCTACCTTTTTGAACTGCTCTGCACTTGCCAGAGAGCTTCCACCGAATTTCACTACTTTTGACATAACATTTTCTCCTCAAATATATATATTTAGTACTCTTTATAATATTCTTTTTTTACACAAGGCGGATCCTGCCAAGCATCTGCTCACCCAGTGCTTCGTATTTTGCCAGGAAATCGCTCTCCTTCATGGGCTGTGTGAAGTATCCGAAGTCTTCCTTACGGTCTTCTAAATGCAGCTCTTTACCTCCGGGGAAAGCAGCCTCTACCGCATCTTCCGCTCCGGCCTTTGCTCTGATAAAAAAGCTTCTTACAGACTCACCTGTATCTACCAGCTTTACTTCCTCTTTGTCCCAGAAGCACATGATCACCTTGCCCTGATGTCTTGCACAGTCGATGACATCCGATACCACTGCACTGGCGGTGGGAAGCTTGCCTGCGCCTCGTCCGTAGTACATGGAATCTCCCAGCATATTGCCGGTGACAAATACAGCATTGAATACCCCGTATACCATGGCCAGAGGATGGTCCTTGGGAAGCATGAACGGTGCCACCATAACTTCCGCTGTGTCATCGTCAATCGCACGGCTTCTGCCCAACAGCTTAATGGTATGCTCCGTAGCATTGGCATATTCAAAATCCGCTGCGGTAATCTTCGTAATACCCTCGGTAGGGATTTTCTCGGAGTCCACATTTTTACCAAACATCAGAGAAGACAGAATCGCGATTTTGCGGCAGGCATCATGACCTTCCACATCTGCTTCCGGATTGCGCTCCGCATAGCCCTTGTCCTGTGCTTCCTTTAAGACAGTATCAAAATCCGCGCCTTCTTTTTCCATTTTGCTTAAGATATAGTTCGTAGTACCGTTTAAGATACCGTTGACAGCCTCAATCTTCTCCGCGGTCAGGGAGTAGTTAAGTGGACGGATAATGGGAATACCGCCGCCCACACTTGCTTCGAATAAGTAGTTGCAGTTGTGCTCTCTGGCGATCTGCAACAATTCGGGACCATGCTTTGCTACCAGCTCCTTGTTGGAGGTGCAGACACTCTTGCCCAGTTCCAGTGCCTGCTTCGTGAACTGGTAAGCAGCTCCGACACCGCCCATGGTCTCACAGATGATAGTTACGCTGTCATCCTGTAAGATCGTATTGAAATCATGAATGACCTTATTCTCATAAGGATCTCCGGGAAAGTCTCTCAGATCCAGGATGTATTTCACTTCCAGTTCCTGTGCGGACTTTTTATTTACCATGTCCTTATTTTTCTCGATAACTTCTACCACACCGCTGCCGACGGTGCCGTAGCCCAATACCGCAACATTGATCATAATATTCTCCTCGCTTTTATCTTTTTCGTTCCGACATTATTCCTTTGCCAGTATTTTCACATGATGTACACTGGGCTGCCCCTCCAGCTGTTCGATCATCCGGGAGATATCTCCCGTAGTCTGCAGTACTTGTATACTCAGTGTCAGAGATGCGATTCCGTTGATCGGAATACTCTGATGGATCGTCAGGATATTCGCCCGGTACTCTGCGATGATCTTCAGCACATCCGACAAGATTCCCGGTTCGTCATCCATCTGGAAAGTCAGTGTGATGGTCGTTCCCTGAGAATTGTCATGAAACGGAAAGATATCATCCTTGTACTTATAAAAAGAACTGCGGCTGATGCCAACTGCATCAACCGCTTCCTGTATGGTCAGAACCTTCTCTGACTCAAGAAGCCGCTTTGCTTCCACTACCTTTAACAGTACCTCGGGGATCGCCTTCTGCTTCACCACGAAATACTTGGTCGTTTCTCCCATATGTTATCCTTTCCGCATTTCGTATCCGTAGTACGGACACTTGTTTTTCACTGAGGGATATTCTAGCACAGTAAAGTATGAAAGGCAACCCCCATTTTTATCTTTTTCAGGCGTTTTTATGCATTTCTGAGCATCAAAAAAGAGCCTTTCGGCTCTTTTTTGATACTCTGATCTTTAGATCAAAGGATACTTGTCTGTTAATTTCTGAATGATGGCTCTGGCTGCGGGAACCTGCTCTTCGCCGCCCTTGATGACCAGCGCAATGGCTTCTGCCACCTGATCCATGTCCTCGGTGTTCAGACCTCTGGAGGTTACTGCCGGGGTTCCTAAACGGATACCGCTGGTCACGAACGGAGACTGAGGATCGTTGGGGATGGTGTTCTTGTTGGCAGTGATGTGCGCTGCATCCAGCAGCTTCTCCACAGCCTTACCGGTCAGTCCGTAAGGGGTCAGATCCACCAGCATCAGGTGGTTGTCAGTGCCGCCGGATACGATCTTGATATCACGGCTCATCAGACCCTTGCACAGTGCCTGGGCATTGTCCACGATATTCTTCTGATATACTTTAAAGTCGTCACTTAATGCTTCCTCGAAGCAGACTGCCTTGGAAGCGATGACATGCATCAGAGGGCCGCCCTGGATGCCGGGGAAGATGGCTTTGTTGAAGTTGAACTTCTCATTGGCTTCCTTATTACACAGGATCAGACCGCCTCTGGGTCCTCGCAGTGTCTTGTGGGTCGTAGTGGTCACTACATCCGCATAAGGGATGGGGCTTGGATGCAGGCCTGCTGCCACCAGTCCTGCGATATGTGCCATATCCACCATCAGCACAGCGCCCACTTCGTCCGCCACTTCACGGAACTTCTTGAAATCAATGGTTCTGGCATACGCAGAAGCACCGGCAATGATCATCTTAGGCTTGCATTCCAGTGCCAGTTCTCTCATTCTGTCATAATCTAAGAATCCGTTGTCATCCACGCCGTAAGGTACTACATGGAAATATTTACCGGACATATTCACAGGTGAACCATGGGTCAGATGTCCGCCATGATCCAGATTCATACCCATGATAGTATCACCGGGCTTCAGTACAGCAAACTGCACTGCCATATTCGCCTGTGCTCCGGAATGAGGCTGTACATTGGCATAATCACAGCCAAACAGTTTCTTGGCGCGCTCGATTGCCAGATTCTCGATAACATCCACGCATTCACAGCCACCATAATATCTCTTGCCGGGATAACCTTCCGCATATTTATTGGTCAGGGGACTGCCCATAGCCGCCATGACTGCCTTGCTCACCCAGTTCTCGGAAGCGATCAGCTCGATATGACTGTTCTGACGATTCTCCTCGTCAATAATGGCCTGTGCCACCTCGGGATCTACTTTTTTTACTTCATCCAATGAATACATGCCTCATTCCTCCTTATGTTACGTTAATTCGCTAAACTTATGGTTTAGTATAGCATAGAACTATTCAGTTGCAAAGATGGAAAATGAACAATGTTGGCAGAAGCCCTCAGGTGTGTTAGAATAAACTTTAGTTATATCCTTACGAAAGATGAGGTATCCTCATGTATCATATTATTATCAATCCCGCCTCCCGCTCCGGCAGAGGGGCAAAGATCTGGTCTGAGCAGATCGAACCTGCTCTGAAAGAAAGCAATGCCATATATCAGACCTATTTTTCCAAAAAAGCCGGTGAAGTAAAGCATCTGGCTGCACAGATCACCGCAGAACATAAAGACGATCCTGATTTAAAGCTCATTGTCCTAGGTGGAGATGGCACGGTGAACGAAGCCATACAGGGCATCGCTGATCCTTCTAAAGTTATCCTGGGTTACATTCCCACCGGCTCCAGCAACGATCTGGCCAGGGATCTTAATATTCCCAAAGAGCCGAAAGCAGCCCTTGATCTGATCCTTCGGGATGCTGCTCCCAGAGTCATGGACTTAGGGAGACTTACTTATCTCGATGAGGACCAGCCGGAAGAATCCAGGCTGTTTGCTGTCAGCTGTGGAATCGGCTTTGACGCAGCCGTCTGTGCAGAAGCCATGCATTCCCCCATCAAGGATACCATGAACCGGATCGGTCTTGGCAAGCTGACGTATTTAGGAATCGCCTTAAAGCAGCTGATCACCGCCCGCAAGGTCTCCTGTACCCTGACGTTGGAAGACACCGTGCATAACAGGCAGGAAGACTTATCACTTCCCCGCTTTTTGTTCGTTACCTGTATGAGTCACCGCTACGAGGGCGGCGGCTTCATGTTCTGTCCTCCCGCCAACGATCATGACGGCGTGCTGGATCTGTGCTCGGTAGGTAATATTTCCAAAGGACTGGTGCTGCTTGCCCTGCCCACAGCCTTTTTCGGTAAACACTATTTTGTTAAGGGGATCAATGCGCATACCGCCACCCGGATGTCCATTACCACCTCCTCTCCACTATGGGTACATACCGACGGAGAAGTGACCAGAAAAAGCTGTGGTTTCCGGGTAGAATGCCTTCCCGGTGCCATCCGCATGATCACTCCCGAAGTGAACTAAGCACACTCTAAAGATTTTCTTAAGAATGCTTAAGTATTCCAAAAAAACCTTGATTTTTTTCTTCCGGTGATTATACTAAAATTGATTTTGAAGCATAGGTTTGGTAGAGAAATGAGGTTTTTATGGAAAAGCTTAAGATCTTCTATTTAAAATATAAACATGCCGTTCCTCTTATTATATATGCCATTATTTATATGACATGGTTCGTCTGGCTGGAGAAGAACACCACCGGGCACTACCGGATCATACATATGGCTGCTGATGACTACATCCCTTTCTGTGAGGTGTTCGTCATTCCTTACTTTTTATGGTTTGCCTATGTATCGGCAGTGGTCATCTACTTTTTCTTCAAAAATAAAGAGGATTACTACCGCACCTGTATTTTCCTCTTTACAGGCATGACGATCTTCCTGATCGTATCCACTCTGTGGCCCAACGGACAGCACCTTCGTCCTGCAGTAATGCCCAGAGACAATATCTTCACCCACATGGTAGCCGCTCTGTACCGGACGGACACACCTACCAACCTGTGGCCCAGCATTCATGTATATAATTCCCTGGGTGCACATTTTGCGATCATCCGCAGCAAGTGCTTCGAGAAGAAAAAGGGCATCCGCATCGGATCCCTGATTTTGGCTTCTTCGATCATCATGGCGACCATGTTCATCAAACAGCACTCCGTCTTCGATGTGCTCACCGCTTTCGTTATGGCGGCTGTGATGTACACCCTGGTATATCGTTACGACCTGCTGATCGCAGTCAGAGAGTTCCGCAACAAGAGAAAAGCAAAACCGCAGATCGGTTAATGAATTCAATTTCTTGAAATAAAAAATGCAACGGTGTGATTCACCGTTGCATTTTTTATGAGTCACACCAGGTATGCTCACCACTGTGGTCTGAATGATCACAGTACTTCTTCACTTTTCTGCAGTGCCGACGCAATGACCGCATCCATATCATAATAGCGGTATTCCGCCAGTCTTCCTCCGAAGATCACATTCTGCTCGGCATCTGCCAGCTTCTTATACTCAGCATACAGCGCGCCGTTCTTCTCATCGTTGACCGGATAGTAAGGCTCATCTCCCGGCTTCCACTCGGAGCTGTACTCTCTGCTGATGACCGTCTTCGGCAACTCCTGTCCCTGTTCGTCCTTGCCGAACTCGAACCATTTATGTTCAATGATACGGGTCCAGGGAGTCTCACGGTCCGTGTAGTTCACTGCTGCATTGCCCTGGAAGTTCGGAATATCCAGCACTTCTGTCTCAAATCTTACGGAACGGTATTCCAATGCTCCCAGCGAATATCCGAAATACGCATCGATGGGACCGGTATAGACGACTGTCTCCGCCAGTCTGTCCAGTTCCTCCTTCTGCTCCAGATAATCTGTATTCAGGCATACTTCTATACCTTCTAACAAATGCTCCACCAGCTTCGTGTAACCGCCGATGGGAATGCCCTGATACAGGGCGTTGAAGTAATTATTATCAAAAGTCAGTCGAACCGGCAGACGCTTGATGATGAATGCCGGAAGATCCTTACAGTCACGTCCCCACTGCTTCTCTGTATAGCCCTTGATCAGCTTTTCAAAAATGTCTCTTCCGACCAGAGAAATGGCCTGCTCTTCTAAGTTCTTCGGCTCCTTGATACATGCTTCTTTTTTCTGCTCTTCGATCTTCGCCGCTGCTTCCGTAGGCGTCACCACACCCCACATTTTATTAAAGGTATACATATTAAAGGGCAGGGAATACAGTTCTCCACGGTAATTTGCCACCGGGGAATTGGTGAACCGGTTGAACTCCGCAAATCTCGTAATATACTTCCACACCTTCGTATCATTGGTATGAAAAATATGGGCACCGTATTTGTGGACATGGATCCCTTCCACTTTTTCCGTGTAAATATTACCCGCCACATTGGGGCGCTTGTCGATCACAAGAACCTTTTTCCCTCTGTCAGCCGCTTCTCTTGCGAACACAGCTCCGTACAGGCCGGAACCGACGACCAGATAATCGTATTTCATAGTTTCTATATATTTCCTTTCCCACAGACACATTCATACACATTTCTGTACTAATATTATTCCCGTTTTCCGTTACTGCTGCGTAGCAGTCTTCTGTCCGAAGACACGCTTCAGTACAACCAGTGTTGCCAGTGTCAACAGAATACCGATCACCAGACAGATCACCACATTCTGTACAAATCCGGCAATGATATAGTTCACAAAAGAGATTGCTGCCACGGTCAATACGTAAGGGACCTGGGTGGATACATGGTTGATATGATTACACTGTGCCCCTGCGGAAGCCATGATCGTGGTATCGGAGATGGGAGAACAATGGTCACCCATAACAGCACCTGCCAGACATGCAGACACTCCGATGATGATCAGATGCTCGGCTCCGGGTACGATGGCTCCGGTAGCAGGATCGGTAAATACGCCGGTTACAATAGGGATCAGAATACCGAAGGTCCCCCAGCTGGTACCGGAAGCAAAAGCTAAGAAGCATGCTACCAGGAAGATGATCGCGGGAAGCATATTGGTCAGTCCCGAAGATGCACCCTGCATCAGACCTGCCACATAGACATCCGCACCTAACAGTCCGGTCATGGTCTTCAGGGTAACTGCAAAGGTCAAAATCAGCATGGCAGGTACCATAGCGATAAAGCCCTGGGTCAGACAGTTCATGGCCTCCTTAAAGGATACCAGTCTTCTGCACATATAATATACAATGGCAAACAGCAGCGCGATCAGAGATCCCCAGGGAAGTCCCACAGAAGCATCTGTCGCACTGAAGGCATCGATGAAGCCCACACCTTCGAAAAATCCGCCAACATAGATCATACCAACGACGCAACAGATGATCAGTACGATCACAGGGATCAACAGATCATATACTTTTCCTTTTTCAGAACCCTTGGGTGCGTTATCCGCATTTGTCACGCGTTCACCCTCAGTGAACAGGTCACCCTTTTCTCTGGCATTGCGCTCATGCTTAGCCATGGGACCGTAATCGAATCCCATCAGTGCCATTCCGACGACAAATACAATGGTTAACAGCGAATAATAGTTATAGGGAATCGCTCTTACGAACAGTTCGATGCCGGAATACACACCCTCATCCACCATACCGGATACTGCTGCTGCCCAGGAAGAGATCGGTGCGATCATACAGATGGGTGCTGCCGTGGCATCAATGATATATGCAAGCTTTGCACGGGAAATCTTGTGTCCGTCTGTAACCGGCATCATAACGGATCCTACGGTCAGACAGTTAAAATAGTCATCCACGAAGATCAGAACACCTAATAAAAAGGTGGCAAGCAGTGCTCCCGCTCTGGTCTTTACATGCTTTTTCGCCCATTCACCGAAGGCCGCAGAGCCTCCTGCCTTGTTCATCAGTGCCACCATGGTTCCTAACAGGATCAGGAACATGAAGATACCGATATTCCATGCATCCGCAACGGAATTGATGAATCCTTCGTTGATCACTGTGTCCAGCGTCGCAATGGGAGAAAATCCGGTATAGATCAGAGCTCCCGTAACGATACCGATAAACAGTGATGAATATACTTCCTTTGTGATCAGTGCCAGTACAATTGCTACCACCGGGGGTAGTAATGCCCAAATTGTTCCGTACATAATTTTGCCCTCTCTCGTAGTTTTTTCGCAGTTTTTCACTACATATTTAAATTTATGTCAAACGTCTCAGTGTGTCAATATAATTTTCCAAATTAACGCTTTAGCACAGCAATTTATTTATTTTAACTCTTTTTCACTTTAAATCGCTAAATTTTCTTGCATCCGGACGCATTCTGGGCTATAATGGGCAATGACATTTATCAGAAAGGACGTGCCCCGCGCACGATGGAATACTATGAGCTTTGAATTTATCAAAAAACTCCCCACTCCTGCGGAGATCCGCAAGGAACTGCCTCTTCCGGCAGAATTAGCCAAGATCAAAGAAGAAAGAGACGCCGAGATCCGTGATGTTCTCACCGGCAAAAGCAATAAATTCCTTGTGATCATCGGACCCTGCTCCGCTGATAACGAGGATTCCGTATGTGACTACGTCAATCGCCTGGCAAGAGTCAATGAGCAGGTCAAGGACAAGCTGATCCTGATCCCCAGAATCTATACGAATAAGCCCCGTACTACCGGCGAAGGCTACAAGGGCATCACCAGTCAGCCCGATCCCGAGAAAAAGCCGGATTTCCTGGCAGGGCTTATGGCAATGCGCAAAATGCACATCCGTGCGATCCAGGAGTCAGGACTTACCGCTGCAGACGAAATGTTATACCCTGAGAACTGGGGTTATGTGTCCGACATCCTCTCCTATGTGGCCATCGGTGCCCGTTCCGTAGAGGATCAGCAGCATCGTCTGACCGTCAGCGGCTTCGATGTAGCTGCCGGTATGAAAAATCCTACCAGCGGAGACTTCTCCGTAATGCTGAACTCCGTATATGCCGCACAGCATCCTCACTCCTTCATCTACACCGGATGGGAAGTGAACACCCATGGCAACGACCTGGCACACACCGTACTGCGCGGTGCTACCAACAAGCACGGTGCCAACATCCCCAACTATCACTATGAAGATCTGATCCGCCTGTGGGATATGTACGGCAAGATGGATCTGAAGAATCCCGCCTGCGTCATCGATGCGAACCACTCCAACTCCAACAAGCAGTTCAAGGAGCAGATCCGTATCACCAAAGAGGTAATGCACAGCCGCAAGCTCAGTCCCGATCTGCACAAGCTGGTCAAGGGTGTCATGATCGAGAGCTATATCGAGGAAGGCAACCAGAAGGTAGGTGCCGGCTGCTACGGCAAGTCCATCACTGATCCCTGCCTGGGCTGGGAAGACAGCGAGCGTCTGATCTACGATATTGCAGAGTACGAATAAGGCGAAGCTTTTTTAGAAAAATTGTAGGAAGCCTTTTAATAACACAGGATTCACAAAGCATTCCAATATACATCCGAGAACGAGCACCATCAGAATAAGTGCCAGTTTTCCCAATCTGCCGGGCAGGGACTTTTTTCCCTGCCCGGTTATATTATGATAAAAATAAATACTACGATGCAATTCCTCACACCATCTGATCAACAAAAGTATCGCCGGCACATAACACAGATACTGTGGAAATGCACCTACAATTCCCAGTAAGAGCCCTTTGATCCCATACCGGTAAATAGCTGTACTTATAAAAAAGCCTATGGAGAATCCGTACTTTACCGTAATTCCCCCACAGAACACCAGACCCAGATATGTGGTTGCCATAATGATGAGCACGAAAAAATTCCGGCATCTTTTACACAACACATATGCAAACAGAACGCCGCTGTCCACTGTCATATATTTCATCCGGTACAATGTGTCCTCGTCCAGTATCCCAGTGGTCTGAAACCAGATCCCCCGTCCGAAATATGCTGCAAACAATCCGATTCCAAATCCGATCAGAAACAAAAAACGCAGCGGAAGCTTTCCCGCCGGCAGCATCGATCTGTCCCATTTCCACAAATCCCCATCCTCCGCTTCACCGTGTTATGCTAATATATGCGGACAACATGCCGGATCATGCTTTGTCGGCACAAAAAAGCCCCACCTGACAGTTTTACCTGTCGGATGGGGCTTAGCATCTTAAATTATATATTATGCATTCAGATATTTTGAAGCATAGGTCAGAATACCACAGATGGTCTTGGAATCCTGAATCTTGCAGTCATAGATCATCTGCTTTAATTCCTCCACAGAATACGCCTCTACATTGATGAATTCATCTTCATCCAGATGCTGGCTTCCTCTGTCCTTCAGACCTCTCGCCAGATAGATGTCGATCTTCTCATTACAGAAAGCCACTGTGGTATAGATGGAAGTCAACAGTTCCACATGGTCGGTATGATACCCGGTCTCCTCCTGCAGTTCCCGCATAGCTGCCTGATCCGTAGGTTCTTCCCTGCCGTTCAGTCCTCCTGCCGGGATCTCCAGTGTCTCACGCTCCAGTGCATTACGGTACTGGCGCACCATCAGAAGCTTGCCGTCTTCTCTTACAGCCACCACGGCAGCCGCTCCCTTATGGTCGATCAGATCCCATTTTGCAATATTGCCATTAGGAATCTGCATGGTATCCTGATAATAATCGAGAATGGCACCTTTTGCTACCAGATCACGGCTGATACGCTTGAATTTTTCCATGACTCATCGTCCCTTCTCATCCAAATATAACTCAAATAAACTTATTTGCTCTCCAGCAATTTATCTACGCTTACCATCTTGACACAAAGTACGAACAGATCCGTAGCCATTGCCATCTCTTCCGGGGTCGGGAAGGAAGGTGCAATACGGATATTCGAATCCTTCGGGTCCTTCTTATACGGGAAGGTTGCTCCTGCTCCGGTCAGAGTCACACCGGCTTCCTTACACTTTGCCACGATTGCCTTCGCACAGCCCTCCATGGCATCAAAGGAGATGAAATATCCGCCGTTGGGTTTCGTCCAGGTACCGATACCAAGACCTCCCAGTTCCTCCTCCAGTACTTTCAGTACTGCCTCGAACTTGGGTCTCATAATAGCTGCATGCTTCTTCATATGTTCACGGACACCGTTGATATCCTTAAAGTAACGCACATGACGCAGCTGGTTGATCTTGTCATAACCGATGGTCTGGATCGTCATGGACTTACGCATATCGTCCAGATTTGCCTTGGAGGATGCAATCGCTGCAATACCTGCTCCCGCAAATGTTACCTTGGAGGTGGAACAGAACTCAAATACCATATCAGGATGTCCTGCCTTCTCACATTCGGAGAGAATCTCTAACAGCTGATCCTGTCTGTCATCATATAAATGATGAATTGCATAAGCATTATCCCAGAAAATACGGAAATCCGGTGCCGCCGGCGTAAGCGCTGCGAAGCGTCTTACCGTCTCATCGGAATAAGAATATCCCTGAGGGTTGGAGTACTTCGGTACACACCAGATACCCTTGATAGCGGGATCTTCGCTCACCAGCTTCTCTACCAGATCCATATCCGGTCCTTCGGGAGTCATGGGCACATTGATCATCTCGATTCCGAAATGCTCAGTAATACCAAAATGTCTGTCATAACCGGGTACCGGGCACAGGAACTTGACATGATCCAGCTTGCACCAGGGGGTGTTGCCTAAGAATCCATGGGTCATAGCCCGGGATACGGTATCATACATAATGGTCAGACTGGCATTACCGCAGACGATCACATTCTCCGGCTTCACTTCCAGAATATCAGCAATCAGTTTCTTCGCCTCGGGAATACCGTCCAGTCCTCCGTAATTACGAACATCCATGCCATCCTCAGCCTTCATAGCGCTCTGAGAATTCACAACATCGAGATAATCCATTGTCATATCCAGCTGACTCGCTGCCGGTTTTCCTCTGGACATATCCAGTTTCAGTCCTTTGCCTTTTGCATCTTCGTATGCAGCGTTAAGCTCTGCCTTCAATGTTAAAAGTTCTTCCTTGGATAATTCCTGATATGCTTTCATTTCGTACCATACCTTTCTCGTTCTTTCCCATGGGGAATACGCTTTCTTCTGTGAATGTTGGATAATCGTATACAATCATACACTTTGAATATCATACTATAAGACAGCAGATAACACAATAGGGAACTTTCACTTTTTTGATACTGTTTTTGATACAAAATACGTTAAAACAGCCGTTGCATGTTTTCATACAACGGCTGTCTGTTACATCTTATGAAATTGTCATTTCTGACTGGTCAGTTATTTGGCGTAATCAATTACGCGGCTCTCACGGATCACATTTACCTTGATCTGTCCGGGATATTCCAGTTCAGCTTCGATCTGCTTGGAAATATCTCTTGCCAACAGTACCATATCAGCATCTGAGATCTGCTCAGGCACTACCATAACACGAACTTCTCGACCTGCCTGAATAGCAAAAGATTTATCTACACCTTTGAAATTGTTTGTGATATCTTCTAACTGTCTTAATCTGCTAGTATAGGTTTCTAATGTTTCCCTTCTAGCTCCCGGTCTTGCAGCGGATATTGTATCAGCAGCTTGTACAATACATGCAATCAGGGAAGTAGGCTCTACATCGCCATGGTGAGATTCCACTGCGTTGATAACAGTAGCATTCTCTTTGTATTTCCGACACAGTTCAGCACCTAACTGAATATGGGAGCCTTCCATTTCGTGGTCGACTGCCTTACCGATATCATGCAGCAGTCCCGCTCTCTTGGCAAGTCTCACATCCAGTCCCAGCTCTGCAGCTAACAGCCCTGACAGCTGTGCCACTTCGATGGAATGCTTTAATGCGTTCTGACCATAGCTGGTACGGAATTTCATCTTGCCGAGTAATCTTACCAGTTCGGGATGGATGCCATGTACGCCAACCTCCAGGGTTGCGGCTTCTCCCTCTTCCTTGATCATTACTTCGACTTCCTTCTGCGCCTTCTCTACCATCTCTTCGATTCTGGCGGGATGAATACGTCCATCCACGATCAGCTTCTCCAGCGCAATTCTCGCTACCTCACGTCGGATCGGATCAAATCCGGACAGAATAACTGCCTCCGGTGTATCATCAATGATCAGGTCTACACCCGTCATGGTCTCAAGGGTACGGATATTACGTCCCTCACGTCCGATGATACGTCCCTTCATCTCGTCATTAGGTAACTGTACAACGGAAATTGTAGTCTCAGAGACATGATCTGCTGCACATCTCTGTATTGCGTTAACCACATATTCCTTTGCCTTTTTGTCTGCTTCTTCTTTGGCCCGACTCTCCATTTCCTTGATCATCACGGCCGATTCATGCTTCACTTCATCTTCAACAATTTTCAATAAGTAATCTTTTGCTTGTTCAGAGGTTAATCCGGAAATTCGTTCCAGTTCCTGCACACGCTGCTCATTCAGCTTGGAGACTTCATCCTTCATACGATTGAGGGTTTCTTCTCTGGATGCTAAACTTGCTTCGCGCTTCTCGATGGCATCTGCTTTCTTGTCGATGTTCTCTTCCTTCTGCTGAACTCTGCGCTCATATCGCTGAGCTTCCGCTCTGCGTTCCTTGATCTCTTTGTCCAGTTCATTCTTGGTACGAATGGACTCTTCCTTGACTTCCAGGAGTGATTCACGCTTTTTGTTCTCCGCAGTTCTCAGAGCTTCATCAATAATCTCTCTTGCCTTCTCCTCCGCATTACCGATCGTACTCTCCGCACTGTTCTTCAGGCGGGAAGTAGTAACTTTGGATGTGATCAGCACGGCTGCGATAACGGCTACGACAAGAACGATCGCAGAAGCCACTAATACTATTACAATATTAGTGTCCACTACAGGAGCACCTCCTTATGAAATTTTCATTGTACATTTTGCTCCGACAATACAAATTATCGTTCATAATAGAATGCAATTTATGTACATTCTAACAAGCAATTCACAACAGTATTAGTGTAAACTGAAATTACACCTCTGTCAAGTACAAGTCGCAATTACTCCAAAAATAGTTCCCATATTAAAATATTCTTTGTGCATTATTTCTTGTAAATACCACACAATCCGGCATTCTTAAAAATCATCGCCATGCATGCCGCCGATTGCCTTACGAATCGCTTCCGCAGAGAAGCCCTTCCTTGCCAGGAAAGCGTAGATCTTCTGCCGTTCCTTCCAGTCCGTCTCGCCTTCTGTATCGTAGTGCTTCTTATGAAGGAGCTCCCGGATCATAGCCTGCTCATCCTGCTTACCACCGTTCTCCCGCCATACCTGCCATGCCTCTTCTATGGTCGCTGCTAAGATTCCCTTGCCCTGCAGATCCTGTTCGATCCGGCGTCTGCTGCGGCTATCCTCATGATAGGTAATATAGTCCACCGCATACCGCAGGTCATCAATATAATGAAAGCCTGCCACATAGTCGATTGCCTGCTCTATGATCTTGGGCGGATAAAAGCCCTGCTGCAGCTTCGTCCGAAGCTGCGATGTGGTATATTCTCGTCCCTGTAACAGATTCATGGCACGAAGCTTCGCCCGTTTGGGAAGTACTTCCTCCATGATGGTCCGGTAGTCCTCTTCCTTTAACAGCTCGCCCTCTTTTATATGGTAGAGACGCAATTCGCCTTTGTATAATACAAAGGCGAATTCCTGGTCAATATATACCTTACTTCTCGATTTGGAAAGTTCCGTAACCTGTGTTACCAGCATGTATCTACTCTTCTTTCTCGGCTGCGGCAGCAACGTCTGCCTTCAGTCCGTAATGCTCTCTGACCTTCTCGGCGATCTCATCACAGACGGCAGGATTGTCCTTCAGATACTGCTTGGCATTCTCACGTCCCTGTCCGATCTTGTTCCCTTCATAGGCATACCAGGCACCGGACTTGGCTACGACATCACAGCTGGCTGCCAGATCCAGAATATCTCCTACCATAGAAATACCCTCACCGAACATGATATCAAACTCTGCTTCCTTGAAAGGAGGCGCAATCTTATTCTTAACGACTTTGACACGGGTACGGTTACCGATGACTTCACCGCCCTGCTTCAGTGCTTCGATTCTTCTGACATCCAGTCGTACGGAGGAATAGAACTTCAATGCACGGCCACCGGTGGTAGTCTCGGGATTACCGAACATTACACCCACCTTTTCACGCAGCTGGTTGATGAAAATTACGGTACAGTTGGACTTGCTGATGACAGCAGTCAACTTACGCAGTGCCTGGGACATCAATCGTGCCTGTAAGCCCACATGGCTGTCTCCCATGTCACCGTCGATCTCCGCCTTCGGTACCAATGCTGCAACGGAGTCCACAACAATAATATCGATGGCGCCGGAACGTACCATGGTCTCAGTAATCTCCAGTGCCTGTTCACCGTTATCCGGCTGGGAAATGTACAGATTATCAATGTCTACACCGATATTCTTCGCATAGACGGGATCTAAGGCATGCTCCGCATCGATGAATCCGGCAATACCACCTCTCTTCTGTACCTCTGCGATCATATGTAAGGTAACGGTGGTCTTACCACTGGATTCCGGTCCGTAGATCTCGATGATCCTTCCCTTGGGAATACCACCCAGTCCCAATGCTATATCCAAACTTAAAGAACCGGTGGGAATGGTCTCCACATTCATCTGCGCTGTGGGATCTCCCAGCTTCATTACCGCGCCCTTTCCATACTGTTTCTCGATCTGGCTCAGTGCCGCATCCAATGCTTTAAGCTTATCGTCTTTTTCCATGTTAATCTCCTTTTCTTTCAAGGAACAAATGTTCTGCTTTTACTTAGAATAAAACATTTGTTCGTGTTTGTCAATGTCTATTTTTATTATATCTATTTTATGTCCAATAAAACTCCCTTTAAAAGCATCCCCCCATTTGCTAATTTTGTCCCGATAATCGTCTGAAATTTTGGCGAATGCCTGAATTGCCGATAATCAGAGATAGAAAGACATGTCAGCGAATTACTCCGCAACAAGATACAAAAAGAATGTACCACACATCCCCGCTTCCCGCAAGGACGCATGATACATTTCTTTTTTTTCGGCACTATCTACAATTTTTACCCCCTTCGTTTTGAGGGTATCTCACAAATTATTTTTTTGTTACTTTTTACCAAAAGTAACCTTGCTGAAGTATTTCAGTATACAGCTGCGCATCAGGATCAGCGCTGCACAGGTAGTTGCCTCTCTGATCTGGCTGCGGGTTCCGGAGAAATGATATTCCTTCACCGTAAGCTCGCCCTTTACGCTGCATCCGATGTATACCAGCCCTACCGGCTTCTCCTCGGTTCCACCGTCCGGACCCGCAATGCCTGTCACTGCCACTGCCACATCCGACTTCATCAGCATTGCCGCACCTTTTGCCATTTCACCGGCGGTTTTGCTGCTGACAGCACCGTATTTATCCAGTGTACTCTTGCGTACACCCAAAAATTTTCTCTTAGCTTTGTTCGAATAAGTTACCAGTCCCGCCTTATAGCATTCCGATACCCCGGGCACGTTGATGATCCTTGCAGCGATCATACCGCCGGTGCAGGACTCTGCGGTAGTCACCGTCAGATCGTTGGCAAGCAGTAGATCCGCCACTGCCGTTTCCAGCGTCGTCTCTCCTTTTGTGCTGTAAATATCCGCTCCGAAACGGGATTTTAATTCCTTCACCACAGGTTTGATGACTTTTCCGGCTGCCTTGGCATTCTCCCCGGAAGCCGTCACCCGGATATGTACCTCACCGGTCTTGGCATAGGTAGCTATGGTCGGATTGGTCTGTCCGTCGATCAGATCCTTCAGGGTATCCTCCACCTGACTCTCCGGCACACCGCAGATCTTCACAGTCTGGGAGCAGATAATTCCGGGAGTCAGTCCTTCCAGATAAGGGAATACCTGCTGCTCGAACATCGGGATCAGCTCCGCAGGAGGCCCCGGCAATAATATGATGCGGTTCCTGTCTGTCTCCAGGATAATGCCCGGTGCGGTTCCGTTGTCATTATCCAGAACCTTCGCTCCTTCGGGTACCATGGCCTGTTTCCAGTTATTGTCCGTGGGCTGTATGTCTCTTACGGCAAAAAATTCTGCGATCCGTTCCATGCTGTGATCATCCACAGATAAATTTTTCCCGCAGACCTTTGCCACGGTCTCCTTGGTCAGATCATTCTCCGTGGGCCCCAGTCCGCCGGATAACAGAATCACATCCGAACGTTCCATGGCACATTTCAGTACTCCCGCCAGTCTCTCCGCATTATCTCCAACCACCGTCTGATAATAGCAGTCCAGTCCGGCTCCCGCCAGCTTTTCCGCAAGATATGCTGCATTGGTATTCACAATGTTCCCCAGTAATATTTCGGTACCTACACAGATGATCTCCACTGTCATATATTTACCACCTTTCGCTATCGTTTATCCTTATTCTATCTTTTTGTCCATAGACAGTATACTACACTTAGGAAGCAGAGAAAAGGAAATATTTTACTGCTGAGAGTTTTCTGCCTCCACCTTTTCCTGATTTCAGAGCTGATGCCGTATTTTTTCATCGGTTCCCCGATGGCTTTTCTCCCGCCACTGGGTAGGCGTGCATTCATACCTTTTCTGAAAGCAGCGATGGAAAGTCCGCATATTAGGGAATCCACATTCGTAGCTAATCTCGGTCACCGTTTTTCTGCTGTCCTTTAACAGATTGCATGCCAGAATCATCCGTTGCTGCGCTACATAAGATGGAAATGAAATATTCAACTGAGAAGAAAAAATGTGAGACAGATAATACGGGCTGATCCCCAGCTCTTTTGCCACCTTCTGTGCCGTCAATTCTCCGGTAATATTGTCGTTGATATATTGCAACAGCCTCTGCGTAATATTCAGATCAGATGGCTTGTCCTTTTTGATCACCGGAATATTTTCATACATGTCCGCAAGCAGTGCCATTAACAGCCCTTTATCCTGTCTAAACGGTCGCAGTTCCTTATGTAACCCGATGTCCGCCAGGACGTCTAACACCATCTGCCCGTACCGGCTGAGCATCCCTTTCTGAAAATAGGGAGACTTCATATCATAATAGGTAAGTTCTTCCTGAAATTCCCCAATGGAATCCATATCCGCAATGATCAGAAGCATCCCCACCTCTCCCACGGAGCTGTAAGAATGGATCTGATTCGGGTAGATCATCAGACAATCTCCGGTAGTCAGATGATATTTTACCCCCGCTACCGTAGCATCCATCTCTCCTTCCGTCAAATGAACGAATTCCATATGCTTATGCAGATGGAACGGGAAGTTCGGATGCCACCAGACATGACAGTCATAGACCTTTTTTCTGCTCTCATAAAACGGTTTTACTGTATTCATACTAATCTCCATTCCGCAGACGATTCCTTTCATCGAAGGAATCACGAATCAAATTTTATACCGTCTGTATTCTACATACCATATTCCATTCCAGATTTCCACTGTTTTCTCTAAAATAGCAATTTTTGTCCTATAAGTATTTTCTTTTTGTCGAGCAGTTTAATCATTATTCACGTACAATAATCTCAAATGAAAGCAGTACCAATCCTTGAACAATATAAAGATGAGGTGCTTTATGAATCGTACAGAAGCCAGAGAAAAAGCTGCCGAACTGGTAACAAAAATGACAATCGAAGAAGCTGCATCGCAGCTGCTGCACTCCTCTCCCGCGATTCCACGTCTGGGCATTCCCGCCTATGACTGGTGGAGCGAAGCACTCCATGGAGTCGCCAGAGCCGGCACTGCCACCTGCTATCCACAGGCGATCGGTCTGGGTGCAACTTTTGACCGTGATCTTCTGCAAAAAATTGCCGGCTCCATCGCACTGGAGACCAGGGCAAAATATAACGCATATTCCCGTCTGGAGGACCGTACCCGCTATAAGGGTGTTACCATGTGGTCTCCCAATGTCAATATCTTCCGCGATCCCCGCTGGGGAAGAGGTCAGGAGACCTACGGAGAGGACCCCATGCTTACTGCTATCCTTGGCTGTGCCTTTGTAGAAGGATTACAAACGAAACGGGACGGGTACTTAACTACCGCCGCCTGTGCCAAACATTTTGCGGTACACTCCGGTCCGGAAGCCCTGCGTCACAGTTTTGACGCCAAAGCTACGAAAAAAGATTTGTGGGAAACATATCTTCCCGCATTTGAAGCCCTGGTGAAGCAGGCAGATGTGGAAGCTGTCATGGGCGCCTACAACTGCACCAACGAGGAACCTTGTTGTGCACACTCTTATCTTATGGAAGAAGTTCTTCGCGGTAAATGGCATTTTCAAGGGCATTTCGTCTCCGATTGCTGGGCGATCCGGGATTTCCACGAAGGACACCATGTGACTGCTTTCCCGGAGGATTCTGCTGCTCTCGCCCTGGAGAAGGGCTGTGACTTAAACTGCGGCTGTACCTATGAATATATCTTACAGGCATATAAACAGGGAAAAGTGAGCGAAGAAGAGATCCGCCGCAGTGCTGTGCGCCTCTTCACCACCAGATATCTGTTGGGGCTCTTTGACCACAGTATATTAGACGAAATTCCATACAATGTAGTGGGCTGCAAGAAGCACAGAGAACTGGCTTATCAGGCTGCTGTGGAGAGCTGTGTACTGTTAAAAAATGACGGCACACTGCCCCTTTCCCTGAAGGATAAAAAACGTGTGGCAGTCATCGGTCCCAACGCCGACAGTCATGCCGCATTAGTCGGCAATTACAACGGTACCCCGCCTCGCTCCATCACTGTGGTGGAGGGAATCACAAAAATCTGTGAGGATACCGGTTGGGATGTCAACTACGCGGAAGGGTGTCTTCTCTATGACGATCCTTCTATTCGGAAGGTATTTCAGAATTACCGCATCCCGGAGGCTGTGGCTTTGGCGCAGTCCTGCGATCTCGCCATCCTCTGCGTCGGTCTTGATATTACACTGGAAGGTGAACAGGGAGATGCCGGCAATGCGTTTGCCAGCGGTGACAAACCGGATCTGCTGCTTCCCAAGATTCAGAGAGATCTAGTGGAGCAGGTACTTGCTACCGGCACTCCGGTGATTCTGGTCGATCTCGCCGGAAGCCCTATTGATTTATCCGCTTATGAGGATCAGGTGTCTGCGATCCTGCATGCATGGTATCCCGGTGGCGAAGGCGGACGTGCCATTGCAGATATTCTGTTCGGCAGAATATCTCCCGGCGGTAAGCTGCCACTTACCTTCTATTATAATAACAGTCCCCTTCCGGACATTACCGACTACCATATGACCGGACGTACCTACCGCTATTTGGAAAGCAGACCCTGGAAGCCTTTCGGCTTCGGACTGACCTACGGAGAATTACAGATTACAGAAGCGAAAGTGTCAGAGGTAGAATACACGAGGGAGATTCCCTCCGCCCAGATCACTCTGCACTGTCAGAACCCCACGGATCGTGACTTAAGTGATGTCATACAGGTCTATGTCCATGTGAATGGCTCCGCCAATGAAGTGCCGAATCACAAGCTGGTAGCCTTTGAGCGGATCCGCCTGGAAGCCGGAGCAGACAGGGAATTGCGGATTGAAGTTCCCGCCGTGGCATTTACTACAGTAGACGATTCCGGTAATCGTAACTGCGATGGCACATCCGCTACATTATATGTGGGATTTGCCCAGCCGGATCTAAACGAAGAAGGTCAGAAGACCTATGAATACGGCAGAGGACGTATCTTCGAGATTCCATTACACTGAGCACTATGGTGGTAAGCCATTTGCTATAGAGAGATGTATTTTTTAACAAGGAGGATAAATCCTCTCCTCGCCATAGGGGCTCGGATTTTCCTTCGGAAAACAAGGAGGATTACAATGAAAAGAAACAAGATCTTAAGCTTACTGCTGTCAGTTTCCATGCTGACCGCACTCACCGCCTGCGGAAGCCAGGGTTCCGATGCTCCCGCAGCATCCACCAATGCCGGAAGCACTGCCGCGGCTACCGAAAGCGCTACTTCTTCCGATGACGGCTATGTGCTGGATAAGGTTACCCTTGTCGTAGACGGTACCTTTAATGCATCCGTAGATGCTTATCAGGACAAGTTCATCGAACAGTGGGACGTTGCTGTCAGCGAAGCACTTGGTCATCCCATCAGCTTGAATATCCAGCAGTTAGACCATTCCAGTTATGTAGATGGTGTGGGTCGTCTGTTTGCCAGCGGTGACTACCCTGACGTAATTCTGCTGAATGCAAGTCAATATGCCGAATATGCAAAAACCGGTCTTCTGTGGGATATGACAGATGCCTATGATAATGCAAAGTTCCAGAGCCATATGGTACTTCCCGCAGTGAACCAGAGCGTTCGTATCGACGGCAGACAGTATGGTCTGTCCACCGGTCTTGGCGGCGGTTGTATTACTTATGTAAAACAGGCATGGCTGGATGCTGTTGGCATGAAGGCCGAGGATATTACCGACTGGGATTCCTACTATGCAATGTTAAAAGCATTCACCGAGCAGGATCCCGACGGCAACGGCAAGAATGATACCTATGGTGTTGCTGCGGCAGGATTTATCGGTTCTGAGGCTCCTTATACCAACTACCTGCCTCAGTTCTGGCAGAATGCATACCCCAGCTTCACCTATGATGAGAATGGTGTATGGTATGACGGTTTCAACACTCAGGAGACCAAGGATGCTCTTCTTCGCTTACAGCAGGCTTACGCTGACGGCGTTATCGATCCCGAGTCCCTGACCATGGGTACCAAGGATGTTCGTGAAAAATGGTGGTCTTCCGACCAGTCCGGTTCCTTCGGCGCTTTCACTTACTGGTCCGGTTACTGGAATGATAACCTGATCAACAACATGGACAAAAACGGTGTAGATTCCGGTCTGGCAAGGCTGGCTCCCCTCACTGAAATGGATGGCTACCTGAACAGAGAATCTCCTGTGTACTGCATCATTGATGACGGTGACGGCGATGATTCCAGAGAACAGGCAATTTTTGATGCAGTCTTCGAAACCATGTTTGATGGTGGCACTGTACAGACACTGTGGGTATACGGTGCTGAGGGTTATCACTGGTCTACTGAAGCAGAAACTATTGTTACCGGTGAAGGTACCGACAATGCAAAGACCTATGAATATAAAGATGGTGAATTTCATCTTCGCCTGAACCCTTCCGATCCCAGTGCTTTATGGAAAAAGAATGCTATTGATCCTTCTTCCATGATCTGCTCTCTTGAAAATGGTTTTGAATCCGCTACCGACCTGACCAAAGAATGTAACGAGTTTTTCTCCGAACACAGCGTAGATGCTCCCCATTCCGCATCCTGTGATGCCATCACCAACTACGGCGGTACCATCACCGATGCCAAGAACGCAGTCATCGCTGAAGTGGTTGTAAAGGGTGGCGATGTAGATGCCGCTATGGACAACTATGTGAAGACAACTCAGGATATGGTAAATGAAATTCTCTCCGAGTTGAATGCGCAGTAGTCCTTATAATATATAAAAGCTATCATTTCATTTCTATTACTCCCAAAAAAGGCTGTCCCACATATATGATATGTAGGGCAGCCTTTTACAGCTTCTGTCATGTATCTAGTTATTTACCTTGCCTTCATCCATTTCCTCTTCTGTGGTAATGGCAAATGCAATGTTCGTAGCATGATCCGCAACTCTCTCCAGACCGGATACGATATCGGAGAAGATCATACCGGCTTCGGGAGAACATTCTCCCTTGGTAAGACGCTCTACATGCTTCTTCTGCAGTTCGCGCTCCTTTTCATCTACCTGATCCTCTAAGGTGATGATCTCCTGCATATGGGTCTCATCGCTCTTGGCGAACATCTCTACGGCATAACGGATGATCTTATTGACCATCTCCAGCATGTCTCCCAGTTCCTTCTGGGCTTCCTTGCTGATGGAGACTCCCTCTTCCTTGCGCTGTCTGGCGGCATCCGCTACGTTCTCTGCATGGTCACCGATACGCTCGATATCGTTCACCACATGGAACAGGGCACCCAGACTGTTCAGGTCTTCGATGGGCAGCGTCGTCTGGTTGATCTTCACCAGATAATCCGTAATGGCATGGTTCAGGAAGTTGATATTTTTCTCTACCTCGTAGACTTCCTCAATGTCTTCTTCATCTAATGTGATCAGCGCATTCATGGCACGGTTTAAGTTCTCCTCCGCCAGGGAAGCCATACGCTCCAGCTCCTTGACAACCTCTACCACTGCGGTAGCGGGATTGAACACCACTTTATCTCCGATATATTTTAACTGATAGCTTTCTCTGTAACCAACCTTCTGGTCTTCGCCGGGAACGATCAGGTAGGTCATCTTCACCAGCCAGCTGGTGAACGGGAACAGCATGATTACCTGAGCGATCTTGATCAGCGTATGTGCATTTGCCACGAATCGGCCATTGTCTGCGGAGATAGACTTGATCAGTTCCACGATCTGATCTCCTGCCACGAACAGAGCAATATAAATAATAACAGTACCAATGATATTGAACAGCAGATGGATCAGTGCAGCTCTCTTCGCATCTTTCTTACCGGTCATGGAAGCTAACATTGCGGTAGCGCAGGCACCGATATTACATCCTAAGATAATGTACAATGTAATAGGTAACGGCAGCAGATCCTGATTAGCAAGTAACAGTACGATACTGACCGTTACGGACGAACTCTGAATAACAGCAGTCAGGGCAAATCCCATAAGTGTAGCTAAGAACGGGTTCTTCAGAGACATCAGCAGATTCACTACCTGGGGTTCGTTCTTCATATTCGCCATCGCCTGGGACATGGTACTTAAGCCCACGAACAGGATACCAAAACCTACGACCACTTCCGCAACCTTGCGGACTTTTTCTTTTTTCGTGAACATCATCACGACCACACCTACTAATAAGATCAGCGGTGCTATTTTCGATAAATTAAATGATACCAGCTGTGAGGTGATGGTAGTACCGATGTTGGCACCGAGGATAACTCCCGCTGCCTGATACAGATTCATCAGCCCGGAGTTAACGAAGCTGACGACCATGACCGTACATGCTGAGGAAGACTGGATGATACCGGTGAAAATAATACCTACGATCATACCCATGAAACGGTTCGTGGTGAAAATCTCCAGAATACGACGAAGCTTGGCACCTGCTACCTTCTCGATGGAATCACTCATAAGTTCCATTCCGAATAAAAACAGTCCCAGACCTCCAGCCATTGTCAATATTGTTCCAAAGCTCATTTTTAATCCCTCAATCTCTCTCGATTCTCTTACGAAAAAACAAAATAATTATTTTCAAACTTTATTCTAAATATAAACAATCCAAAATATATTTTACGAGATAGAATAAAAACTTGCAATGTAAATTTTACTTTTCTTTTACTTTTCTTTACAAAATTTTACGCATTTTCCACCATTTTTGCGCATAACAGACGTTTTCTATGCGTTTCGCCCATCCGCAATATCCAGGTCCAGCTGCTTCTTAAGCTCTACCAACGATCCGAATCTACGTTCCGGGCGTCGGAAGCTTTTTAATGCCACCTCGATCTCCTGACCGTAGATGTCCAAATCGAAATCGTACAGATAGGATTCCACTCCCATCCTTTTTTCGGAAGAAACTGTCGGTTTGGTTCCCACATTGCTGATAGCTTTGTAGACTTTCCCATTATAACGGACTGCCGCATAATAGACACCGTTGGGCGGCAGAAGCTTGCCTGCAGGCGGCAGGAGATTTACCGTGGGGAATCCCAAAGTATGACCAATATGATTGCCATGTTCCACGCAGCCCACCAGAGTATAGGGCATTCCCAGCATTTTTTCCGCTTCTTCCATCCGGCCCTCTTCCACCAGCTTGCGGATGTAAGTGGAGCTGACCTCGATACCATCCACTTCGATCTTCTCTATGGTCCGGACACAAAAACCTAACTGCGGAGCCATTTTCTCTAAAAGCTCGGCATTGCCTGCACCATTTTTTCCAAAGGACAGATCTTCACCTGCCGCCACAAAACGGGTATTCATCTGCTTCGCCAGAATCTCTGTCACGAAACGCTCCGGTTCTGTGGCCGCAGTCTCTTTTGTCAGCGGAAACTCGATCAGTATGTCGATACCCAGACGTTCGAAGAGACGTCTTTTCTCTTCTCTTGTCGTCAATTCTTTTCCATCCGACAGTCCGAACAGCACCGCCGGTGTGGGATCAAAAGTGAAAACACAGGCTGCCAATCCGTTCTTTTTCTTATTCAGGATTTCCTCTAAAAGTCTTCTGTGTCCCAAATGCACACCGTCAAATTTGCCGATGGCTACCGCTGTATCTTTTTCCAGATAAAAGTCTGTTGTTCCTGCAATAATTTCCAAGTCTATTTCCTGCTTTCTGTGTTACTTGGGAAGATTTTCACGGGCTTGTACCATTCTTTTGCCCCGTCATACGCATAAATGCCCACAAAGCTGTCATCCTCTCTGTAAACACGCACCCACTCTCCCGCAGGATAAGTAGTCTGCTCCATGGTCTGTCCCGGATAAAAAGCGTTCCCGTTATCGATCAATTTCCGCCATTTTTCCTCTACATGCACTGCATTAAAATCCGCAAAAATACGGTCCGTGGGAAGCAGTGCCTCCTCTAATCTGTCCGTATCCCGAAGTTCCTGCAGTTGTGTCAGTGTCAGGGCATCTGTAAGCCGGAATTCTCCGACTCTGGTGCGGACGAGGCTCTGCATGGTGCCACCGCAGCCAAGCTTCTCGCCGATATCGGCACAAAGACTGCGGATATAGGTTCCCTTGGAGCATTCCACACGGAATTTCACCACCGGAAGCCGGATCTCCAGGATCTCGATCGCCGGCAGATCCACGTGTCTTGCCTGCCGTTCCACTTCTTTACCTGCCCTGGCCAGTTCATAAAGCTTCTTACCGTTGACCTTCAGCGCGGAATACATAGGCGGGATCTGGTCATAACCGCCGACAAAGCTTCCGATCACTTCACGTACCTGTGCCTCATCCACCGCTACTTCCCGCTCTTCCAAAACGGTTCCCGTGGTATCCTGGGTATCTGTGATCTGCCCCAGCAAAAGTTCTGTTACATATTCTTTGGTCCTGTCCGTCAGCATTTCGCATGCTCTGGTAGCACTCCCCAGACATACAGGGAGCACACCGGTAGCCTGTGGATCCAGTGTACCTGTGTGCCCTATCTTTTTCTGCCGGCAGATCCCACGAAGCTTGGCTACCACATCATGAGAGGTAAAACCTGCTTCCTTGTATACATTGATGATGCCGTCCATTAATCCTGTTCTCCCCGCAATTGCTTATCGATGTGCAATGACAAATTATTGATGCAGTCATGGAAAGTTCCCTTCATGGTGCAGCCTGCGGCACGTACATGTCCGCCGCCTCCAAAGAAGGATGCCACCTTCGCCACGTCTACTTTTTCGTTAGAACGCATGCTGACCTTGTACTCCAGTACACCGGTCTCATACATGAAAATCGCACAGTCGATCCCCTTAATATTGCGCAGCTGGTTTACAATGCCGTCCAGATCTCCCGGTACCGCATTGTAGAAATCCATGGTCTTGCGATCCACCATACTCACGATACAGCGACCGTCCATGAAGCGTATGCTCTCCATCAGAGCTCTGCCCATGATCTGTGTCTGCAGATATGTCTTCTGATAAAAGCTTTCCTCGATCAGCTTGGGAAAATTAAATCCGAAAGAGATCAAAAATGCCGCTGCCTGCAATGTCTCCGGTGTCGTATTGGAATACTGGAATACGCCGGTATCGTGGATGATGCCGGTGTACAGTGCTTCCGCAATATCTCTGTCAATGAGTTCGGCATCCATGATATGATACAGTACCTCACAGGCGCTGCCCACCTCGGGACGAACGAGATTTACATCACCACAGCCGGAATTGCTGATGTGATGATCGATGTTGATCTTCTTTTTCGCATTCTGAAAATACTTCTCTGCGTCTCCCAGTCGGTCTCCACTGCAATCCAACGCAAAATATACATCAAAAGGATCCTGATCCGGACATTCGGTCTGAATCTCATCGTATCCCTTCAGATAGGAAAACTCTTCGGAAGGCTTCTGTAAATATACGGTAACTTCTGCTTCCGGAAGGAGTTTACGCAGGTACATCTGTAAGGACAGACATACACCCACGCAGTCTCCGTCGGGACGAATATGTCCGCTGATGCCGATCTTTTTTGCACCACGACATTCTTCACACAAATCCATTATTCGTCACCTTCCTCTGTCTCTTCCATAACTTCATTTTCCGGCTTCTGTGCCTGTTCGTCCGCAGCAATGACCTCATCGATCTTATGGGACATATTGACACCGTATTCAATGGACTGGTCCATCACAAAAGTGATATCCGGAGTGTTGCGCAGATTGATGGTACGAGCCAGCTCTCTGCGGATAAAGCCCTCGGCGCTCTTTAAACCCTGCAGGGTAGACTTTCTGACTTCCTCGTCTCCCAACACACTGATCCATGCCTTACAGCTTTTTAAATCCGGTGCCACTTCCACAGCGACCACACTGGTCCAGGGACTGATCCGGGGATCCTTAAGACCGCCCCGGATGATCTCTGCCAGAACACGCTGCACTTCCCCGTTCACACGGGTATTTTTCACACTATTTTTTCTCATTCTTATTCCTTCTTAAATAATAACT
>ERZ1026894.129-NODE-129-length-57581-cov-27.794076_pt1 | contig 57581 bp, 45 predicted proteins | sample MGYA00380177_ERZ1026894 | MGnify/ENA primary metagenome ERZ1026894 (study PRJEB33269, sample SAMEA4719813) | human gut metagenome | biome: human-associated habitat; feature: organic feature; material: feces | place: Cameroon | collected 2013-10 ... | reverse complement strand
GTTCGGGCTTTGTGATATTTTAAAAGAGGGTGTGAATTTTGACACACCCCCTTATGCTGTTAAATAAGAGTTTATCTTATAAATCCCAACCTACAGCGCTGGCACCTAAAACGGCTGCAGAACTACCATCGAGGGTAGAAACGAGGAACTTAGCCTTGCCCTTGAAGATAGACAGAACTGAGTTGTCGTAAGACTCCTTGAGAGGTTTCATCAGCAAGTCGCCAGCCTTGGTAAGACCACCGAAGAAAACGAAAGCCTCAGGAGAAGCGAATGCTGCGAAGTCGGCACAAGCCTCACCCAACATCTTGCCAGTGAAGTCGTACACGCGCTTAGCCAAAGCGTCGCCCTTGCTGGCAGCAATACTTACCTCGTAAGAAGTGATGTCCTCAGGTTTCAACTCACGGAGCAATGATGGCTCGTCGCTCTTCTCGAGGAATTCACGAGCAGTGCGAGCTACACCCGTAGCAGAGCAGTAAGCTTCAAGGCAGCCTGTACGACCACAACCGCATGGGCGACCTTCCTTGCCACGTACCATGATGACATGGCCCAACTCGCCAGCGAAACCATCGCTACCATATACCATCTTACCATCAATAACGATACCAGAGCCTACGCCTGTACCCAATGTGATGTCGATGAAATTCTTCATACCACGTGCTGCACCATAAGTCATCTCACCCAATGCTGCAGCATTGGCATCATTGGTGAGAGCAACGGGCAGACCACCGAGAGCCTTGCTGAAGAGGTCAGCCAAAGGAACAACACAGGTGTGAGCCCAAGGCAGGTTAGGAGCAAACTCGATAGTGCCTTTGTAGAAGTTACCATTAGGAGCACCGATACCCATCGCTTTGATTTTGTCAATGCCACCTACAGTGTCAATAATAGGTTGTAATGCTTCGACTGCAGCTTTTACATAGTCTTCTACATTGTCAAAACCGCCAGTCTTGATGGCTGTTGTTGCTTTAATCTCACCACGTGCATCCACGATGCCGAAAACAGAGTTAGTTCCACCAAGGTCTAAGCCAATTACATATGGCTTTAAAGTATTTTCTGTCATGTTGTTGTGTTTTTTAATAAGTTAGAATTTTTTATTTTGATGGCAAAGATAAGAAAAAAAAAGTACAGAACAAAGTTTTAGAGAGAAAAATTACGTTGTATGCTTAAAAAATTGTATCTTTGCACCTTGTATGAATTCATTGTTTCCGATAGAGATAAACATCCTTGATTTTATTTTCAAGGGTATTATCATAGGTATTATTGCCTCAGCCCCGATGGGGCCTGTTGGCATCTTGTGTATTCAGCGTACTTTGAACAAAGGACGCTGGTTTGGTTTTGTGACGGGCATAGGTGCAGCAGTCAGTGATATAGTGTATGCTATGTTTACGGGTTTAGGTATGAGCTTTGTGATGGATTTTGTCAACAATGCACAAAACAAATTCTATCTCCAGCTATTTGGAAGTTTGCTTCTCCTGATCTTTGGAGTGTATTGCTTTAAGAGTAATCCAACGAGGAATATGCATCAGAGTAGTAACAAGCAAGGTACTTTGTTTCATAATGCCTTTACGGCTTTCTTGGTAACCCTCTCTAATCCACTAATCGTGTTCCTCTTTATGGCAACCTTTGCACAGTTTGCCTTTGTTGTTCCCGATATGCCTATAGAGATGGGAGTTGGCTATCTCAGCATTGTCTTTGGTGCTTTGCTGTGGTGGTTTGGACTCACCTGGTTGATTGATAAGATAAGAGGTAAGTTTGATACCAACGGCATCCTTATTATTAATAGGGTGATAGGTAGTGTGGTGATTATCTTCTCTGTGATAGCATTGATAGGTACCATGTTCAACCTTTACCACTTGCCTGAGTTTTAGACAGAGAGGTGCAGCGCCCTCTTGAATTTCAATAGTTCTATTTTCACCAATTTATGTTTATAGCACAAGAGTTAAGAAAGAAGAGCATAGCAGAGTACCTGCTATATATGTGGCAGGTGGAGGATATCATCCGCGCCTATGGATGCTCGTTGCCTGTTATTCGCAAGCAATATATCGACCGTTTCGATTATACCGATGATCAGAAAGCAGAAGAATTAGACTGGTTTGGTAATCTTATCAGAATGATCAACGAGGAAGGTAAGCGTGAGTCTGGTCATCTTGATATCAACCGCGTATTGCTGAAAGATGTCATCGATTTGCATCATATGCTTCTGCAGAGTAGTAAGTTCCCTATCTATAATGCCGAATATTATAAGGTGTTGCCTTATATTGTAGAATTGCGTAATAAGGGTGACAAAGAGGTGAACGAGATAGAGACTTGTCTGGATGCCCTTTATGGTGTGATGATGTTGCGATTGCAGAAGAAAGAGATAACCCCCGAAACTGCTCGCGCCGTACAAGAAATCAGTGTCTTTATCGGCTTATTGAGTGATTATTATATCAAAGACCGTACTGAGGGTCTGAAATTTGAAGACGATTAATATTTAGGACAACCATTATGAAAGAGATTGAAAGAAGAAGAACCTTTGCCATTATCTCTCACCCTGATGCAGGTAAAACAACCCTTACTGAGAAGTTCCTTCTCTTTGGTGGACAGATACAGGTGGCAGGTGCCGTAAAAAATAATAAGATTCGTAAGACAGCCACTTCCGACTGGATGGATATAGAGAAGCAGCGTGGTATCTCTGTTTCTACATCTGTGATGGAGTTTGACTACTTGCCTGATGGCGAGCAGGGCGATCCTTACAAGGTTAATATCCTTGATACTCCTGGTCACCAGGACTTTGCTGAGGATACTTATCGCACCTTGACTGCTGTCGATTCTGCCATTATCGTGGTCGACTCTGCCAAGGGTGTAGAGGCACAGACGCGTAAGTTGATGGAAGTTTGTCGCATGCGCAACACCCCCGTGATCATCTTTATTAATAAGATGGACCGCGAAGGTCGTGATGCCTTTGATGTGCTCGATGAACTTGAGGAAGAGCTCAAAATCAAGGTTCGCCCATTGAGTTGGCCTATCGGTCAGGGGGCTCGCTTCAAAGGTGTATATAATATCTATGAACAGCAGCTCAACCTCTTCACGCCAAACAAACAGCGCGTAACAGAGAAGGTAGAGGTGGATGTCAACTCCGATGCTCTCGACCAGCATGTGGGCGAGCGTGAGGCGCAGCAGTTGCGTGAAGACTTGGAGTTGGTGAATGGTGTATATCCTGAGTTTGACGTAGAGACTTATCGTTCAGCAGAGGTAGCTCCTGTGTTCTTTGGTTCTGCGCTCAACAACTTTGGTGTACAGGAACTCCTCGACTGCTTTGTCAAGATAGCTCCTTCTCCAAAGCCTACACAGGCAGAAGAGCGACTGGTGAAGCCTGAGGAAAACAAGTTTACAGGCTTCATTTTCAAGATTACCGCTAATATTGACCCTAACCACCGCTCTTGTATTGCATTCTGCAAGATCTGTTCAGGCAAGTTTGTTCGTAATCAGCCTTATCTGCATATCCGATTAGGTAAAACCGTGCGCTTCTCTTCGCCAACCCAGTTTATGGCGCAGCGTAAGAGCACCATCGATGAAGCCTATCCTGGCGATATTGTAGGTCTGCCCGACAATGGAATCTTTAAAATTGGTGATACGTTGACAGAAGGCGAGCAACTTCATTTCCGCGGTTTGCCATCATTCTCACCATTGCTGTTTAAGTATATTGAGAACGATGACCCTATGAAGAGCAAGCAGTTCCAGAAAGGATTGGAACAGTTGATGAACGAAGGTGTGGCTCAGTTGTTTGTCAATCAGTTTAATGGTCGTCGCATTGTAGGAACCGTAGGACAGTTGCAATTTGAAGTTATCCAATATCGTTTGGAGAACGAGTACAACGCCAAGTGTCGTTGGGAGCCCGTGCATCTGCATAAAGCCTGCTGGATAGAGGCAGACGATGCAAAAGAACTCGAAAACTTCAAGAAGCGCAAGTATCAGTATATGGCTAAGGACATAGAGGGTAGGGATGTATTCCTTGCCGACTCAGGCTATGTGCTGAGTATGGCACAGCAGGACTTTGAGCATATTAAGTTCCACTTTACATCCGAGTTTTAAGACACTCATTTTAAACTATCAGTAGTAGGACACTTTTATCAAACAGTAATAAGACACGATGGATGAATTGACAGAACATCAGGGTATGATGACAAAGATTGTCGCCTGGCAGAAGGAGCATATCTCCGACCGCCAGATGACCTTGATATTGGCTTTCGTCATAGGCTTGTTAGCATCATTGGCAGGTTATTTTCTGCATGGAATCGTACATGAGATACAAGTACTGCTTACAGCGGGCTTTGTGAAGAACACGTACAACCTGCTCTTCCTGCTCTTCCCGATTGTGGGTATCTATCTCACATCACTCTTTATCAAGTATGTGGTGCGCGACAATATCTCGCATGGTATTACACGCGTGCTCTATGCCATCTCTACCAAGAACTCCAAGTTGCGTGGTCATAACTGTTGGTCGTCGGTGGTAGCTTCGGGTATCACTATTGGCTTTGGAGGTTCGGTAGGAGCCGAGGCTCCTATTGTGCTTACAGGTTCAGCCATCGGTTCCAACTTGGGACAGATATTCCGAATGGACAAGAAGACGATGATACTATTGGTGGGATGTGGAGCCAGTGCTGCTATTGCAGGAATCTTTAAGGCACCGATAGCCGGACTCGTCTTTACGCTCGAGGTGCTGATGGTCGACCTGTCTATGGCTTCGCTCTTACCCATCCTTATCTCATGTGTCACAGCTACCTGTTTCACCTATATCTTGATGGGTGATAAGTCGCTCTTCGACTTTACGCTTACATCACCTTGGGTGCTCGACCGTGCTCCCGTGTGTATCCTCTTGGGTATCTTCTGCGGTTTTGTTAGTCTTTATTTTATGCGTACCATGTCGGCTTGCGAGGGTATGTTTGCTCGACTGAGCCATCGTCCTTATGTCAAACTTTTATTGGGTGGACTCATTCTTAGTAGTCTGATATTCCTCTTTCCTTCACTCTATGGAGAAGGATATTCGGCAGTAAATATCCTGTTGAAGGGTAGGACAGAGGCCGACTGGGGACAGGTGATGAGTAATTCGCTCTTCTATGGGCATAGTCATCTGCTCATCGTTTATATCGCACTCGTAACCTTTACCAAGGTGTTTGCTACTTCAGCAACCAATGGCAGTGGTGGATGTGGTGGAACCTTTGCGCCTTCGCTCTTTATCGGTGGCTTTGCAGGTTTCTTCTTCTCCCGCTTCTGGAATGTCAATGAGATAGGTGTTTATGTGCCAGAGCAGAACTTTACGCTCATGGGTATGGCGGGAGTGATGACGGGTGTTATGCACGCTCCCCTTACTGGTATCTTCCTTATTGCAGAGCTCACTGGTGGTTATCAGCTCTTTATGCCCTTGATGATAGTTTGTATCTCGTCTTATCTCACCATCAGCATCTTTGAGGGGCACAGTATTTATGCTTTGCGATTGGCCAGAGAGGGCAAGCTCTTAACTCATCACATAGACCGTGCTGCTCTCACACTGATGAGTATGCAGAGCGTTATCGAGAAGGATTATCATCCAGTGCAACCTGATTTACCCATGGGTAAACTCGTGGCAGAGATTAGTCGAAGCAACAATAATTTCTTGCCCGTTGTGGATAAGGGAGGTGTTCTGTTGGGAGTGATAGACATCACGCGCATACGACATATCATTTTCCGTTCAGAGCTTTACAGTCGTTTTACGGTCAGACAACTGATGTTACAGCCCTCGGCTGTATTTACCGACCATGAGCCTATGGACGAGGTGATGAAGAAGTTTGATCAGACGGATGCTGCGCAGTTGCCTGTAGTAGATACAAGTGGAGTACTTATTGGTTATATCAGCCGTACCAAAATGTATGGTGTGTATCGCCAGATTATTGCAGATATGTCGGCAGAGTAACCGTTTCACAGGAAATAAGAGAAAGAAAAATGATGGAGAAGAAAGATTTAAGAATTATCTTTATGGGAACCCCCGAGTTTGCGGTGGAATCCCTCAAAAGCCTTGTGGAAGGCGGATATCATGTCGTGGCTGTCGTCACCCAACCCGACAAACCCGTAGGTCGTCATCAAGACACGTTGCAGGCTCCTCCTGTGAAGCAGTATGCTTTATCACAGGGATTGCCCGTCTTGCAGCCTGTCAAGATGAAAGATCCCGACTTTATAGAAGCCTTGCGTAGTTATGAGGCGGATCTTCAAGTAGTTGTGGCCTTCCGTATGTTGCCTGAAATCGTTTGGGCTATGCCTCGTTTTGGAACATTCAATGTGCATGCTGCCCTGTTACCACAATATCGTGGTGCTGCCCCTATCAACTGGGCTGTCATCAATGGAGAGACACAGACAGGTGTTACCACCTTCTTCCTCGATCATGATATAGATACAGGGCGTATCATCATGCAGGAACCTTTTACCATTCCCGATGAGGCTGATGTAGAGTATGTTTACGACGGATTGATGCATCTGGGTGCAGGTATTGCCATCAAGACAATAGACCAGTTGTTGGCATCAGATGGAAACATTGCTTCTATAGCACAGGAAGACTTAGAGGCACAGCATGGTGTGTTGCATCATGCTCCTAAGATATTCAAGGAGACTTGCCGCATCGCTGTAGGGCAGCCTGTTAAGAAGGTTTACGACTTTGTTCGTGGTCTATCTCCCTATCCAGGGGCTTGGACAGAGATACAGAAAGCAGAAGGAAAGCTACAAGTGCTGAAGGTATTTAAGAGCACGAAGACGGGAAAGGCTATTCCCGCTGGGACAACTCCTGGAACACTTCGGGTGGAAGGTAAGTCACTGCTTTTGGCGTGTGCTGATGAGTGGTTGCAGCTCGATGTTATCCAGATAAGTGGCAAGAAGAGAATGGAAGCCAAAGATTTCCTTAATGGTGTACGCGATATCGAATCTTATCATGTAATATAGAAAACAACATAATCTTATTAGGTATTATGACACAGCAAGAAGACATTAAAAATGCAGTGGAATGTATGCGCAAAGGTGGAATAATCCTCTATCCCACAGATACAGTATGGGGTATAGGTTGTGATGCTACCAATGCAGAGGCAGTGGCAAAAGTCTATCAAATCAAGCATCGTGAAGACTCTAAGGCTCTTATTTGTTTGGTGGACAGTGCTGACAGAATGGCTCGTTATTTCCGCAATGTGCCTCAGGTGGCATGGGATTTTATCGATGCAGCTATGCCTGTAAAGCCTACAACCGTTATTCTCGACGATGCAACAGGTGTTGCAAATAATCTTGTGGCAGAGGATGGTAGTTTGGCTATGCGAGTAACTTATGAGCCTTTTAGTAAAGAACTTTGCTATCGTTTTCAGAAACCATTGGTAAGCACCAGTGCGAATGTGAGCGGTGAGCCTGCTGCTCAGAATTATCGTGATATAGTTCCTGAGATATTAGAGGCTGTAGATTATGTCTGCTGGACTCGTCGACAGGAACACAAACCTCACACCCCATCAAGTATTGTTAAGTTGAGCAAGAATGGTGAGGTGAAGGTGATTAGATAAGAATGAAAAGCAAAAAGTGATTATTAAAAAGGAAAGCCATATATTACCTGTAAGTGACGCAGGATAATATATGGCTTTTGTTTATTTTTCCAATAATGGAGATGGTGTGGATGCATGTCTTTTACTTCGTTATAGCATACTTGAAGCAATCTTCAATTCTGATACTTCATTTACTGATATATGAAGTAGTTTCCACCATCACTGTTGGCATATTTTCTTAGAAGCTCTTGTATGAATTTGGCATTGGCTTTTACTTGTTCTTCGTTGCCGTCATAGCCATTGATTAATACAACTAAGTGAGAGGTTTTTAAACTCATTTTTGTGCGTTCGTTGTCACTGGTGGGAGTTCCTACGCCACCTTGGTTGTCTCGGTATACAGGCAATCCTTCTATGTTGATGTTACCCCTTCCTATGCCTTCATAGGGCTCGCCTGCTTTACCAACGCCCAAGGTCAGTGTGTCGCCAACAAATTTGTCTGCATCAAAACCACCGATGCTATAGCCAAAGGCAATGCTTGCTAAGTTGACCAAATCGACTAACGTGTCTCTTTGATACAGTTCTTTGCCTTGCAACATTCTGCGAATGAGAGCTTCTGATGCAGGGCGATAGCGAGAAGGATCTTTGCCACAGGCGCGGTATACTTTACGTGTAGCTGCGATACCGCTCATGGTTTTCAATGATTCGGTAGTGAGTTGTTCTCTGTATTTCTCACCTAATTGATGAATCTCATTCCATAATTCCTCGCAGTAAGGAGTGTTTACAACGTATGCTTCTACGCAAGCGCCAATAAATTGGGGGCATACAGTTTCTATTTCTTGTGATACGATGATATTCATACGTTCTTTTTTATATATGTAGATGATTGATTTGGTTTGCAAAAATACAAAATCTTTTTGTAGTAGGGAAGAATAGATAATACAAAAACAAGAAACCCCGTAAAACTTTCGTTTTACAGGGTTTATCCTGGGTGGAAGGTGGGACTCGAACCCACGACATTCAGAACCACAATCTGACGCTCTAACCAACTGAACTACGTCCACCATGTTGCTTTATTAGGAGTTGTTCCTTTTAAGCGAGTGCAAAGGTACGGAATTTATTTGGATTGACCAAACAAATTCCGTATTTTTTTTAAAAAAATTACTTTGCAGGGGTTGCAGGAGCTGCAGGAGCCGCTTTTTCTGCTGCATTTGGTGTTGCTGGAACAGCCTTCTTGGCAGCATCGCTGTTAGCACCAGGCATAGCAGGAAGAGCTGTTTGCTCTTGTGTTGCACCTTCCATAACGCTGCCCTCTCCCATAGCCTGAGGAGCAACATATGCGCATGCTACGCTGAGGATTACCATCGCAGCAGCAAGTCCCCATGTCAGTTTTTCTACTAAATCGGTAGTTTTACGAACTCCCATGATAGAGTTAGTTGATGAGAAGTTGGAAGCAAGTCCACCACCTTTAGATTCCTGGATAAGTACGATGAAGACCATCAGAATAGATGCCAGGATAATTAAAATTACAAATAATGTGTAAGCCATTTTTGATTTTTGTTATTTATTATTTTTACTATTTATTATCAGTTTCTCTAAGAATCGCATTTGGTCTGTATAGTATACGCTCTTTTGTGGGTGTTTGTTATAGAGTCGCTCAATGATTTCGTGCGCTCGTTCATATTTACCCTGTTTGATGTAGATGCGTGCAAGCGTCTCCGTGAAGATGCCGCTGTTCTCGCTATTCTCACTTTCCTTACTCTCTTCTTCAATAGCAGGCTTATATTCCAGCTCTGCATCGTTGGAAGCGTCGAGTTTAGGAAGTTGGAAGCCTCCATCGTCCATAAAGTCGTCTATCAGTGCCAAGGTGCGTGAGGAGTTGTTGTCCTCTTTACTCTCTGTATCTTCTGTCTCAATGAGATAAGCTACATAGTCGACCGCAGCATCTGCAGGTGTTGGCTTTCGCTTCCCCTTTTGAGCAGTATCCTTTTCCTCATTGGCGTCGTTGGGGATAGATTCGAGGAAGTTGTCTATCAAGTCAGAGGTTCGGTCGGAAGCTTGCTTCTTTGTGTTGATGCTTTCTTCTCGTTTGTTCTCTTTCTTTATCTGATAGTGAGCAGCTTCTACCATTCGGAAGATGACCTTTCGGTCGGTGATGTAGATGGCTGCCTTTCTAAGTTCCTCATCGAAGCCTGGGTCGTGGAGCAGGTAGAGGTTTTGTAGCATCAAAAGGCGCGCTGTCTGATAGTACGGATAGAGTGCTAACAGAGCTCGGAGATCGTATAGTGTCTCCTTGTTCATCTCCTCAGGATGTTGTATCAGTCTACTTAATTCCACGTTATAATTTCACCTTTGGGGGTCCTTATTTCAATTCTTTTGTATTTCACTTTCACTTAACGTACATCATGCTCCTTACCAGTTGGCGACGGTAGCGTTGAATATTTGCTCTACCAAGTCTTTCACCATTTGAGTGACGAGCTCCTCCTGTACGGCATTAAGACTCTGTGTTGTGTCATAACTCTTAGAAGAGGTGAACTGTCTTTCAAAGTCTTCGGCGTGGTTCTTGTTGTTGGTGAAACGAACATTTACCGTCATAGAGAGTTCGGTCTGTGCGGAGTATCCTTCGCTTGATACCGACTTATTGCGCTGGCTGTATTGCGTAATCTCTCCCTCTATCTTGAGGTCGCCGTTACGTTTTACCTGTATCAGGCGTGTGTGGCTTGCAAACTCATCCTTCAGCTGGTTGTTGAACATAGGTCCCATCGGTCCCCAGACATATGAGCTACGTATGGGGAACTCGGCAATTTCTATGGTCTTGGTTTTAGTGTAGTCGATGCTTGCGCCGTTGAAAGCATACTTCACAGAGCATGCTGTCGTGGCAGTCAGTGCAAGGATTACACCTATTATATATATATGCTTGAAGAGTTGCTTCATTTTTCTTTATAGTATTTGCTTCTTTTATTCCTTCGCATCGTTGTATGTGTCTTCGTCGTTGTCTCCGAGTTTGTATGACTTGATACGTCTGTACAGCGTGCGGTCGGAGATGCCCAACTCCTTGGCAGCTTTCTTGCGATTGCCGTTGTTGCGTTCCAGGGCTTTCTCTACCATTTGTTTTCCGAGATCGTTGAGGTTGAGCGTCTCAGCCTCGTGGATTTCTTCCACTTCAGCGTCTTCGGTAATAGGGCGATTATCGTTGCTATGCGTTATGGGCGCGGGGTAGCTTGCTTGCTGGATGTGCGACAAGGGTTGTGTTGTAGCAAAACCACTGGCACCATTGAGTTGTCGAGCTTCGTCAAGTTGTTTGCGCAGTGAACTCATGTCACGGCGTAAATCGCTGACGTTACCTCTCAGTTCGTAGAGTATCTTATAGAGCAGTTCGCGCTCGTTCTCATAGCTGTGTGTGCCTCCCTGATTGGTAGTGATGGTAGCCAACTGTGTAGATTCTTCGTCTTGCGGAATGAATCTAAGGAGTGTCTGTGCATCGATCTCCCTTTCTTCGCTCAGCACCGACATCTGTTCGGTGATGTTTTTGAGCTGTCTTACATTGCCCGGCCATTTGTATTTCAGCAAGATGCTCTTGGCGTCCTCTGTTAGAGAAATTTTTGGCAAATTATACTTTTCGGCCATCTGCATGGCAAATAGTCGGAACAGCAGTATGATGTCGTTGCCGCGTTCTCTCAGAGGAGGCATCATGATAGGGATGGTGTTGAGGCGATAGTAAAGGTCTTCGCGGAAGCGCCCCTCACTAACGGCTTTTCTCATATTGACGTTGGTGGCAGCAACGATACGAACATCAGTCTTGCGCACTTCTTGTCCACCCACTCTGATGTATTCGCCAGTCTCAAGCACTCTAAGAAGGCGTGCCTGGGTGGCAATAGGCAGTTCGCCAACCTCATCGAGGAAGATTGTTCCCTTGTTGGCAATCCCGAAATAGCCTTCGCTCTCACCGATGGCTCCAGTGAATGAACCTTTCTCATGTCCGAAGAGTTCGCTGTCAATAGTTCCTTCAGGGATGCTTCCACAGTTGATGGCAAAATACTTTCCTTTTCGGCGAGGTGAGTTGTCGTGAATCACCTTGGGGATGATTTCCTTTCCTACGCCACTCTCACCGATGATGAGTACAGAAAGATCTGTTGGTGCCACCTGTAGGGCGACATCAAGCGCATGGTTCAATTCGTCGCTATTGCCTACGATATTGTACCTCAATTTGATCTTCTGAAGTTCAGATGTATTCATTTAGCTGCCAAAATTACACATTTTTTTTGAAATATCTGCAAGGTTGACTTGAAAATAGTCGTTTTTTAACGTTTAGGCTCTGGCGAGTCAGTTTTCTTCTTAGGAATGGAGAATCTTACCTTCTCGCTGTCGTCTCTTTTCTCGTGGTAGAGCTTAGGAAGTGGGTTCTCGCAAGCCTCGTCGTAATTGATGCGATTGCGGAAGGTATCGATGGCCAAATAGACAGCGTTTCTAAAAGAAGATTCATCGGCAGAATTGGTGCCTGCTATCTCATATCCAGGTGCGATATCTGCGCTTGTTCTGATGATAGGCATTCCTGCTGTGTAGATGACTCCTCTACCATCGTTGATAGACTTGAAAGGGGCAGTGGCTTGATCGTGATACATAGCCATGACTCCATCAAACTCATGGAAGTCGCCATTGCCAAAGAAATCGTCGGCAGCATATGGGCCGAAGGCCTGTATACCCTTGTTTGCCAGAGTGTCGATGGCTGGTATGATGATGTCTTTCTCTTCATTACCGCAACTGGTATCCTCGTTGTTCTTAGGGTTGAGGGCCAGGATGGCGATGCGTGGGTTGCTGATATTAAAGTCTCTTTTGATCGTTTGTTGTAAGAGAGTAGCCTTTTCTACGATGCGTTCTGAAGAAATCTGAGAAACCACCTCTTTGAGGGGCATCTTCTCTGTGACAGAAGCAATGCGCAAAGATTGTCCAACCAGAATACTGAGACCTTTCTTACCTTCACCGAGGCAAGTCTCGATGTAGTGCTTATGACCCTTGAAAGAGTATCCATCCATGAGAGCGTTCTGGCTGTTGATTGGTGCCGTGACCAACACGTCGTAGAGGTTGTTGCGGAAGTCGGTCATGGCTCTGTCGAGTGCTTTGACAGCTGCTTTACCCGATTCGTCTGTGGGCACACCCATATCTACCTTTATTTCTTCTTCTATGGCTGCCAGTAGGTTGATGCGTCCCTCCTCTGCATCTTCTGCCTTTTGGATGATGGAGAACTGTGCAGGTAGATTCATTGCCTTGCGATAGTAGGCAGCCACCTTGGGAGAGCCATAGACGATAGGGGTGCATAGTTCCAGCATCTCGGGCTCTGCAAATGTTTTAAAGATCAGTTCGTATCCGATACCATTGGTATCTCCGTGGGTGATAGCCACCCTGATTTTCTTGTTGTCCATGTTGTTTATTTTATTGTGGAAAGTGCAGCTTCAAGCTGCTTGATTAGTATTCTTTTTTTCTTTTCTGGTGCATAGACGAAACCGATGATGACCACGTTGTCTTTCTTTTTCATGACATAAGGACCACCCATGTCGTCGCCATGCATCTGCCATAGTCCATGAGAAGTACCTCGTTGGTCGGTCGATAGGTCTACGAGTTGCATATACATACTATCGGTCTCTCCCAGCATGTTTCTTCTGAGGGCGCTGTCCACCTGTTCTTGGAGTGGTGTATGGCTCTTGACTCTGAAGGCAATGAGGCTTTGCATGCCTGTATTGGCGTTGTTAGAGAGCCAAGTGAAGTCTTTGTCGTGCTTACTGGCAATCATCGAGGCGGGTATCTTCATGTGGATGCCAAAACGTTGGTACAGCTCCTTTTGTTTCTCAGGATTTTGCTGGATAACCAGCGAGAGATGTTTGAGTTCGGCCTGATCAAAAAGATCTCTTAAGCGATAGCCGTCCAAATGTTTGCGAAGCTGTTCGGCTGATTGCGCTTGGATGTAGATGATGGTTTGTGGTGACGCATTTTCGTCTTTCCTCATCTTTACGGCATATCCTGTATGCTTGGCATTGATGTCGACAACGATGCGATTTCTTAACAGCAGATAACTTCCTTGAGTCATTCCTCTTCTCACCTGTATGATACTGAACATGGGTTCAGGTTGCGGAAGGTGAGGCGTGTAGCCCGAAAGTATGTGGGTGATGATGCTGTCGCTGTCGCCTTCTACCACCACCTCGTAGGGCTGTCCGGTGCTGGTGGGTTTGCGGTGCTTTCCCCCTTGGCAACAAACAAAGGTTAGTAGCCAACAGCATAATATGAGTTGCCAGTGAAGAATATGTATTCTTCTGCCTATGAAACTATCTTCTTTGCGCTTTCTATGTATATTCATGTTGTCGCTATGCCTTTTCGTCTTCAAGCTGCCTGATTTCTCCGATTTTCTTGGAGGTGCTCAGCAGACCACAGGCGGCATAGATGTCTTGTCCGCGACTGGCTCTGATGGTGGTAAATACCCCATGCTGTGTGAGGTAATCGCGGAATTGCTCCATTTTCTCGTCGTTGACACCTTGTAATGGGATGTCGGGAATCTGGTGGAAGCGAATGAGGTTAAAGCGGCAGTCGAGCCCTTTTACCAACTTGATGATGGCCTTGGCGTGCTGCATGCTGTCGTTGACACCCTTGAAGACGATGTATTCGAACGACAGACGGCGCTGATGAGAGAAGTCGTAGTTCTTGAGTAGTTCTACCACTTGTTCGATGCCCATACCTCGTTCTGCAGGCATCAGCTGAGCGCGTTCCTCGGGTATGGGGTCGTGCATGGAGATGGCTACATGGCACTCGCTCTCTTCAAGGAAGCGTTTTAACTTGTTTTTTACTCCCACTGAGCTGACAGTGATGCGTTTAGGGCTCCAAGCCCAACCATAAGGGGCTGTGAGAATCTCTGTAGCACGCAACACATTGTCGAGGTTGTCCATGGGTTCGCCTTGACCCATAAACACGATGTTGGTGAGTTTGTCTACTTCGGGGAGTGAGTAAATCTGGTTGAGAATGTCGCCTGCAGGCAGACTGCCCTCAAAGCCCTGCTTGCCCGTCTGGCAGAAAAGGCAGTTCATCTTGCAGCCGACCTGTGAAGAGACACAGAGCGTGGCTCTGTCTTTGTCAGGGATGTAAACCGTTTCTACAAACTTACCGCTACGAGTAGGGAAGAGGTACTTGATGGTACCATCTATAGAGTGTTGTGCATCAGAGAAGTCGAAGCATCCTATTTCGTATTCTTCGGCCAGCTTGGCACGATTGGCTTTCGAGATGTTTGTCATCTCGTCGATGCTCTTTACATGCCGTTCGTAGAGCCATTTAGCCATCTGCCCACCGGTGAAGGCAGGCATACCCAAGTCTTTGGCAACCTGTTTCAGTTCGGTTAAGGTGAGACCGAGAAGATATTTTTTTTCGTTATTCATAGTGCAAAGATACGCTTTTTTGCTGAAAAATTGTTATCTTTGCCACATATTTTAAGATAATAAGCAAAAATGAGAGAAAAAATAGACCTATTCTTGCCTTTTGAAGCTTTAGAAAAGGGACAGGAAACCTTGCTCGAACTTCATGAAAACAAGACGGTTCAACATATCAATCTGCTGGTAAGTAGCGAGTTTGCTGCTCAGCACCAGGTGCCAGAAGGTTGCACCTTTGTAGTTATCGACAGGATGGAGTCGACCAACACGGTAGAGAGTATTGCCGAAAATACGGATGCCGACTATTTGTTGTTGTGTACTAAGATGACCTCTGTCAAGTGGGGACTTTATGCTCTGGAACGTTTCCTTCGTACAGCCGATGATACGGGGGCTGTCATGGTGTATAGCGACCATTATGCTCTGGAGGCGGGAGTCTTGCAGAAACATCCCGTTATCGACTATCAGCAAGGAAGTCTTCGCGATGACTTCGATTTTGGTAGTATGTGGCTTATCAAGTCGCAGGCACTTCTCGACTATATAGCTCAGGGCGATAGGGTGGACTATCAGTATGCTGGTCTCTATGATTTGCGACTATATCTCAGTAGAGTAGGTGATATCTTTCATCTCAACGAATATCTCTACACCGAAGAGGAACTCGATACTCGTAAAAGTGGTGAAAAGCAGTTTGACTATGTCAATCCACGCAATCGTGAGGTGCAAATCGAGATGGAGCGAGCTTGTACGGCTCATCTCGACAAGGAGGGTGCCCTCGTTGACACGAACTTCTATCGTCAGCCCGACTTCGAAGAACAAGACTTTGCTTGTGAGGCCTCTGTGGTGATTCCTGTATTCAATCGTGAGAAGACGATTGCAGATGCTGTGAAGAGTGCTTTGTCTCAGAAGACCAATTTCCCCTTTAATGTCATTGTCGTAAATAATCATTCTACTGACAGGACGGGAGAAATACTGGATGAAATAGATGATAGTAGGCTTGTGCAAATCGTACCAGAACGTCATGATTTAGGAATCGGTGGTTGCTGGAATGTGGCAGTGAACAGTGATAGCTGTGGTAAGTTTGCTTGTCAGCTTGATAGCGACGACCTTTATTCATCGCCAAAGACCCTGCAGAAGATAGTTGATGCTTTTCATGCTCAACAGGCAGCAATGATTATTGGCTCTTATCGCATGTGCGACTTCGACCTCAATACCCTGCCTCCTGGACTCATAGATCATAAGGAGTGGACGGAAGATAATGGATGCAACAATGCCTTGCGTATCAATGGCTTGGGCGCTCCACGTGCATTCTTTACCCCTCTGGTGAGACAGATACAGTTCCCCAATACATCCTATGGTGAAGACTATGCCTTGGGTTTGGCTTTCTCACGCCGTTATCGCATCGGTCGTATTTATGAAGAATTATATCTATGTCGTCGTTGGGGAGGCAATAGCGATGCTGCTCTTAGTATCGATCGTGTAAATGCCAATAACCTGTATAAAGACCGTCTGCGAACGATGGAGTTGAAGGCTCGTCAGCGGATGCTGCAGGGCAAGGTCGATATTATGGAGGATAGTAGTATCTCTCGTTTTTTCAATCGTCAGTTGGAAATGTGGGAGGATGCACGTCATCGCTTCCGCGACTTAAAACATGTGGAGGTAAGTCAGCTTTCCGAACAACTGCAACTGCAATTTAATCCTGCTCGTATTGTCAGCACAGGAGCCAAGATAGATAAGCGTACATTGGGAGAACGCCCCTGTTTTCTCTGCGATAGAAATCGTCCTAAGGAGCAGATGACATCTTTGATAGATGATCATTTCCAGTTGCTTGTCAATCCTTTCCCCATCCTGCCAGTTCACTTCACGATACCAGCCCGTAAGCATTTGCCTCAGTCTATTTATCGCCATTATGGTGAGATGCATAGGATTTTGTCATTGCATAGTGACTTGATGGTGTTTTATAACGGACCTAAGTGTGGTGCTTCTGCTCCCGACCATTTGCATTTTCAGGCAGGCACCAGTGGTGTGTTGCCACTGCAGGTCAATTGGCAGCGCCTTTCGCGTAGTCTTGTTGACGTTATATCGCTCAACGATGAAGAGAAGATAGCCGTGTTGCGCGACTTCCTTGTTCCCGCTTTTGTCATCATCTCGAAGAGCGAGGACAGCGATGAGGAACTCTTCCATCGTCTCTATCGCTCTATGCCGATGCGAGGAGATGAGAGTGAACCTATGATGAATATCATTGCTTGGCGCAAGGGTGATGATTTTATCAGTGTTGTCATCCCCAGAGAAAAGCATCGCCCTGCTGCGTATTTTGCCGAAGGCGACTCGCAGATTATGGTTTCGCCTGGAGCCCTCGATATGGCAGGACTCATGATTACACCTCGTGAAGAAGACTTCCGTAAGTTAAATCTCGAAAAGGCCACGGCGCTCATACAAGAATGTGGTGTGTCGACCTGTAAGATGGAAGCTATCGTCAGTAAGTTGAAGGCTGCGACAGCAGTAGAGAATGAGCATCCGCTCCAAAAACTCGCAGAAAAAGGCAAACAGCCCAACGTAAACGTGGGTATCGTGAGTGGACAAAAGATACACTTCTCACTCAATAAGCCTTATTTGGCAAAGGGTGAAGTGGTGACAGGAGAGCAAGAAGTGGCATTCTCGGAAGGTGGAATCCTTTGGAATGGCAATCAGTATAGTTCGTTAACCTTTCATCCACAAAGTGCTGATGCCTCTTTCTCGTTGAGTGATGTGACCATAGGTGTAAACTTCCACTGGGAGCGCAAGGAGACACAGACCTTCCTGGGTACGCTAAGCTTTGTGGTGGAGTCTGACAAAATATGTGCTATCAATGAACTGCCAGTTGAGCAATACTTAGAGAGTGTCATCTCCAGTGAGATGAGTGCCACGTCGAGTCTTGAACTTCTGAAGGCTCATGCTGTTATTTCGCGTTCGTGGCTCTTAGCACAGATGAAGAAACGACGTATGGTAGCGGAGTCGGGTAACAATTTCTTCTCCTTTGTAAAGAAAGACGATATGCTGGTGCGCTGGTATGATCGTGAAGACCACACCATCTTTGATGTTTGTGCCGACGACCATTGTCAGCGTTATCAGGGCATCACTAAGAAAACCTCAGAACACGTGGCTGAGGCTATCCGACAGACCAAGGGACAGATTTTGATGGAGGGTGATGACATCTGTGATGCTCGTTTCTCGAAGTGTTGCGGTGGAGTTACTGAAGAGTTCCAATACTGTTGGGAAGATACGCCAAAGAAATATCTCACCAGTGTGAGAGACTTGGTGTTGGGTGTGGAAGATGCTTCACCTATTCCTAATCTTTCTGATGAGGCTGAGGCAGAGAAGTGGATTCGTTTCAATCCGCCTGCATTCTGTAATACGACAGACAAGAAAATCCTTTCGCAGGTGCTCAACGATTATGACCAGGAAACTGCTGATTTCTATCGCTGGAAGGTGATGCTCACCCAGGCGCAACTACAACAGTTGTTTGATGAAAAGTTGAAGATGAACTTTGGTGATATCCTCGACCTTCAAGCAGTGGAGCGAGGGAAGAGTGGACGTATCAGTAAACTCCGTATTGTGGGAAGTGAGAAGACCTTTATCATAGGAAAAGAGTTGGAGATACGTCGTGCTTTGAGTGATACCCATCTCTACAGCTCGGCTTTTGTTGTAGATAAATATGATATTGATGAGCAGGGCGTACCGCAGCGTTTCGAGATTATCGGAGCAGGATGGGGACATGGTGTAGGACTCTGCCAGATCGGTGCTGCCGTGATGGGTGAGGAAGGCTACGACTACGATGCCATCTTGCTGCACTATTATCAAGGTGCAGAAATCAAAAAACTCTATAAGTAGTGTTCTTACTGTAGCCCCCCTAACTCGAGAAAATACCAAACATAAAAAATATGACAAAATATGGTTACTAAGAAAAATAGTAGGAGTCCGTGGGCTTGGATTCCTACCTTATATTTTGCAGAAGGACTACCTAACATCATTGTAACAGGACTATCCGTGGTGATGTATATGCAGATGGGACTTACCGACTCTGAAGTAGGTCTCTACACTGGTTGGTTAGCGTTGCCTTGGGTTATCAAACCTTTATGGAGTCCTTTTATAGACCTCCTGAAGACCAAAAGATGGTGGGTACTCACCATGCAGGCTCTTATTGGCGCAGCCTTGGCTGGTATAGCCTTCTCTATCCCTACTGCTTTCTGGTTTCAGGCCACGATGTGCTTCTTCTTTCTGATTGCTTTTTGTAGTGCCACGCATGATATATCAGCTGATGGCTTCTATATGATAGAACTCGATGAGCACAACCAAACCAAGTATGTAGGTCTGCGCAACACCTTCTATCGACTTGCCATCATCTTTGTTAATGGTGTCTTGGTATCGTTGGCTGGTGTATTGCAGGTTGTCTTCCGCAATCAGATACGTTTCTCCTGGGCTTTGATTTTCTATGGATTGGCAGGTATCTTTATAGGCTTATGGTTGTATCATAGTCGTTTCATGCCTCGTCCTCAAGATGATGTGCAGACTGAACGAAGCGTGGGTGAGGTGGCTCATGAACTGAAGAATATGTTTGCCACATTCTTTCAGAAGTTTCCTGTCAAGGAGACGATATGTGTTATGCTTTTCCTCTTGTTCTATCGTTTTCCTGAGGCCTTGCTCAACACGATGACTAAGACTTTTATTCTTCGACCTAACTCGCAGGGTGGTTTGGGACTTTCACCTCAGGAATATGGCTTTGCCAATGGTACGGTGGGGCTCATCGGACTGCTTTTAGGCGGCATCATCGGTGGCATCTTGGTAAGTCGAGATGGTATGAAGAAGTGGTTGTGGCCCATGGTGATGGCGATTACGTTGCCTGATGTGGTTTACATCTTTTTGAGCTATTCGCTCAACTCTAATTTGATCGTGGTTTCTTCTTGCCTCTTTGTAGAGCAGTTTGGTTATGGTTTAGGCTTTACAGTTCTTACGCTCTACATGCTTTTCTATAGCCAAGGTAAGTTTAAAACCTCGCATTATTCCATCTGTACGGGTATTTCTTATCTTGGACTGATGCTTCCTGGTATGCTTTCTGGCTATATCAAGGATATGGTGGGATATCGCATGTTTTTCATTATCGTCATGGCGTGTTGTACAATCACTTTCTTGGTGACGGCTTTTCTTAAAATCGACCCTAATTTTGGCAAGAAAGAAGACTCCGAGTTGCAATAAAAATAATATTTTGCTGTTAAGTAACACGATTATAAACAAGCTTATCGGGGCTGATACTTTCCTATGAATGTATCAGCCCTGATTGCTTTCGTTAAGCTAAGAAGTTTCATTTGTTTTTTTACTCAACTTTCGCAAATGAGGAAGTTTAAGAATTTAAAGCCATATGCTTTATAGCTAAATATACAACCAAAAAGGCTATTGTCTATAACTTCCAACGACCGAAGGGAGTGATAACTTCTTTAACTACTATCACTTCCGTATATGCGAAACTTTTGTTTTTAGCCTCCTTTAAAAAGACTTTTAGTTTCATCGTTTGTGTCAATAAGGTGGTACTGCTATATCTGCTAAGTGAAACTCCAGTACCAGCCGGGTGAAACTCCAGTACCACTTGACTGATATAGAAAACGGTACTGGGAAACTTGTTTTAATAACTCAACTTCCCCATTTGCGAAAGTTGAGTTTTTTATATGAAGATGTACTTCAAGACAAAGAGAATGGCTAATACCCACATCGTGATGCTCAGTTTCTTAAAGTTTCCACAGAGCGCATTGATAACTACATAGGCTATCATACCACAGAGAATACCATCAGAAATGCTGTAAGTGAGTGGCATCATCACGATGGTGATAAAGGCTGGAATAGACTCGGCATAGTCGTTCATGTTGATATCCTTGATGGGAGACATCATAAACAGACCAACAATGACTAATACAGGAGTTGTTGCTGCTGATGGGACGGCTAAGAATAAGGGCGCAAAGAACAATGCTATCAGGAAGCAAACAGCGGTGATAAAGGCTGTAAGACCTGTTCGACCACCTTGAGCTACACCTGATGCACTCTCCACATAAGTAGTTGTCGTGCTGGTGCCAAAGCATGCGCCAGCTACTGTAGCAATAGCGTCTGCCATGAAAGCTTTGTTAAGACCTGGTATTCTACCATCGGGGCGCATCATTCCTGCTTTTGTACAAACTCCAACCAAAGTTCCCATAGTGTCGAACATATCGATGAAGAGAAAGGTCAGTACGATAATCACCATGTCGATAGAGAAAATACGTGAGAAGTCGAACTGGCAGAAAATAGGGGTTATCGAAGGCGGAACGTCTATCAATCCCGTAATCTTGGTAATGCCCATAGGAATGCCGATGAGTGTTGTGGCGATGATGCCAATAAGCAAGCTACCTGGCACCTTTTTGATGACCAGTACGCTGGTGATGATAATACCGATCGAACCTAAGAGTGCAGAACCTTCGGTTATCTTTCCGATGGTTACTAAGGTGGCATCATTGGCTGCCACGATGCCAGCGTTCTTCAGACCAATGAAAGCAATGAAAAGTCCAATACCCGCACCAATAGCGCATTTCAGTGACAGCGGTATGGCGTCCACCATCAGGGCGCGGATGCCTGTAGCTGATAGGATAATAAAGATTAAGCCTTCGATAAGGACGGCTGTGAGAGCCATCTGCCAGGGATATCCCATGGTAAGGCAAACGGTGAAAACAAAGAAAGCATTAAGTCCCATACCAGGAGCCAGTCCGAATGGTTTCTTGGCGTATACCGCCATGATGAGTGTTCCCACAACAGCAGCTAACACTGTAGCAGTGAAGACGGCATGTGTGTCCATACCTTGTGGTGCTAAACTACTAAAGATGTTAGGGTTTACGGCCAGGATATAGGCCATGGTGAGGAAGGTTGTTATACCTGCCGCAATCTCTGTTTTCAACTTGTTTTGAGCTGGGTCAAAACCAAATAATTTTTTCAACATGTTGTTTTCTGTATGAAGTAATTTTAAATTTTTCCGCAAAATTACAAGATTACTCTGAATTTTCCAAACGATTATTTCTTTAAATGCATTTTCTGTATCCCTTTTTATTACTCCGAGGTACTTTTGTTAGGATAGATATGCAATGATGCTCATGTGTTATTTGATGATTAGCCGATAATGGTAGCGATAAGTTTGCGACTTCCGCCTCCTTCTCTAAACTCGCATAAGTAAATGCCTTGCCAGGTACCGAGGTTCAGTCTTCCGTTGGTAATAGGAATGGTGAGCGAAACACCTACCATACTCGATTTGGCATGCGCCGACATATCTGTAGGTCCTTCATCCTGGTGCAGATATCTTGGGTCACCATCAGGAACCAGTCTTTCGAAGATGCCTTTCAGGTCGTAGCGAACATCAGGGTCGTAGTTCTCGTTTAGCGAAAGACCGCAGCTTGTATGTCTTACGAAGAGATTTAATATTCCCGTTTTAGGGAGTTCTGGCAAGTTACGCATCACCTCGTTAGTTACGAGATGAAATCCTCGTGGAAATGGGCGCAATGAAAATTCTATTTGTTGTATCATCATTTGAAATAGGTCTGTTGGAATGTCAAATGTCTATATGAATAATATGAAGCGACTTACTTTTTTGTTTATGGTAAAAATTTTTGTTTGTGGTAAAAGGGTTGTTACTTAAAAAACACAAGGCAATGTGCTTAACTGATACATCATGGTTCTTGCCATTCGTTCATGTCCGAGGTCGTTGGGGTGCAGACGATCAGTGTCGGGCTTGTTGAAGAGTTGGGCACCAGTATCGTAGAGTGGGAAGAGGCCAGAGAGGGCATTGAGGTCAATCACAGGAACAGCCCATACATTGCCAACTTCCTTAATAGCCTTGACGTACTCATCGAAGAAGATTCCACGAGCATTTTCGTACATTTCGTCGGGCTGGATGTTTTTCTCGCCAGAGCAGAAAAAAGCACGGTGTACTGGTGTCATCACTACGATTTGCTTGGTGGGGTACATCTGTTTAAGTTTTGACATGGCGATGTTGATGCGGCCCTTGAGTGTGCTCTTGTCCATAACAAAGTGGCGATGGCGACGCTGTACCATTTCACCTGGTTTGTGACGTGCCACTTTCACGCTATCGAAAGTCTCTGTATACCATTCTCCAACTGGCACACCATTGTTAAAATCGTTGGTGCCCATAAAGATGAGTATGGCGTCGAAGTCATCGCCATGCTCAGTTTTGAGTTTGTCGGCCTGTCGAGGAATGTCGTTCCACTGTCGTCCGCTCACACCATATACATAAGGTGTGATGCCGAGCCACTGCTGAAGAAATCCCCAGTATTTTACCTTTGAAGCCTTGATGTTGGGGTCGGTAATAGAGTCACCGAAGTAGGCTACTCGTTTTCCCTTCCAAGGGTGCTGAGCGTTCTGTTCCTGTGGAGTATTTTTTTGTTTTTTCTCTGCATAGGCAGAGAGAGATAGGGTGAAGAGCAGCAAGATAGCTGCAAAGATTTGTTTTTTCATATTCTGTTTTTTTAGTTTGTTGATTGTAAATCTGATGGCAAAGTTACATTTATTTTTTGATAAAGGCTTATTTTTTTTGATAAAACGAAGTTGGATTCTGCTTTTTTTCGTAATTTTGCAGCCTCAATACTCTATATGATTTTAAGGATGACATTACGTTTGAATGGTTTGAGCGATTTGGCTCGTAAGCGAGTTGCCGTAGCAGCTTTTTATTTTGTTCCAGGCTTGGTGTTTGCCAGTTGGGCAAGTCGCATTCCCGATGTAAAGCAGTTTCTACATCTCAACAATGGTCAGTTGGGTAGCATCTTACTTGCCATTCCTATGGGACAGGTACTGATGATGGGTTTCTCTGGGTTGCTGGTAAGCAAGTTGGGTAGCAAGAAGATGCTGGTTCTTTCAGAGCTTCTTTATGCTTTAGTACTCTTTGCTTTAGGTTGTAGTAATACAGTCTTTCATCTGATTCTCAGTTTGGTTGCTTTCGGTATGATGGCTAATCTGATGAATATTGCTACCAACACACAGGCGTGTTTGGTAGAGAAGTTGTATGGTCGCAACATTATGTCTTCGTTTCACGGATTATGGAGTTTAGGTGGTTTTGCTGGCGGCATCGTCGGAGCTCTCTTTGCTAATCTATTATTGCCGATAGAGGTGCATTTTACTGCCATCTTGTTGTTAGGCATACTTATCATTGTTTGCGCTTTCCGATTTTTAGTCAACGACGAGCAGGCTAAGGCTGAGGAAGAAGATGTTCCAAAGTTTTCGTTCAGAACGATCGACCCAGTGCTTTTTCTCTTGGGTCTGATGGGCTTCGCAGGAATGTTCTGTGAAGGGACTGTATATGACTGGAGTGGTGTATACTTTTCTACCGTAGTGAAGCCCGATGATGCTTTTATTCGAGCAGGCTATGTGGCAGGTATGGGAGCTATGACGTTGGGACGTTTTCTTGCCGATGGTTTTGTGACGAAGTATGGAGCATCTAAGGTTCTCAAGATGTGTGGTCTACTCATCTTAGGGGGATTGTTGTTGGCTGTGATATTCCCTTACCTTATTACAGCTACTTTGGGATTCCTCTTAGTTGGTTTTGGTATTTCTTCATCGGTGCCTATCTGTTATAGCATTGCAGGGAAATTGGGTACTATCAAAGCAAGCATAGCTATCACAATCGTGTCGAGTATTAGTTTCTTTGGTTTTCTGATAGGTCCACCTGTGATAGGATGGCTTTCTGAGGCTACCAACCTTCGTGTGGCTCTCGGTATGGCGGCTTGCCTTGGATTGATGATTGCTTATATAGCAAAAAAAGTGGTAAGTTGAACCTATCAACTTACCACTTTTTAATTCTTACTATTCTTACTTGCCTGAAGTTAAACGCAGCGGAATAGAGGTTTCAAAAGAAACATTATCTTATATAAACAAGTTTCCAATTTGGAATACTAACGCAGAAACAACCCATGCCAAAAGGGTTGTATACACAGCAGTAAAACCAGCCCATTTCCAACTGCCTGTTTCGCCCTTAATAGCGGCAATGGTGGCAATGCAAGGAAAGTAGATGAGAACGAAGAGGAGGAAGCAATAAGCGGTAAGGCTTGCTTTGCAGGCTGCCTCTGCATCGCTATAGCCATAGGTCTTCTGTAGGTCGGCAGTCATCTGCTTCTTCAATACTTCATATTTGCCGCCCTCGTCATTATAATCGCTGTCATCGCCAAAACTGTCGTTGTTACTATAGAGTACTCCCATGGTGGAGGCAACAATCTCTTTGGCTCCCACGCCAGAGATGAGTCCTACATCGAGTTTCCAGTCGAAGCCTTGTGGCGCAAAGAGAGGCTCGATGGTTTTACCTATTTTTCCTATATAGCTCTGTTCCTGTTGTTGCTGCTGTCCCAACTCGTCATTGTGGGGGAAATATCCCAATGCCCAAACGATAATGCTGGCAACGAGGATAATACCTCCCATCTTCTTCAAGTACTGCTTACCTTTCTCCCAGGTGTGTCGACCAATGGCTTTCCAGGTGGGGAAGCGATAGGGTGGTAGTTCCATCACAAAAGGTGTGTCTTCGCCTTTGATGACAAAGCTTGCGAAGATGCGACTCAGTATCACAGCAAGGAAGATGCCTATGAGATAGAGCGACACCATGATGAGCGAGCGATATTGCAGGGCAAAGAAAGTACCTATTACCATGATGTAGATAGGCAGACGTGCCGAACAACTCATGAGTGGCAGTATGAGCATGGTGATGAGTCGTGAGCGATGACTCTCTATGGTGCGCGTTGCCATGACTGCAGGTACATTACAACCGAAGCCCATGATAAGTGGGATGAACGACTTGCCATGTAGTCCCATCTTGTGCATCAGTTTGTCCATGATGAAGGCAGCTCGTGCCATATAGCCAGAATCTTCCATGTAGGAGATGAAGAAGTAGAGGATGAGAATCTGTGGCAGGAAGACGATGACGGCTCCTACACCTCCAATGACTCCGTCTACCAGCATGTCTTTCACTGGTCCGGCGGGCATACTGGTGCTGATGATATTGCCCAACCAAGCCACTCCGTCCTCGATCCATCCCTTAGGAATCTCACCCAGCACAAAGGTGGCAGAAAACATGATGAAGAGCAACAAGACGAAGATAGGGAAACCTACGTATTTGTTGGTGAGGATGCTGTCGATGAGGTGAGTTATCTGATAAGTGTCTTTGGCCTTTCCTGGTTCATAGCCTGCCTCTTGTAAAGCACCATGGATAAATCCGTATTTGGCATCCATGATGGCTGTTTCGCTATCTTCCAGGGTCTCCTCTTTTACACGTTTGGCAGCTTCGTCGCGAGCAGCAAAGATGTCTTTTGCTGAGTTGAGCTGGCTCACGTATTCTTCAGCATGCTTGTCGTTCTCTAATAGTTTGATGGAGAGGTAACGGGTGGAGTAGCGCTGGCGGATGCTATCATCTTCTTTAAGGTATTTCTGGATGTGCTCAATGCCGTATTCTATCTCGTGTCCGTGATTGATATGTATGTGGCGATAGTGAGCACTGCTACCTTCTTTGCCCTCATAGAGTTCTATGATTGTATCGAGTAGTTTATCAACACCTCTTCCATTGGTGAAAACAGTAGGAATCATGGGAATTCCGAAGAGTTCTCCCAACTTGTCATAGTCGATGTTATCACCGCGCTTTTCTGTCTCGTCAAACATATTGAGAGCGCACACCATGCGGATATGCATATCTATCAACTGTGTGGTGAGATAGAGGTTACGCTCCAGATTACTGGTGTCAATGACATTGATGACTATATCGGGGGTATGCTCAATGAGTTGTTTACGTACGTAGAGCTCTTCGGGCGAATAGGCAGAGAGAGAATAAGTGCCAGGGAGGTCGACGAGATGGAAATGATAACCATTGTGTTCGGCTTCTCCCACTTTAGCATCTACTGTCACTCCGCTGTAATTACCCACACGCTCATGTGCTCCAGAAGCAAAGTTGAAAAGTGATGTCTTGCCGCAGTTGGGATTGCCTACTAAAGCCACGTTGATGACATGATGCAAGCGGTCGGCTTCTTGTTCGGCAACAAGCATCTTGTCACCAAGCGCCAGCTCGTCTGCTTCCTGTGAGTCGACTACTTGTGAGTTGATGACTTGTTTGCGTTCTTCTTCGTTGGCTCGGTTTAGAAGAGCGTCTTTCTTTGCTTCCTTGACAGAAACAATCTCGATATGGTCGGCTTCACTATGTCGAAGTGAAACTTCGTAGCCCATAATCTTGTATTTGACAGGGTCTTGGAAAGGAGCATTCAGCAGGACGTCTACCTTTTTGCCCTTGATGAATCCCATTTCGATGATTCTTTTGCGGAAACCGCCGTGGCCAGATACCTTGACGATAACTCCGCTTTCACCTGTGTTTAATTCGGATAATCTCATATTTTATTATTCTCCTATATTCTTTTGCTTGATGACTTGCAAGATGGGGTGTTTGATAACAAGCAAGAAGCATATTGTAATGTGATTTGTTGTTTTGATGATGCAAAATTACAAAATATTCTTGGCTACCATGTTGTGTTGAGGGAATAATACAAAAAAAATACCTATAAATGATGATATAAACATCAGATATAGGTATTTTCTCATGACTTATGATGGTAGTTATAGATTTCTACCATGACAGTTCTTAAATTTCTTGCCACTTCCGCAAGGGCATGGGTCGTTAGGACGAGGCATGCGCTCGGCACGATATGGAGTGTGGTTTATCTGCTGTGCTCCCTCACGTGTGTCATGGTGAGCTGCAGCCTGCTGCGCTGCACGTTCTGCACGCTCGCGCTCTGCATCGATGTCAACCTTCTGCTCTACGTAGTTCTGCTGTGAACGTTGCTCGGGTGCTGCCTCCTGTACGGGCTGTTCTTGTTCCATGACAGGAATCTGTCCACGCATCAAGATGCTGGCGATGCGGTCGTTCATCTCGTTAATCATAGAATCCCAGAGTTTAACACTCTCAAGCTTGAAGATGAGCAATGGATCTTTCTGCTCGTAGCTGGCGTTCTGTACAGAGTGGCGCAACTCGTCGAGTTGGCGCAAGTTCTCCTTCCAGTCGTCGTCGATGATGTGGAGCATGATGACTTTTTCCCACTGCTTTACCACGCTCTTGGCCTCAGTGTCGTAAGCCTCCTTGAGGTTGCAAGGAATGTTGTACATACGCTTTCCGTCAGTGATAGGTACCATGATGCGCTCGTACATAGCGCCTTGGTTCTCGTACACCTGCTGAATGATAGGCCATGCTGTAGCTTGGATGCGTTCAGTCTTGCGCTTGAAGCTTGCCATAGCCTCTTGGAAGGCACGCTCGCAAAGTTCCTCACGCTGTATACCCTCATACTCCTCAGCAGTGAATGGTATCTCCATGGCTAATATCTTGAAGAATTCTTCCTTGGCATCCTCGTAGTCATTATTGTTGATGATGTAGAGTACACGGTCCCAGATGACGTTGGTGATGTCCATGCCGATACGTTCGCCCATCAAGGCGTGGCGGCGTTTCTCGTAGATTACGGTACGCTGCTTGTTCATCACGTCGTCGTACTCTAAGAGGTGCTTACGAATACCGAAGTTATTCTCCTCCACCTTGCGCTGTGCACGCTCAATGCTCTTGCTGATCATAGGACTCTCGATGCGCTCACCATCCTCGAAGCCCAAGCGGTCCATCACTTTGGCAATACGCTCAGAGGCGAAGAGGCGCATCAACTTGTCTTCCAAAGAAACATAGAAAACAGAAGAACCAGGGTCACCCTGACGACCGGCACGACCACGCAACTGGCGGTCTACACGGCGACTCTCATGACGCTCGGTACCAATGATGGCGAGACCACCTGCAGCCTTTACCTCAGGTGTAAGCTTGATATCGGTACCACGACCAGCCATGTTGGTAGCGATGGTGACAGCACCCTTACCGTTGGTAGAGCGTCCTGCCTCTGCTACAATCTGAGCCTCCTGCTGGTGGAGCTTGGCGTTGAGCACATTGTGAGGAATATTGCGCATCTTGAGCATCTTGCTCAGCAATTCTGAAATCTCTACAGAAGTAGTACCAACCAAGACTGGACGACCTGCATTGCGCATCTCCTCAATCTCGTCGATAACGGCACGATACTTCTCGCGTGCAGTCTTGTATACACGGTCATCAAGGTCGTGGCGTGCGATAGGACGGTTGGTAGGAATCTCTACCACGTCGAGTTTATAGATGTCCCAGAACTCACCTGCCTCGGTGCTGGCAGTACCAGTCATACCCGAAAGTTTGTGGTACATACGGAAGTAGTTCTGCAGCGTGATGGTAGCGAAGGTCTGTGTGGCAGCCTCTACCTTGACATGCTCCTTGGCCTCGATAGCTTGATGCAAGCCATCGCTCCAGCGACGTCCTTCCATGATACGACCTGTCTGCTCATCAACAATCTTTACCTCACCATCCATTACGACGTACTCGTCATCCTTATTAAACATAGTGTAGGCTTTTAAGAGCTGCTGCAAGGTGTGTACACGCTCGCTCTGTACACCGTAGTGAGCCATCATCTCGTCCTTGATGTCAAGACGCTCTTGGTCGCTAATGTCGGTGCGTGCTTCGAGTAGGCTCATCTCTGTGGCGATGTCGGGTAGTACGAAGAGCTCACGATCGTTCACTTGCTTGGCAAGCCATTCGGTTCCCTTATCTGTGAGGTCGGCAGAGTTGAGCTTCTCGTCTACAACGAAGTAGAGAGGAGCCACGGCCTTAGGCATCTCGCGGTTGTTGTTAGCCATATAATATTCCTCGGTCTTCAGCATGCCAGCCTTGATACCTTCTTCAGAGAGGTACTTGATGAGAGGCTTGTTCTTTGGCAGAGCCTTATAAGAACGATAGAGTGCGAGGAATCCGTCCTCGAGCATCTTTGTGTCTTTGTTCTTGGTACCCTCATTAATCTTCTGTTTTGCTTCTGCGAGCAGTTCGGTAGCTTGCTTGCGTTGTACCTCATAGAGACGCTCTACCAGTGGCTGATACTGCTCGAACATCTGGTCGTCGCCCTTAGGAATAGGACCAGAGATAATAAGTGGTGTACGAGCGTCGTCGATCAATACGGAGTCTACCTCATCGACGATGGCATAGTTGTGCTGACGCTGAACGAGGTCGGCAGGGCTTGTAGCCATGTTGTCGCGCAAGTAGTCGAAACCAAACTCGTTGTTTGTACCAAAGGTGATGTCAGCCATGTATGCCTTGCGGCGAGCATCTGAGTTAGGACGATGCTTGTCGATGCAGTCTACAGAGAGTCCGTTGAACATATAAAGAGGTCCCATCCATTCGGAGTCACGCTTAGCCAAATAGTCGTTCACTGTAACGACATGTACACCATTACCAGTCAAGGCGTTGAGGAATACAGGCAGTGTAGCTACGAGGGTTTTACCCTCACCAGTGGCCATCTCGGCTATTTTACCCTGGTGCAATACTGTACCACCAAAGAGCTGTACGTCGTAGTGTACCATTTCCCACTTCAGGTCGTTACCGCCTGCTGTCCAGTGGTTGTGGTAGATGGCATTGTCGCCCTCGATGGTGATGAAGTCATTGGCTGGATTGGCTGCCAACTCACGGTCAAACTCTGTGGCTGTTACTACGGTTTCCTCGTTCTCTGCAAATCGACGTGCTGTATCTTTTACGATACTGAAAGCAGTAGGAAGAATTTCATTGAGAGCTACTTCGTAATTATCGAGAGCCTCTTTTTCCAGTTTGTCAATCTGGTTGAAGATGTTTTCACGTTCATCAATAGGAGTATCTTCGATAGTAGCTTTCAGCTCTGCTATCTTTTCTCTTTGTACTTTTCCTGCATTCTGTACATACTGCTGTATTTCCTTGGTTTTAGCACGGAGCTCGTCATTGCTCAAGGCTTTAATGTTTGGATATTCTGCCTTCACTTTCTCTACGATAGGCTGTATGAGCTTCATATCGCGTGATGACTTGTTGCCGAACAATGACTGTAGAAATTTGTTAAAGTTCATTTTATATTTTGTTTTTTATTGTTATTCGTTGTTTTTTATTGTTTTTAGGGTTGCAAAGATACAAATAATATCTGTAAATCAGCAACGATTTGAGGGATAAATGTTAAAAATTAGGTCCGCGAATAACAATACTTCCGTATGGAGCTTGATATTTAGGCTCTGTAGGGGGAGTAAAACAAATATAAGGATTAGAATCTGTCAGATTGGCAGAAGTATCGGCTTTTAGTAAGGCCAACGTCAAATGATGTTGGGTAGGCTGATGGTCTTTTGCTGCTTCCTTGATGGCTCTGATGACAGTCAAAATGTCTTCTTCGAGCGCTTTGGCTTCAGGTTGCTGAATGAACTCATCGTAGGATATATCGTTGAGCGCAAACCTCAGTGCCTGCTGATAGGTTTGCGCTTCCATGCCAGTTGCCGCAAGGACAACCAAAAGGGCGGTGATATATCTGTTTACCATACTTCTGATTGTTGTTTTTTTTATTTTCTTAAGTCGATTCGTGTCGACTTAACTGTGTATCTAATTAGCAAAGACAATGCCAAAATAATCATGCCTTCTGCGTATTCTTGCCATACTTGTAGGAAAAGGGAAACAACCACCAGTATAGCCCAAACATTGTAGTACCAATGTATCTTTCCCTGTCGCATTTTTTTTGATACACTCCAAGCAAAGATGAGGTTGAGAGGGTTCAGGATGAACATTTGAAAGTTGATTTGTACAGTGGGATGTAAGGAGAAAACCATAGCGACAAGTATCAACCCTGGTAGTCCTGTCAATACAAGTAGTGTCGTGTCGAGCCACCAAAAATTCTTTTTCGTAAAGAGTTCCATCACGCTGAGTAACACCACCATGATCATGATGCATAGTGCGATTGTTCGTGGTGTGATACTTTCAGATTCTATTACTTGAGCCTGTGGTGGAATGAGGTAAAAGGTGCTATCTACCAACTTGATATAGCTTGTCTCGGGGACGTATGCTTCAGTTATGGATTTCTGCATTAGAATAGCTGTATCCTTGCGAGCTTCCACTTCGAAGTCTTTGGAAAGATTTTCGGGTAGAAATTCCCATTCTTGTTTATTGATGGGGAGGTCAGCTTTGAATCCCAAAAGTAGGTCATTGCCAAAACGTGCCCAACGGTGCTGCGTGTTCAGACGATGTATTTCATCGCGGTAGGTCGATGGTGTTTCTTTTATCTCAAAATCGGTGCAGTCGGTAGCTAAATGGTTGATAACCATATTGCGTGCACGAGTTGTACAGTTGTCGTAGAAGAAGTTGTAGCGATAGGTGCGGTTTTCTTCCTGATTGTTTTTCTCAATGGCTGTGAGTATTTGTATTTTCTCGGAGCGTGTTAGGGCGAGACGCTGTTGTTTCACCCATCTGCCTTCCATGGAATATTCCATCAGAAAACGCTCCATGGGGATGATGCCTATTTGATAATCCGTCAGTCCGAAGACAAATCGTAGCACAAAGTAGTCTTGGTCGAAGGAGAACATGCCCCAGTTTACAGCCACATCGTTGCCGTGGGCATGGTCTTCTATGCGAAGCGCCGTATGTCCATAATACGACCACACCTCTTGTCCTGGTCCGCAGGTCAAGAGGGAGATATCTACTGAGTCAGCCCATTCGTTGGCTTTTGACTCTTGCGCTGATGCCTTAGTCGTTAAAATGATTAACAAAAAGGGCAAAATGCTTCGAAAAATATATTTAAAACGTTTCACGATGCAAAAATACCTTATTATTTTGGATTTTCCTTCTTTTATCTCAAAAATTTTCAATACTTTTGCACTCTGAATATAATTTTGAACAATTATCATAGGATGAAAAAACTTTTTTTTGCAGCTCTCATGATGAGCTTGGCTTTGGCAGTGAATGCTCAGAGCGGCATGAATTCTCCATACAGTCAGTGGGGGTTGGGCGTATTGTCCGACAAGACATCTGGTTTTAATGCTGGTATGAATGGAGTGGGAATTGGCTTTCATGAGCACAATCAAGTAAACTATATCAACCCTGCGTCTTATTCATCGGTCGATTCGCTGACTTTCCTTTTTGATGCTGGTATCTCTGGACAGATAACCAATTTCAGTGAGAATGGAATTAAGAAGAATGCTAAGAATGCCAATTTAGAATACGTGGTTGCTGCTTTCCGAGCTTTTCGTCATTTGGGAGTTAGCTTTGGTATTATTCCTTTCTCGAGTGTAGGTTACAACTATTCCGTTTCAGGATGGGTGAACGAAGAGACAAAGGAAGATTATTACACCAATACCTATGAGGGTAGCGAGGGCTTTCATCAGGCTTATGTCGGTTTGGGATATATGCCTATAAAGGGCTTGTCGGTAGGTGCTAATATTTCCTATCTTTGGGGTAAGTACGATAGAACTATCACCAATAGTTACAGCAATTCTTATATTAATTCTCTTTCTCGTAACTATTCTACACGAGTAGGAAGTTATCAACTTGACTTAGGTGTGCAATATACACAGCGTGTTTCTAAGAACGACTGGGTTACGGTGGGTCTTACCTATTCTCCTAAACATAATTTAGGTGCCAGTGCTGATATGTATCAGGTGAAGACCAATGCTATGGATGCTTCGCTTGATACGACTGCGTTCTCTATAGATAAAGCTTTTGAATTACCTCACATGATTGGTGCTGGTTTGATGTGGAATCATGCAGCACAATGGAAGGTAGGACTTGATTACACACTCCAGATGTGGGGCGACCTAAAGGCTCCTATGTTTGATGGTCGTGACTATGTGCTTACCGATGGTTGCTATTCAGATCGTCACAAAATCAATTTGGGTGCGCAGTATTGTTATGGCGAGTATAGCCGCAGATTCTTGCAGCGCGTACAGTATCGTGCAGGTGTAAGTTATAGTACACCTTATGTGAAGGTGAATGGTCAGGATGGTCCAAAGGAAATTTCAGTAAGTGCAGGTTTTGGTATTCCTATTGTCAACTCTTACAATAGTCGTTCATTCCTCAATATCAGTGGTCAGTGGGTTAAGAGTTCAGCTAAGGACTTGATAAACTCGAATACCTTCCGTATCAACATTGGCTTCACCTTTAACGAGGATTGGTTTAAGAAGTGGAAGATGCAATAATCTTGGTTTCGTATATACATAATGGGGCTGTAATACGAGGCTGATATGTGAATCGATATATTTGGATATTTATATATTATTAATGTATAGAACAAGACATTTTATATATGGACTCCTCATGCTCCTGTTTGTGGTTGCTTGTCAAGAACAGGTGGAACACACTGCTCCTGCTATTAGGGCGCGTGACTCTGTAGCCATGATGACGTCTTATGGTGTAAATACCCTCATCAGTGACTCTGGTGTGATCAAGTATCGCATTGTGACCGAGCGATGGGAGGTAAATACCAATCGTAACCCTTCAAGATGGATTTTTGACAAGGGCATGCTCTTGGAGCAGTTTGATGATAAGTTTCACATCAACAGTTATATACAGTGTGATACGGCTTATTATTTTGATCAGCTTAGAGTTTGGAAACTCTATGGACGAGTGCGCATCCTTACCAAGGATGGTTTGCGCTTTGCGAGCGAACAGCTTACGTGGGATGAAAATAAGCACGAACTCTCCAGTAATGTATTTAGTAAGCTCATCACTCCTGAACGCACTTTACAAGGAACTCATTTCTGGAGTGACGAAAAGATGACGCGCTACTTTGTAAGTAATTCCAAAGGTAGTTTTGAAAAGAATGATGTGGCTGGTTCTGGAGGTAGTGACACCTTGCGCTCTCAGCCCGACTCGGTGAAGAGTAATCTTCGTCAGCGTGCTACTCCACAGCGTGCTACAACCATTCCTCTGATGCACTAATGTCATGACAGAAACCTTAAAAAAATATGGAAGTAGGATTTAATCTTATTATAGGCATACTGGTTACACTCCTGTTCTCTGGCTTTTTCAGTGGCATGGAGATAGCTTTTGTGTCTTCCAATCGAATGCTTGCCGAGATGGACAAGGATAAGAATAAGAATGGTGTGAGTCAACGTTTAGTATCGCTCTTTTATTCTCATCCCAACGGCTTTGTAAGCACCATGCTCGTGGGTAATAATATTGCGCTCGTAGTCTATGGCATATTGATAGCTCGTCTTTTTGATAATACGATCTTTAGGGGCATGGATGCGGCTTTCACCGTTCCTGCTGATACGATATTATCAACGATTATCGTGCTCTTTACTGGCGAGTTTTTGCCCAAAACCCTTTTTAAGTCCAACCCCAACCGACTGTTGTCTATCTTCAGTCCATTGGCTTATGTATGTTATGTCGTACTTTGGCCCATCAGTAAGTTTAGTACTTTCTTGAGTAAAATATTACTCCGTATTGTGGGAGTAAAGATGGATGTAGAGGCTGAAGATGAGGGTTTCTCTAAAGTTGATTTGGATTATTTGGTGCAGTCGAGTATTGACAATGCTGAGAAAGATTCGGATATAGACGATGAAGTGAAGATATTTCAGAATGCACTCGACTTCTCAGATACGAAAGTGCGCGATTGTATGGTACCACGCACCGAGATACAGGCTGTTGCGACAGATGCTTCATTGGATGAACTGCGACAAAAGTTTATTGAGAGTGGCAATTCCAAGATTATTGTCTATGAGGAAGATATCGATCATATCGTAGGATATATTCATAGTTCCGAACTATTTCATAATCCTGTGAAGTGGCAAGATCATGTGCGCAAGATGCCTTTTGTACCCGAAACGATGCAAGCTCAGAAGCTGATGCAGATATTCTTGCAACAGAAGAAATCATTGGGGGTTGTCGTAGATGAGTTTGGAGGAACCAGTGGCTTGGTAAGCCTTGAAGACATCGTAGAAGAAATCTTTGGTGATATAGAAGACGAACACGACTCTTCTAAGTATGTCGCCAAACAGACTGAAGATGGTGACTATTTGTTGTCTGCTCGATTGGAAATTGATAAGGTAAACGATCTCTTTGATCTTGACCTTCCGGAGAGCGATGAGTATATGACAGTAGGTGGATTGATTCTGCATGAATATCAGAGCTTCCCGAAGCTGAATGAGGTTATAAAGTTTGACAAATATGAGTTCAAAATCATCAAATCTACCTCCCGTAAGATAGAGCTGGTGCGGTTACACCTATTGCGATGAAACCCTATAGATGTTTACAAATATAGACTAAAAAGCACTTGTACGACGATGCGAGTGCTTTTTTTGTTTGTTTTTTTACCAGTTTTTGCTCTGTGAGGCTAAAAAACATACTAAAAAATTCCCTTATTTGCGATTTTCTTTGTATTTTTGCAAGCAATTGGCTACATTTCTGATAATGAGTCATCCAGGAGAAACAAAAAATAAAAATAAAAATAAAAATTAAAACGTAATGGCAGCATTAGGAACAATTAGAAAAAGAGGCGTGATACTGGTATGTATCATTAGCTTTGGCCTCTTTGCATTCATTGCCGAGGAAGCTTTCCGTTCGTGTGATTCTGCAAAGAATAACGAGCGTCAGCAGGTCGGTGAAGTGTTAGGTGAAAAAATCAGCGTACAGGACTTCCAAAAGCTGGTTGATGAGTATACCGAGGTTATCAAGATGCAGCAGGGACAGGACAATCTCCCTGAGGCTCAGATGAATCAGGTAAAGGATATGGTTTGGAATACATACGTTCAGAACCAGATTGTAGCAAAGGAGGCAGGTAAGTTGGGTCTTACAGTTACTGATGCCGAGCTTCAGGATATCTTGAAGACAGGTACTAACCCTTTGCTTCAGCAGACTCCTTTTGTTAATCAGCAGACAGGTCGTTTCGACGCTACTTCACTCCAGAAGTTCTTGGCTGACTATAAGGCTCAGAAGGCTAATCCTTCTGCTAATGGTCAGATGATGGAACAGTATGATAGAATCTTCAAGTACTGGTCATTTATCGAGAAGACTCTTCGTCAGCAGACATTGGCACAGAAGTATCAGTCTTTGCTTGCTCACTGCTTCCTTTCTAACCCTGTAGAGGCTAAGATGGCTTTTAAGGAGGAGAACGAAGAGAGCCAGATACAGTTGGCCGCTTTCCCTTATTCTGATATTCAGGATGATAAGGTGAAGGTAGAGGAGAGCGATTTGAAGGCTAAGTACGATGAGTTGAAGGCTCGTTTTAAGCAGCCTGTTGAGACTCGTGACATTAAGTTTGTTGATGTTGAGGTTGCTGCTTCTCAAGCTGACCGTGTAGCACTTAATAAGGAATTTGCTGCTTTCCACAAGCAGTTGAGCGAAACAGCAGATCCTACAGAACTTATTCGTAAGTCTGCTTCTACTGTGGCTTACCTTGGATTGCCAGTCAGCAAGACCGCATACCCATCCGACATTGCTTCTCTTATCGATTCTCTCGCTGTAGGTGCTACTTCTGCAGTCAAGGTAAATGCTAACGATAATACATTGAATATCGTTAAGTTGATTAGCAAGCAGCAGTTGCCAGACTCTATCCAGTATCGTGCCATCCAGGTGGTTGCTAATACTGTGGAGGCTGCTAAAGTAAAGGCTGACTCTATCCATGGTGCTATCGCTGGTGGTGCAGACTTCGAAGCTATTGCTAAGAAGTATGGTCAGACAGGTGAGAAGGCTTGGATGACTACCAAGCAGTATGAGTATACTCAGAGCATGGATAAGGACAACAAGACTTTCATTAATACTCTGAACTCTGCAGCTGTTAATGCTTTGACAACTATTCAGCTCGGTCAGGGCTATGTTGTTCTTCAGGTTGTAGATAAGAAGAACATGGTAGAGAAGTATATGGCTGCTGTTATTAAGAAGCCTATCGATTTCTCACAGGACACTTATCGTGCAGCTTACAACAAGTTCTCAAGCTTTGTTAGTGCTAACGAGAAGGCAGAAGATTTGTTGAAGAATGCTGAGAAGAATGGTTATAAAGTACAGGACTTGAAGGATATTACAACTTCTGTTCATTACGTAGCTAATATTCATGCTACTCGTGAAGCGTTGAAGTGGATCTTCGATAGCAAGGAAGGTACAGTTTCTCCTCTCTATGAGTGTGGTGATAATAACCACTTGTTGGTAGTTGTTCTTGATAAGATTCATCGCATCGGTTTCCGTGGTCTTGATGATCCTCAGGTTAAGGAGATGGTTAAGGCTGAAGTAATTAAGGACAAGAAGGCTGAGTTGATTGAGGAGAAGTTGAATGGTGTTAAGAACATCGCTGCTGCCAAGGCTAAGGGTGCTAAGGTTTCTACCGTTAACCAGATTACTTTCGCAGCTCCTGTATTTATTGCTGCTACTGGTGCCAGCGAGCCTGCTCTTTCAGGTGCTGTTTCTGCTACCAAGAAGGGTGCTTTCTCTGCACACGCTGTAAAGGGCAATGCTGGTGTTTACCTCTTCCAGGTAAACAACAAGACTAACCGTTCTGTGAAGTTTGATGCTAAGTCAATGGAGCAGAAGTGTCGTCAGAAGTCTATGCAGTATGCAGGCAACTTCATGAACGAGCTTTATCTGAATGCTCATGTTGTTGACAACCGCTACTTGTTCTTCTAAGCAACAGAACATTTATAAATCATGATATTTAGGGCGTAGTTTCCTTCTTTGGGAACTACGCCCTTTTTCTGTAATGTGCTATTCCTATAGATGAAAGATGATTATCGTCTACCTGATAAATCAGCGGAGAAAGCCATTTTAAAGCTTAGTGGATAAGAACAAGGGGGCTGTTTTCGTAGTATCCTTTCATAATGCTTTCTTACTGCTATCTTCATCAAATAAGGTCGTGAAAGAGGTCACTGTAAAGACCTCTGAGAATATGCGTATGGATGTCAGTGATGTGACTTTATGAGGATGAGTATCATCAATATAAAAGGCTGCGACCTAAGGTACCAATAGTACTTGTAGTGTCGCAGCCTTATATGAGGTATTTAAGAATCTAATGAAACCCTTTATAAGTTCCACCAATGCTTTTTCTTTTGAGGTTCCTGTGCTCCCATGCTTTCTCTGATGATCGTTCTGTAGCTTTTCCCTTGGCTAATGATTTGATAGATTTGTCCCCAGTCGGGTAGGCCACCTATATTACGGTCATCTATGAAGTAATCTGCTTTAATCTTTCTCGAGAAGTGATTGTTGTTGTCTAAACTTTCTTCAGGATAATCCTTGTTGACAGCCCAGAACTCTACGCCCCTCTCTCTGCACCAATCTACAGCTTCCTGTAGCAGTTCGCCTTCACGAACTGACCACAGGATGAGTCTGTGATGGTCTCTTATCAGCATTTTCAATGTTTCGATGGCGAAGGGAATCTCGCGCCCTATCTTGGGGTATTCGTGTGTGACGATGGTGCCATCGAAGTCTACTGCTATAGTTGCCATTTTTACTTAATATTATCGCTTTACGCTGTTGTCGTTTTTATCACCATAGTGACTATTGCTATAGTTGCCGTAGCTACCATATACAGAGCTTCCGTAGCTCTTGTAAGCACTATATTGGCCGTATCTACCATACTTACCGTATTTGCCATAACCATAGTAGTAGCCATATTTTTTCTTTGAGAGGTCTACGCCATTGAGTACGATAGACATTTTTGGCATTTTCTTCTCTTTGTTCAAGCTGTTGATGAGTTCGAAACTTGATTTTGGCGTATAGTCTGCGCGGCAGAGGTATACCGTAGCATTTGCGATACGGCTTACCTGTAGCGTGTCTGATACCAGTCCCACAGGTGCTGTGTCTATCAGGATGTAGTCGTAGTGCTCTCTCAGCTGCAATATGATGTCGTCAAGGCTCTGGCGAGCCATCAACTCAGCAGGGTTAGGTGGTATCGGACCTGCCATTAGCAGGTCGAGGTTCTTGTTGATGCCAGAATTGACGATTTGTTCTGCTATTTCTTGCCAAGTGTTGTGGTCTTTTGTGAGCAGAGGAGTGATACCATGGTGGTGATCGTTGATTTCAAACAATTCAGCCAATCTTGGCTTTCTAATGTCGAGACCGACGATGACAGCTTTCTTGCCCAACAGTGCAAAACTGATAGCCACGTTAGAGGCTGTAAAAGTCTTACCTTCTCCAGATGTAGTAGAAGTGAACATAATCACTTTCTCGTTCTCTTTCAGCATAAACTGAAGGTTGGTTCTCAGACTACGGAAGATCTCTTCCATCAGGTTGTTTTTGTTCTCGTGTACCACAATGTCGGCCTTGCTCTTGGCGCTGTCGCTTGCCACAGCCACATCAGCAAGTATAGGAAGCGAGGTGAGCTTCGCTACATCCTCGTGTCCTTCTATTTTATAGCGGAAGAACTGTATCAAGAATAAGATAAACGCAGGTGCAGCGATACCTATAGCTAATGCTATTGCCATAATCATAGAGTTCTTAGGACTTATCTTTCCTGTGAATACAGGCTCGTCTATCAGTTTTCCCTTGTCGGCCGTAGCAGCGAGCGAGATGGAGTTCTCTTCGCGCTTTTGTAGTAGCATTAAGTAAAGACCAGCTCTTACTTCTTGCTGGCGTCCAATCTGTGTCAGCATGCGCTCTTGTTCAGGTGTTTCTCCTATTTGTCCCTGATATTTGTTAGCTTGTGATGCTATGCTGTTGCGCTGTATCTCCATGTTAGTTCTTGCCTGCTGCATGGCGCGACGTATAGAAGATGTCAGGTCGTCGAGTTGTGCCGTGAGTGGCGATACGGTAGGCGAGTTCTCGCTGGCACTGTGCAAGAGCTGATTGCGCATAAGTACAATTTTGTTGTATTCGTTGATAAGCGCAGTGGCACTCTCGTCGCTCAATCCTACATTTGATGGGATGGGTTGGTACTTATTGTTGGCATCAGCCATATATTTTTTCAACTCATCAAGCAGTGTCAACTGTGTATCTGCTTCCAGTAGTCGCTTACTGTATTCGTCGGCGTTGGAAAAAGCCTGTGAAGCATTCATCTTGAGCTCCACCATTTTGTTGCGTTTCTTGTAGCTTTCAAGCTGTCCTTCTGTATTGCCCAGTTCTGCGTTAATCTTCTCCAGACGGTTGTTGATAAACTGTTCTGTGCGGACAGCGATTTCGTTTTTATCCTCGTTAGCCTGTCTGTTGTATACTACAGCAAGTTGCTTGAGATAATCGGTGCCACGTTGTGGAAATTCGTCGTTCAATATTAGCTGAGCGATGGTTGTTGTCTTTGACGACTGGCTTACTGAGAGACTACCAGCATATTTTCCTGCAGTCCATGATGGAGGGCATAATGACACCAGGAGCTCTTTGCCGTCAGCAAGTGTACGATATTGGTTTTGTGTGAGTGTAATCATTCCCACCTTTGTGCCTATCATGGCAGGTAAGTAACTAAAAGTTTTGTTGATGGTCTTGCAGACGATGTCTTGTGAGTTTTCACCAGCAGGTTGATAGTAATTGCCTGTTACGTGATAGTTATTGCCTTCGCGTGTGATACTCAACTGTATAGGAGCACTCAGGTTTTTCAGGTGCTGTATATCCATGTCTACGTTGATTTCCTGATTGCGATACAGGGTGGCATCTTTCACACGTCCTGGGTGGCGATAGGTGGCATAGAGCTTGAGGTCTGTCACAACCTGCTCTGCCAATTTTTTAGAACCAAGAATCTCCATCTCGTTGTCAATACCTGTCGAGTTAGAGATTGTACCTAAGTTAGAGGTTGTCATGATGCTATTGCCTCTTCGACTCTGCGTGTTGTCGTCCTTAATTAGCAGTTTGGCCTGTGACTGATAGATAGGTGTAGTGTATCTCAAGTAGATGTAGGCTGTGCCTAAACAAATGATGATAGACAATACGAACCATTTCCAGTTGAGTACTAAAATGGTGTATACTTGCTTGATGTCGAATGAGGATTTCTCCTCATCTTCTTGCAAGTATTCCTGTTTCTGATACATTGTTTCTTCCATTATGTTGATCTTTTCTTTATAATATATAATAGGTGTACTTTATAATGAATACTCCGCATAGCCTTATCTTTTGGCCAAGTCGAGCAAATATTTACCATAGTTGTTCTTGCTCATGGGCTGAGCAAGCTGACAGAGCTTGTCAGCACCGATCCAACCTTGTTTGTAGGCAATCTCCTCCAAACATGCCACCTTCAGTCCTTGGCGCTTCTCTATCACTTCGATAAAAGTGCTGGCTTCCGAGAGGCTATCGTGTGTGCCTGTGTCCAACCATGCAAATCCTCTTTGTAGGGTGCGTACTTTCAGTACGTTCTGGTTCAAGTAGTGTTGGTTTACGGTCGTAATTTCCAACTCGCCTCGAGCGCTGGGCTTTATGTTTTTAGCAATTTCTACCACGTTGTTAGGATAGAAGTATAGTCCCACCACGGCATAGTTACTCTTGGGATGCTCAGGTTTCTCTTCGATGCTGAGACAGTTGCCGTCATTGTCAAATTCGGCTACACCATATCTTTCGGGGTCGTTGACGTAATAGCCAAAGACACTTGCTTGTCCTGCCTCTGTAGCTTTTACACTTTCCTTGAGTAATGCCGAGAATCCTGCTCCATAGAAGATATTGTCGCCCAATACCAAGCATACGTTATCATCACCGATGAATTTTTCTCCGATGATAAAAGCCTGTGCCAGTCCGTCGGGGGAGGGTTGTTCCGCATACTCGAAGTGTACGCCCCAGTCACTTCCATCTCCCAATAGGCGCTTAAATCCAGGTAAGTCGTAAGGGGTGGATATGATAAGAATTTCTTTGATTCCTGCCAGCATGAGTACCGATATGGGATAGTAAATCATGGGCTTGTCGAAGATAGGTATCAGCTGCTTGCTAATGCCTTTAGTAATGGGATAGAGGCGTGTGCCCGAACCTCCAGCTAAAACAATACCTTTCATATACTTTAGTTTATGTTGTTGCTATTATTTTCTCCTGTTGTTGTATTGATAGAAGTTGTTTTTTAAAAAATCATTAATATAATCTCTATCATTATGCTCTTTTGCTGATAACGCCTATCGTGTTAATAGGCGTTCTTGTCTGGAAAGATGATGCTCTTGGCTGTCAGGAAGATAATACGTATGTCCAGCCAGAACGACCAGTTCTCCAAGTACCAGATGTCGCGGCGTACACGCTCTTCCATCTGCCACAATTCTTTGGTCTCTCCTCGATAGCCTGTTACTTGTGCCCATCCTGTGATGCCTGGTTTGGCAAAATGACGCACCATATATTTGTTGATGATGGTGCCATAAGTCTCTGTGTGATACAACATATGTGGTCTTGGTCCCACGATACTCATGTCACCTCTCAGCACGTTCAAGAACTGTGGAAGTTCGTCTATATTGGTTTTTCTCATGAAGTTGCCAAAGGAGAACTTGCGAGGATCGTTCTCTGTGGCTTGCGCTTTGTCGGCGTCTTTGTTGATGTGCATAGAGCGAAATTTAACGCATCTGAATGTCTTGCCATTGATACCTGTTCGGTCTTGACAGAAGAAGATTGGTCCCGGACTCTGCAACTTGATAATCAGTGCAACGATGGGTATGATGAACAGTAAGAATAAGCAGACGATGCTACTTACGAGCACGTCGAATAGTCTTTTGATGGCACGATTCGTGGGGTTCGATAGCGGCTCAATATGGTTTGTATAGATATTTTTGCCCATAAACTGCAGCGTGTCGAGATGAAGCTGATAGCCTTCAAACTGGCGCGGCAAGTAGTAGAAGTGTATCACGTTCTTGTCGCAGAACTGCATGAGCTTGATAACCTCCTTAGACTGGTCGTGTGATAGACAGCAGAACATTTCGTGTATGTTGGTAGGGGCTCCATGAATCGTGTTGTCTATAGAGCAGCTTATAATCTCATTGAGTTCCGAAAGTGTTCCTAAATGTGTAAACTCCTTGGGGGCACCCTTGATGTCGTCGTCTGCGAAGTAACCATTTACTCTGTAGCCAGCCGATGGGTCCTCTACGAGTGTCTTATACATGTCGAGTACAGCAGGGTCATTGCCTATGAATATAGCTGTACGACTATTGTAACCCCTTGTGCGGACATACTTTAGTAATCGCAGTTCTATAGCACGCGATATAATGAGTATGATATAGAAGGATGCAAAAAACAATAAACTGAAGTAGAACAGCCCTCCATAGTTGATGAGTATTCGGATGGTAAGGAAGAAAATGATAGAAGCCAAACCGCTCAGGCAGAAAGTGCGCTTGCATACTTGTATGAAACTTACTCTGCGGATGTGGATAATGGTGGAATAAAAACTTTCGGCAAGAAACATTGCAACATTGGCTGCGAAAATCGTTATTTTCGTAGATAGGTCAAATGCAGCTGGCGAAATTTCTGGTGTTAGTATCATGTAGGCCAATAGTACCAGATTAAGAATAGCAAAGTCTACTATGATAACAGATCTTTTGACCAATATATTTCCTTTGTTTCTTTCCATGTCTTGACAAAATGCAACTTTTTTCTTTGTGTCTGCGAAGCTGAAATTCAGCCTTATCATCTGCAAAGATAAATAATTTAATTTAAATAAGGTATAAAGTAGGACAGAAAAGTCGAAAAAAAGTGTTTTATTTCAAAAAACATCCTGTCAATTTTGATATCTTGTAATTTTATTGTACTTTTGCAAGTAATTTTTTATTGTACGAATTATTAATAACTAATTCAATGGGAGTATTTTCAAAACTATTCGGTCGTAAGGCCGAGGATAAAAAAGTGGGCGGCATGGAAGACTACATGACGCTTGTTAGAGTATATTTCCAGGCAACACTGGCATCGCAGTTGGGTATTACCAATTTGGCTATGTTGCCTGACCTTCGTGCGTTTAAAACTACTTTCCGTGTTCCTACACAAAACAACAAGTTGGGCTTGGGAGAGAAAGCGCATGTTAAGAAAATGATGAAGAACGTCTATGGTACCGATGATAGCTTTTTCAAGGAGATAGATCAGAGTATTCGCAGGAAGTGTCAGAAACTGCAGGATGTTAACGTTTATCTTGTACAGTTCCAGACCTTTACTCAAGACCTCATGATGCTCTTAGGCAACCTGATGAAATTTAAGCTCCGTCTGCCAAGTTTCATGAAGAAGGCACTTTACACCATGACGCAAAAAACCGTTGATGACATCTTCAATAAGAATGATTTTAACGATGCCAGTGTGGTGAAGACTATCATGCAGTTGCGACAGCTTGACAAGCATTTGGGTTTTAGCCAGCAGTGGGTTACCGATTTTGCTTATCAGGTACTGATGTTGGCCAAGAAGGAGCCACGTCCATCCGATGAGGATGTAGAGAAGGCCAAAGCCAAGATGGGCAAGTAAAAAGAGCCTTATTTAACAAATTTCACAAAATGTTGACGGATTATTTGTATTTTTGAAATATTTCCGTTATATTTGTACCCAAAAACAAGTGTAATGAGTGCTGATGAGAAAACAATCAATACGTTTGCCACGCGAGTAAGGCAGATGATTCTTGAGTTTGGCAGAGTCAAACAAGAGAACGCTGAACTTTATGCGATGGTAGATGAGCGCGACGCCCAAATCAAGGAGTTGCAGGAAAGATTGTCTCAAGCAGAACGAGATTACAATAGCCTGAAGATGGCTAAGATGATGACCATATCGGATGCAGACATGGAGTCGACGCAGAAACGTATCGCTAAGCTCATCCGTGATGTCAACAAGTGTATAACGCTACTGAGCAATCAATAAGTCGGAGCGATGGCAGATTCTGAACAAGAGAAGTTACTCATAAGATTACATATCTATGACACCGACCTCTCGGTCAAAATACCGAGAGCGGACGAGGAGTATTATCGTAGATCAGGCAAACTGATCAACGATATTGTCAACTCGTACTCTAAGATTTTCAAGGGTCGTAAGAGCGATAAAGAGATACTTTATATGGCTCTTATCGATATCGCCTTGAGATATGAGAAAGAGTCGGGACGTAATGATACTGCACCTTATCTTGATATTCTCACCCAACTTACTGCCGAGATAGAGGATGCCTTGAAGTAAGGCGCTCTTTGCGTTGCTCTGTATTCCCCCTTTTAGCTCTATGGCACATTGCATACACGAGGAGAGAGTATTAATAAACAAACTTTATACATAAATAATAAATGGTAGCAACAATAATAGTTGGCCTTGTAGCCCTTATATTAGGAGGTGCTGTGGGGTTTTTCATTTTCCGTTATGTGATTAAGGGAAAATATAATGAAATGGTAGAAGCCGCCAATAAGGAGGCTGAAGTAGTGAAAGAAAAGAAACTCCTTGAGGTAAAGGAGAAGTTTCTCAATAAAAAAGCTGAATTAGAGAAGGAGGTGCAGCAGCGCAACTCTCGCATCCAGCAGAGCGAGAACAAACTCAAGCAGCGTGAGATTTCTCTCAACCAACGTCAGGAAGAGTTGGGTCGCCGTAAGCAAGAGGTAGAACAAAACAACCAGCGCCTTGAGAACGAAAAGAAGCTTTTGGCTGTTAAGCAACAGGAACTTGAGAAGATGCAGCGTCAGGAGCAGGCTAAGCTCGAAGAGTTATCTGGTCTAAGTGCAGAGGAAGCTAAACAGCGCCTCATCGAGAGCCTGAAAGACCAGGCCAAGCTTGATGCTGCCAGTTACGTCAATGAGATTATGGACGACGCCAAACTCAATGCCAACCAGCAGGCTAAGAAGATCGTTATTCAGACTATCCAGCGCGTGGCCACAGAGACAGCTATCGAGAACTCTGTTAGCGTATTCCATATTGATAATGATGAGGTGAAGGGCCGTATCATCGGTCGCGAGGGTCGTAACATCCGTGCCTTAGAGGCTGCCACTGGTGTCGAGATTGTAGTTGATGACACTCCTGAGGCCATTGTTATCTCAGCCTTCGACCCAGTGCGTCGTGAGGTATGTCGCTTGGCTTTGCATCAGTTGGTTGCTGATGGTCGTATTCATCCAGCCCGCATCGAAGAAGTAGTTGCCAAGGTGAAGAAGCAGCTTGAGAACGAAATCATAGAAACTGGTAAGCGCACAGCCATCGACTTGGGTATTCATGGTTTGCATCCAGAGTTGATACGCATCATCGGTAAGATGAAGTATCGTTCTTCTTATGGACAGAATCTTTTACAGCATGCCCGCGAGACAGCTAATCTCTGTGCCGTTATGGCATCTGAGCTGGGCTTGAATCCTAAGAAGGCTAAGCGTGCCGGTCTTCTCCACGATATCGGTAAGGTGCCAGACGAGGAGAGCGAGTTGCCACACGCACTCTATGGTGCTAAGATAGCAGAGAAGTTCAAGGAGAAGCCTGATATCTGCAATGCTATCGGTGCTCACCACGACGAAATGGAGATGAATACTTTGTTGGCCCCTATTGTACAGGTATGTGATGCTATTTCTGGTGCTCGTCCTGGTGCTCGTCGTGAGATTGTAGAGGCTTATATCAAGCGTCTCAACGACTTGGAAGCCATTGCTATGAGCTATCCTGGTGTTACCAAGACTTACGCTATCCAGGCAGGTCGTGAACTCCGTGTTATCGTAGGTGCAGATAAGATGAATGATGAGGAGAGTACAAAACTCTCTGATGAAATCGCTACCAAGATTCAGAATGAGATGACTTATCCTGGACAGGTAAAGATTACCGTCATTCGTGAGACTCGCAGCGTTGCATACGCTAAGTAATATAGGAGAATAATGAATTTAAATAGTCGTTCCCTAATCTAAGGTAAGGGAATATATTTTGATAAGCCGCTGTACTCGCAAGAGACAGCGGCTTATCTCTTCTTGACAACATGATAAAGGCAGAACAGAAAGTTTTGAAGCGTTTTAATAAAGGCTGTGTGGATTATTATCTTCTTGAGGATGGTGATCGTATTCTTATAGCTTTGAGTGGTGGTAAGGATTCTCTGGAGTTAGTCCGCTTGTTAGCTCAGCGTGCGCGTATCTATAAGCCGCATATCGAAGTAGAAGCGGCTCATATCATCATGGATAACATCCCTTATGAGACCGATCGTACCTATCTTCAGAATTTCTGTGAAGAGAATGGGATCCGTCTCCATATCCTACATAGTTCTTTTGATGAATCTACTGATCCTCGCAAGACCCGTTGTTTCCTTTGTGCATGGAATCGTCGCAAGACCCTCTTTGAGTTTGCTGTAAACAATGGTTTCAATAAGATTGCCTTGGGACATCATATGGATGATATTCTCGTTACTTTATTAATGAATATCACTTTTGAGGGTTCTCATTCCACCATGCAGCCAAGGCTTTCTTTAAAGCATTATCCCCTTACTATCATCCGTCCGCTCTGTCTGGTTCATGAATCGGATATAAAACAAGTAGCCGAAGCGCTTTTGTTCAACAAGCAGAAGATACTTTGTCCCTATGAAGAGACAACGCGCCGTGCTGATATGCAAGCCATCTTCCAGCAGTTGGAACAATTAAATCCCGAAGCCCGCTATAGCCTTTGGCGCTCATATTTTTCTCTAAAATAAATGTAGCTTCATGAAGCTACATTTATTGGTCTATGCAATAGGATTCATTTGCCATCGAAGCCTATTGCATTTTTTTTATGCATACGAGTGCATCCCCGTGAGGAAGTAATTTACTCCGAAGTATGTCATGACGATGCTCAGGAAGGCGAGGGTGATATAGATGTGGTAGGCGAGGGGCTTGCGGAAGATAGGCAAGCTCTGCGTGTGAACTACCACAGCATATATCATGAAGGTGATGAGTGCCCAAGTTTCCTTGGAGTCCCAACTCCAATAGTTGCCCCAACTGACATTCGCCCAGATGGCACCGATAAAGATGCCGAAGCCCATACAGGTCAAGGCTGGATAGAGGAAGACACGGCTCAATGCTTGCAGTTCCTCGCCGTGGCTGCGCATACAGATACCCATGATGCCACAGATGAAAGTGAGTGACAACAAGGCATAGCTCATCATGATAATACTTACGTGGATGCTGAGCAGGGGACTATTCAATACTGGCATCATCTGCCCGATGGCTGGGTCCATCTGGTTGATGTGGCTTACGAGCAAGAAGAAGCCTGACAATAAGAATCCAAATACCATCACGATGCGGATTCTGAACTGCATCAAGAGGCCAATCAGCATCACAAGCCAAGCTACGCTCAACATGCTCTCATATCCATTCGACAAAGGTACGTTGCCACTGATGATCCATCTTAGCGCAAGTCCAAAGGTCAAGGCAAGGAAGGAGATGCCCAATAGGATAGGGAGGGCGATGTCCAAAGCCTTGAAACTGCGCTTCTTGGTCATGCGATAGATGGTATAGAAGAGGGCGATGAAGCCCAGCGTCAGGTTCACCATGAAGAGGATGGTAGCAAAGGGGAAGGCATTGTTGATGCGCTCTGCCTTATATTGGGTCTTCGAAGGCAAGGAGTTGCCACCGCTCACTTCCTGGTATTTCTTCATCTTGTCGAAGAAGATGTTTACTCGCTCCGTGTTTCCAGCCTTTACGTCGCCATAGAGCAACGAGAATACGTTGGTGATATAGAGCGCATGCTGATGTTCTACTGCCTTAGGTAATCGGTCGGCAGGCGAGAACCAAGTGGTGGTACCAGCCTTGATGAATGGATTCTCCTTGGTGGCACGTACATTCTTAGGGAAGGTATAAGGCAATACCTTGAGCGATACGCCACGGCGCAAGTCCATGATGAGTTGTATCTTTCCATCGATGTCGGCAGCTTGCTGATGGAACTTGTCTTGTGCCCCATTGTAATATTCCTGCACATATTGTCCGATGATGTAACCGCCCATCTCCTTGTTGAAGAACTGGTTGATGGAGCAATAATCCGGCAAGTTCATCGCTGTCTTCAACTCTCCACTCTTCACCTTGATGAAGGGTTCGCTTGCCCATTCGTCTCCGTAGAATATCCAACCGGTCAAAACTTGTTCGGCTGTCAGTCCCTTGTAGCTTTTAGCACCATATATCTTCTTGCAGAAGTCGAGAGCGTAGGTTTGAACAGGACAGATGCGGTCGTTATAGAGGATATTCAACTCGCCAAACTTCTCTGCGGTAGCCTTTGGCAAGACTTCTGCTGCTTGCAGATTTCCCATACTTATAAGCATCAACATCATCAAAGCCCCCTTCTTCAGCAGCTGACTTGCCAATAGTTTGCGATAGCTTGCCTTAGGGTCGATGAGCATCCAAATCAGTGAGATGAAGAGGAGGGCATAGCCTGTATAGGTGACAGGGATGCCGTATGGGTCGGCGTTGATGGCGAGTACGCTTCCCTTGCCGTCCTCATCATAGGAAGACTGGTAGAAGCGGTAGGAGCGATGAGAGTAGATTTTATTCATCGACACCTGTCCTTCGCTCTTATCGTTGCCGTCGGTCACAGTAAACTTGGAAGAGTAGTCAGCGACCGCTTGTGTACCATCGTGCATCTTCGCCTCGAAGTTTTGCAGGCAGAGCGAGAAAGGTAGTTTCTCCTCTTGCATCCCCATGCCATCTTGCGAATCGTAAGCTGCCATATAGGTATCGGTCGGTTGCCCAATACGTAGATGAATCATTCCTCTTTTGGCGGAGATATGCGTGAGCAGTGCGCCTGCGAGGATAATGACAAAGGAGAGGTGGAGTGCAAGCGTAGAGGCACGCTTCACCTTTCGCTTGATGATATAGAATACACCGAGGGCTGCCATCACTGCCCACATCAAAATAAACCACCATGCGCCATAGTAGTGGGCATGGACATAGTCTGTACCCTGGCTCTTCTCCACGATAGTGGCGACAGCCATGCTGATGAGTACAAGAATGTAAAGGGTGAAAATTATCTTTTTAACCATACTAGTATAATTCGTTCATATCGAAAAACATAAGTCGCGTATGTTTGTTCTTGTCTTCGGCATCCAGGAATTTAAAATTATTTTTCTCGTAGAATGGGACAGCAGGCAGATAGGCATCAACTGTGAGGAAACGAAAGTCGGATAAATTGTTTTCTTTTATTAGAATTTTTTTATGTATGACATCAATTTACTACCGATTCCCGCTTCTCTATATTGCAAGGCAACAGCTAGTCTTCCTATTTTAATAGCAGGATTACTACTAAAATGTTTGTCATGAGGAAATAACTTCATGGCTTTTTTCCAAGCACTATTAGAAGCTCCTATTTTATAGATTTTCGTATTTCTGCTGCAAAGTTACGATTTTCTTTTGAGAAGACAATGCTTTACGACTTGTATTTTTGCTACGTGACAGAAAAAAGCTGCCAAGTCGATGGGGCTTGGCAGCTTTCTGAAATATTCTGTTCTATAGATTAGATGGCGTTGATGAATGCTACAACAGCATCACGGTCAGCCTTTGGCAAGTTGTAGAACTTTTTGGCAGAATCGTATGCCTGACTATCCTTGCTGTAGCCATGCCACATGATAGCTTCGATGACTGTGCGAGCGCGGCAGTCGTGCAAACGGTCATCGGCACCTGTTAGCTGACGAGACAAGCCACGACCCCAAAGTGGAGTGGTGCGACACCAACCAGTTCTGATGTCATTCTTCATAAACAAGCGGTGCTGTACCAAGTCGGTATATGGCCAAATGGTCTGGTTAGGATACTTAGGAAGCATCTCATCGGCGTTCTTGCCAATCTTCTGTGCGTATGCCTTGATGGAGTTATCTACCCAATAGTTGTCTGCACCAGTCTTCCAAGATGGACGGTGGCAGTACTGGCATCCAATACTATTGAAGATTTCTTTTCCACGTTGTACTGTAGCGTCACCCAGGTTGCGGGCTGCAGGAACAGCCAAACCACGATGCCAAACCATAAACTCATAGTAGTCTTGGTCACTCTGCTCTTCCTCGCCATTATATGGGGCACCATTCAAGAGATATTTCTCAAAAGTTTCCTTTTGGGCAGCAGACTTACAACTCAAGATTTCGTTTACACGATCTTTGATACCCTCATTTGTACCATCAGCATAGTATGGGTGGAGGATGGAAGATTCTGATGCGCCATTGTCCTTGATATAACTAATCACTTTATCGTCTTCTGACATAGCTTTTGCCCAAGCAGGTGTGGTATAGAGATAATGACGGTCGGAACGTGTTACGTTGGTGATGTTCCAAATGGCATTGGCACCAGGACCATCCTGCAAAGAGGCACGAGTCATGGCGTATGTGAACTTCTTGATTTTCTTGGTTCCGTCAGCAAGTGTATACCACGCCTTATCTGCCCAATCATTATTGGTTTTGTTCCAAATTAATTCATTCAACTCGATGCCAGCATTGGCTTCTTTCTGGTATTGCTTCTTCATCTCATCTTGGTCGATGGCATCAAGAAGTCCTGTACCGTAAATACCGATAGTTGACTCCAGGCGAACTTCGTAGTTGCTTGGCTTAGGATTGGTATTGAATGCGCTTTCATCGATGGTAATCTCAGGATAAATGAGGCTAAATTCTTCTCCGTCAGGGAATGCAAAAATGCCGTTGCCCTTGTATGTTGCCAAACCGCTAGGCATTTCATAGACATTAGGCCAACTCAAGTGTATGCCATTTTCGTCAATAGGAGCCTTGAATGGAGCCATTGCCTTGGTCTGAGGCATACCTGTAACCTCTCTTATGTATGAGGAGTTGTTTGTTGTGTATTGTACTCCATCCGATGTGGTGGCATACTCTGGATGATATACCACGAGCAGATAGCCATTACCGAAATCTTGTGCCTTGTAGCTGTCTTGGCGTTTGCCGTGTCCGTATGATGGGTGACACTGGATACAGCCTGTGCGTACCCATGCTGGACCAAGGCCCTTACGAGGAGCGTCGCTGATGGTGTAAATCTTCTCAAATGAGTCTTCACCACGGTTGAAGCTTCTCAACATTTCTGCATCGTTGTCAACAGGTGCTGTAGATGCTGAGTAGCTGCGATTGGTGGTTGTTCCCAGTTCGCCACCTGGATACCACTCTTCTGCTGTAAAGTTTCCTGTAGCCTTTCCAAAATCGGTCTCTGTAGGAGTCAGTGGCTTTAGGCCACCACCTTGTTCTTCATTGTTTGATGAGTCATCAGAACAGCTAACCAATGTGGGTGCAATCATAAGACCCATAATGGCGAGCTTGCTTAAATGATTGAAATAGTTCATACTTTGTAAATTGATAATGTATTTTGTATATGTTTTATTAGTACTGCTAAAAATGCAAAAGTACATCTCACCTACTAGTGAGTAGAGGTGAGATGCTTTTCCTTTAATCTATATGTGATTTTAGTCTTCATCATAGTCAACAAGAGGTGCGTCAACGAACTCCTTGTTCCAGAGGATACTTACATACTTAACAAATGGGCTAGGCATCTTGCCGATATTGTTGATGGCATCTTCAATGGCTTTCTCTACAGCTTGACCTATGGCAGGACTTGTCTGAGCAAAGAACTTGTGGAAACTGTACTGTGCATTAGAAGACTTGCCGTTGCGGCCACCATACCATACATTCTCAATACTGCGAATGTTGTCCTGGAAGTCGGTGATAGAGTTGTAGCTGTATGGAGACTCTACATAGCTGATATCACCTTTGGTGAATGGATTGGCGATCTTTTTGTTACCAACCTCGTTGGCAATAGCAAGACCACTACCTTCATCAGCAGAGAGAATCTGTTCCAAGGCTGCATTGATGTCAGAGAATGTACTAAGGCTGTTACCATAGTTCATAATGTTCCAACCGTATGACTTGTTCTTGTCTTTTGTGCGATATTTAAGACCTTTAGATGTTACTACGTTGAGACGATTAGCGTCTGGAGTCTCCTGCCAAGCACACTGCAACTCATATACGTGAGCCAACAAATCTTCGATGACAGTCTCTGCGTAAGCCAACTCGTCCGCACCGCTGATGTTCTCAAAGTTCTTGTAGGTATCTTTACCCTGGAATTCTGCAACTTTACGTGGCTGACCATCACGGAAGAGGATAAATTCAAGAGCATGGAAACCTAAGATAGATTCATCTTCGATTTCACCTGTAGGATTCTTGAAGTAATTGAGGAGTGCTGTACGGTTCAATGGCCATGAGTCGATATGTGGGTCGATGTCAAAGTCGCTTGCTGCACCACCGAGGAAAGCTTCGCTCTGCTCCCAGAGCTTACGTGCCTTCTTGAAAGCTTTACAAGCATCGTTCACGTTCTTCTGAGTTACTTGGCTTGCAGAAAGTGTACCCAATGCGGTGTGCATTTCCTCTACAGCTGTACCCAAGTCTTTATATGTTGGGATAACTACATCGTTGACGAATCCCTTGATACAGTTGTCCAAGTATGCTTTTTGGTCTGCATCCAAGCTGCTGTTGGTGATAGCTTGCTTGGCTTTACCCAATTGAATTTGTACATCAGAGCAAGCGTCAATGGCTGCATTACCATAGCTCTTGTTGTGGTACATGTCGTCACCGCCATTGTCATCACTGCTACATGAGTTGAAGCCCATTGGCAACATAATGGCTGCCATGAGCATTACTGCACTTTTAAATACCTTTTTCATTTTGTTTGAATTGTAAAATTATTTAAAAATATTGTTTGTTGTCTTTTTGTTAAAGGAACCATCCCTCATAAGCTACACCGATGTTGATGGAAGGTTCGTTGTTGTACTTCTTGTCCAAGAAACGGTGTGAATATTCTGCCTTGATGGCGATTTGCTTGATAGGGAAGTAATTGAAACCTACTGCCATTCTCTTCACATTGGTGTAATCGTAGGATGTGTTGTTTGACTTTGATGCGTATGGATTATAATGCTCATAGCGTCCAAACACATAGAACTTCTGCTTGTCCTGGCGAAGTTTCTCAATCTGAGAGAATACGTCATAACCTGCCTCGATGCCGTATGCAAAAGCATTCTTCGAAACAGAAACTGTATGATGGTATGGAGACTTGTTGTCGCGACGGTCTGAGATGTATTTCAGTTGATTTGCATCACCAAGATAGCCGTAGTCAGCTTGACCTCTTACAATCCAGTTGTGGTCATTATATGTGAAGTCGAAAGCACCAACGGCTACGACACCTTTATATTGTGCGTCAACACCATTCTTGTTTACTGGATATGCATTACCAATGCTATGACCATAGTAACCACTCAAACCCAAACGTAAACCTTTTACACTATAGTTGTCAACACGAACTGCTGCACCATATTTGGTGGCAATCTCAAATTCCATAGGGCTACCAGGACCCTTGTTGATCCAACCTGTATTTGTGAAATTGTTGGCATTTAAACCAGCGAGAAATTGAGCCTCATAACGCCAATCCTTGGTGCGACCCCAGAAGCTGACACCTGTCTGATGCCATGTGCTTGGCAAAACTGTGTTTTCACCTTCTGGACGATAAACGGTAAAGAAATTCAATGGCTCGTGATATGCGTTGTTCAAGCCAACTGGAACAACGATGTGACCTGCCTTGATGTTAGCCCAACGACCGAATGATTTCTGAATCCAAAACTGCTCAAGCTCAACCTCGCCGCCTTTCTCGGTTTCCTGTTCCCATTCGCCGCCTTCTTCGTCTTCTTTCTCGTAAGCCATACCCACGCCACCATGTTCAAATTCAATCTCTGTACCCATGGTCCAACCTTTTCCGAAGTCATAGCCTACATAGATGACTGCGTGTGGAATATCGAAGCGTCCGTGGCTAGGATCATTCTTGTGCTCATCTGCCAAACTATAGCGGCTTACATGGTCACTATAAAAATTACGGCTATAGGCTACCTCGCCATAACCGCCGATACTGAGGCGCTTTCCGTTGGCATGTTGCATCACACTGTCGGCTGCAACTACTTGTGCGTTGGCGCTTGCCAACCCTGCAACCAACGCAGCGGACATCAATCCAATTCTTAAAATATTCATTTTTATTTGTTTAGAAATGTTATCTTTTTTTATCCTAAAATAAAAGAAAAGAGCGCGGATGTCTGCTTGCGGTCTCGACACTTTAGAGGCTTAGTATCTCCTTAAAGCCCTGAAGCTTGATAAGGAATTACGCAGCTCTGCCGCTCGGGAGTGGCAATCATCACCGCGCTCTTTCTCGATTTCGGGTGCAAAGGTACGGGGTTTAAAAAAATCTTGCAATACTTAAAAGTTGGTAAACTGTGGTATCCCCATTTTTAGGTATTGTGTATTTCGAATGTTTTTTGTAATTTTGCAGCGGAAACAAAAACATGATGAATGTGCGTTCTATAAGGTGCATGACTTAGGTTAATAAACGTGCATGAGATAGGTCTTTTTTTTAAGTACATAGCAACGATGAAAAATCAAAAGATGTATGAAGCTGATGACAAGATGATCAGCATTATTCGCGATAATTACAATATTTTGCAGAGCTTAGGTAGTTTTGGTATCAACCTTGGCTTTGGTGATAAGACTGTGAAAGAGGTTTGCGAGGAACAGGCTGTGGATACTTATACTTTTTTGGCGGTGGTGAACTTCACCATCAACGGCTATAAGGAGTACGACAATGCCTCGCGCCTGTCGTTGCCTACATTGCTGCATTATCTCAAGGCATCGCATGCTTACTACATTGATTTTCAGTTGCCTTTCATCCGCAAAGAGTTGGTGGAGGCGCTTGACGAGAACGACAATTTGGCCCGACTTATTCTCAAACTATACGATGAGTATGCACACAGCATCACCAATCATATGAAGTATGAGGAAAAAACCGTCTTCCCTTACGTGCAGTCGCTTATCGACGGTACAGCACCAGCCAACTTCGACATCGAGACGTTCTCTAAGCATCATGTGCAGATAGATGTCAAACTGAAAGAGTTGAAGAATATCATCATCAAGTATTTGCCTTCTGACGGATTGCACAACAATCAGCTTAGCGCCACACTTTACGACATATATAATAACGAGGAATGGCTCAACCAGCATTCGCAGGTAGAGGAGGAAATCTTCATTCCTGCCGTGCGCAACGAGGAACGAAAGCTGAAACAAAGTGATGTGAGTGTTAAAATATCCAATATGATCAACCAGACACCGCAGAGCGATGAGCAGTTGAGCGACCGCGAGAAAGACGTCATCGTGGCTTTGGTACAGGGCATGACCAACAAGGAGATTGCCGACCATCTGTTCATCTCCATCAATACCGTAATTACCCATCGTCGCAACATTGCTCGCAAGTTGCAGATACATTCGCCAGCAGGTCTAACTATTTATGCTATTGTCAACAATCTGGTCGACATATCGAGTGTGAAATTATAAGATATCTCATATACCAACAGCGCCTTCCTTGTAATGCTACAGGGAAGGCGCTGTCATTATAAATAGGTATGGCTGTTGCTGTGCTGTTATCCAGAAATGTGATTGATATCCACATAGCCATGCATCACAGCATAGATAGTGAGTGATGAAACTGATTTCAGTCCCAATTTCTCTTGGATGTTTTTACGGTGTGTGATGACGGTAGAGATACCTATACACAGCATGTCAGCAATCTCCTTGTTGATTTTTCCTTGCGCCACCAAGGCTAAAACCTCTATTTCGCGGTCCGAAAGATTCTTCTCTTTCATGGTAGCAGACGGGGTGGGTAAGTGTTCACCATGTGGATGTCCCATCTTCTGTAGGGCAAGTAGATGCTTTACAAGAGTTTCTTCAGGCACACTTACGCAGAGACAATGGAAATCGTTGAGTTGCGAGTTAGGGTCGTTGCTGGGTGTGAGCACAATGGTTTGGCGTGCCCTTTTCCCCTGTATGAAGAAGTGGCGATGAGCCAAAGCTATGTGCATAGACACAAAGTAGTGGATGAAGCGGTCGGGGTGGTTGGCTTCAAACTCGTTAAAACTGCCGAAGGTGCAAATATTCATCATGGGCATGGCAGCCTCTAACAGTTGCTTGAG
>ERZ1026894.106-NODE-106-length-63287-cov-22.122691_pt1 | contig 63287 bp, 86 predicted proteins | sample MGYA00380177_ERZ1026894 | MGnify/ENA primary metagenome ERZ1026894 (study PRJEB33269, sample SAMEA4719813) | human gut metagenome | biome: human-associated habitat; feature: organic feature; material: feces | place: Cameroon | collected 2013-10 ... | reverse complement strand
ACCTAACTCCTTTTGAATTCAGGAATCAGGTTGCTTATTCATTTTATTATTTCACTGTCTACTTGACAGGGAGCTGTTCATTACTTCCTGTTCCTTTTGGTTTAATTATTTACGTTTACGTTGTTTACCAGCGTTGCGGTTGCTTTTCTTAGGTTTGTTGCTAAGTTGTGCATTGTTAGCAGCTGGTGTTACGTCTTTACGAGCTTTTGATTTGTAAGTTTTTGGTGGATTTTTTTCAAATTCAACAGCAATTTTCTTACGAAGTCTTGGTTTAATGATGAACATAGTAATCACTTGTTGGATAATTGAGAAGAAACCACCGACTAACCAATAAAGGAGAACACTTGCTGGCATACTCATGCCGAAGAATACCATCATAAGTGGCATAACGTACATCGTACCTTTCATAGCAGCACGTTGTTCTTCAGCGACACCTTGCATAGACAACCATGATTGGAAGAAGTACAAGACAGCGATAACAGCTGTCAGAGGGACACTACGTGTACCAAGGTTGATTCCTAAGAAAGTACTTTCAGAGACACCTTGTGTGTATTGCGCAGCGAAATACATTGCTGAGAAGAATGGCATTTGGACGAGAAGTGGGAGGCATCCCAGACCACCAAGCATATTGATGCCATTTTCTTTTTGGGCAGCCATCAATTCTGTTTGCGCAGCTAATTTTTCTTCTTGTGTTGTTGCATTACGCATACGCTCATTGATTGGTTCAAAGATTGGTTTAAGGTAAGCCATCTTTTCAGATTGATAGCTTGCTTTCCAAGATTGGTAAAGTCCGAGCGGTAGAATAATACAACGAACAATAATAGTTACTAAGATAATGGCTAAACCAAAGCCAAGTCCAACATTATTAGCAAAACATTGGATAAGTTTTGCCATTGGTTCACCAAGAATGTGCCAGATAGTACCAGTAGGATTACCACTTGAATCACGACTGACACAACCAGTTAGTAAGAACAATAATGATAAGCTAAGTCCTGAAAAGAGGACACGATTTAGTTTCTTTTTCAATAGATTATTTCCTTTTATTATAATACCCTACTATTTTACTGTTTTTTGGGTAATTTCTCAATACATCTGTGGTCTTATTTTTTTGTGTATTAGTTGGCAATGCGAAAATCAGTGAAATCTTCGAAATTAGCAATTTTAACATCAACATAGGTAACCTTTGACCATTGTGAAGGACCTTTGCGAATTTCTTGGATGAATTTAGCTATTTTAGCTGAGTCCTCGGATTGAGCGAGAATTTCTACGGTGCCATCGTCATTATTCCAAACGCGACCATAAATATCCCCGAGTTCAAGGGCGAGGGCATAAGTTGAGTAACGGAATCCGACACCTTGAACACGCCCTGAGACAATTAAGCGTACTTTTTTCATCTCACTTTCCTCCTTTTATATGCTATAATCTTCTTATGACTATTATAACCTCAAAATCGAATAATCTCATTAAAAAGACTAAAAAATTATTGAAAAAAAAGTATCGTGACCATTCTTATCTAATTGAAGGTTGGCATCTTTTTGAAGAAGCGGAAAAAGCAGGGGCAGAATTTTTAAATATTTTTGTTCTTGAGGACTATGCTGATCGCGTCAGCCATTTTTCAATGGTAACGTATGTAACGCCTGAGGTTTTAAAAGAATTAACGGATTCTAAGACACCGCAGGGTATCATTGCTGAACTTGCTATGCCGAGTTTGCCTTTAGCGGATTTAAAAGCAGGGCGATATTTGGTACTGGAAGATGTTCAAGACCCAGGGAATGTGGGAACAATGATTCGTACGGCAGATGCTGCTGGTTTGGACGGTGTTTTGATTTCAGAAAAATCAGCTGATATTTACAATCAAAAAACACTACGTTCCATGCAGGGGAGTCATTTTCATTTACCGATTTGGCGTACTGATGTGTATGAGGCTTGTCAGAAGCTACAAAATCTTGCTGTACCGCTGATTGCCACAACGCTTTCTAAAGAGTCTGTGGATTACAAGACCGTTGAGCATAATGGCGATTTTGCGCTTGTCATGGGAAATGAAGGAAATGGTATTTCAGAGTTAATGACAAAGCAAGCTGATATTTTGGCACATATTATTATGCCTGGGCAAGCAGAAAGTTTAAATGTTGCTGTGGCGACAGGAATTGTCCTTTTTCAGTTGATTTAATTTGAAAAATGTGGTGCAAGAAAAGTAATTTTTGAGAACTTGTTTTCAGTCTAATTTAAGGTTATATGCTATAATTAGGATGAAAGAAGGTGGTTCTGTATGGAAGCATATAAAAAAGATAAAGAATTTATGGAGCTTGTTGGTCATCTTATCAAACACCCTCGTTTTCAAAAATTAGATAATATTCCACAGCATCACTATTCGACGCGTATGGAACATTCTATTAATGTGGCTTATACGAGCTACAAGATTACCAAAAAATTTGGTTGGGATGAAAAATCCACGGCGCGTGGAGGACTTTTACACGATTTCTTTTATTACGATTGGCGAGAAACGAAATTTAATAAAGACCATGCTTGGGTACATCCGAGAATTGCTGTGCGTAATGCCAGAAAATTGACTACACTAAATAAACGTGAGGAAGATATTATCTTGAAGCATATGTGGGGAGCAACAATTGCTCCACCACGTTATAAAGAAGGTTATATCGTGACAATGGTGGATAAATATTGGGCTGTCAAAGAAGCCATTACCCCATTTCGTAATCGTTTTAATAAGAGAAAGCGTTACAGTCGTAAAATTTTACCTAGCAATCATCGCTAGAATGGATTGAGTTTAGAAGGATTTTCTAATAGTAAGAGAGGAGATTTCATGAATCATAACGATGTTATTTACACACAGACAGATAGTGCACTGAATCGTTTCTTTGCCAAGATTTACGGTTTGGTCGGAGTTGGAATTGGGTTATCAGCTTTGGTATCGTTTTTGATGCTATATGTGTTTACTGATAACATGATTAATATTATTGTTTACCATCCATTTGTTTATTATGCTGCTATCTTTTTAGAGCTTGCTTTGGTTTTCTTAGCTAGTAATGCTGCTCGTAAAAATACGCCTGCTGCTTTACCGTTGTTTCTATTTTATTCGGCATTAAATGGCTTTACGCTTAGTTTTGTTATTGTGGCATACACGCAAACAACGGTTGTTCAAGCCTTTGTTTCATCAGCTTTAGTCTTTGGTGTTATGGCTGTTATCGGAACTTTTGTTAAAAAAGATTTGTCTGGAATGGCTAAGGCACTTATGGCAGGGTTGATTGGTATCATTATTGCTAGTTTGGTCAATATGTTTATTGGTTCAGGCACAATGAGTTATATCATTAGTATCATTTCAGTTTTGATTTTCTCTGGTTTGATTGCTTATGATAATCAAATGATTAAACGTGTTTATGAGAGCACTGGTGGTAATGTTGGTGACGGCTGGGCAATTTCAATGGCATTAAGTCTTTACCTTGATTTTATTAACTTGTTCTTGAGTTTGCTTAGTATTTTTGAAAGTGACGATTAATATGATGAAAAAAGATCTGGTACAGTTAAATCTGTATCGGATTCTTTTATTTTTAGGGGATTTCCATTGGTGATTTTGGCGCTTTGTGTTATAATAGTCCTAATATTTTGAAAATTCGAGGGATAAATATGAAAACACCTTTTATTTCAGCTGAAGAGCTCTAAAAAATTACTGATGCATTTCCAACGCCATTTCACCTTTATGATGAAAAGGGTATTCGTGAAAAAGCTCGCGCCTTAAACAAAGCAAAGCTTTTGCTTGGAATAAGGGGTTCAAGGAGTATTTTGCGGTTAAGGCAACACCGACACCTGCGATTTTGAAGATTCTTCAAGAGGAAGATTGTGTGTGGATTATGCGACAGAAGTGGAATTATTGATGAGTCACAAGCTTGGTTTTACCGATATTATGTTTTCATCGAACGATACTCCTGCGCGTGAATTTAGATATGCTAAAGAAATCGGGGCAACGATTAATCTTGATGCTTATGAGCATATTGCTTTCTTGAAAGAAGTGGCTGGGCTTCCTGAAACCGTTTCGCTTCGTTACAATCCAGGAGGTGTTTTTGCTCTTGAAACAGATATTATGGATACCCCCGAAGAATCTAAATTTGGGATGACTAAAGCCCAATTGCTTCAAGGGTTCAAAGATTTGAAGGCAGAAGGCGTCAAAAACTTTGTATTCATTCGTTTCTTGCTTCAAATACAGTCACAAATGATTACTATCCTGAATTGGCGCGTCAATTATTTGAATTGGCAGTTGAGGTTAAAGAAAAAACAGGTGTGGCTGTCAGCTTTATCAATTTGTCTGGTGGTGTTGGGGTCAACTATCGTCCCGAACAAGAACCAAATGACATTGCTGTGATTGGTAAAGGTGTTCATCGTGTCTTTGATGAGGTATTGATTCCAGCTGGACTTGGTGGTGTCAAAATCTTCACCGAACTTGGTCGCTTTATGTTGGCACCGCATGGTTTACTTGTAACCAAAGTTCGTCATCGTAAACAAACTTATCGAACTTATATTGGGGTTGATGCGTCAGCGGTTAACCTGATGCGCCCTGCCATGTATGATGCTTATCATCATATCACTAACGTGTCTAATCCTAATGGCAAACTTGAAGTGGTTGACGTTGTCGGCTCACTTTGTGAAAACAATGATAAATTTGCAAAACAGCGTGAATTGCCAGAAGCGCGTGTTGGTGATACGCTTGTGGTTCATGATACTGGTGCGCATGGTTTTTCAATGGGGTATCAGTACAATGGTCGCCTACGCTCGGCTGAAATCCTTTATCAAGAAGACGGTGGTGCTCGCTTAATCCGCCGTGCAGAAACACCAGAAGATTACTTCGCAACTATCGAAGGATTTGATTTTGATAACTAAATAATACCATAAAGCACTCGTTTGTGTAATCAAAGTATCGATTGGCATAAAGCGGGTGTTTTTTAGTTAAAAATATAATAAAAATCTGATTATCCGCGCTAGCAGGATATAAAATGACCTATCCATTGACAATCAAAGCTGGCGAAAAGTATTTTAAGTACGAATAAAAGGTAAAACTTGCCAATCCCGTAGCTGATACGGTATCACGAAAAACCTATACGGGTGCAGATGTGGACTGGTATGAAAAGGCAGAGGATATTGTGTTGAAGAATAAAGACAACCAGAACGCAGGCAATCCACAGCCCCCTACACCGCAGGGACAACCGAAAAAATAGGCTTGCTGAATAGTTTTTCATTGCAGCGGATATATGGAACTGCTATAATATGGGTATGAAAAACGGACAAATGTTTCAAATTGCATCTATTGTAGCAGCGAGCAAAAAAGCGTTACAACTATCAGAACCAATAAGATTTTCACCATTAGAATACGAGAATAAAATTGAATTTGTTTTTTTACCTCAAAAGAAATTTTTAAAGACAAAAAAATATATTGCTTCTAATGTTTCACTATGGTTTGAACAAATAAAGAAAAATGGGATACAGGATATAAAGTTGCTGTGTCCATATTCAGTGAAGGATAGACAATTTTTAGGATTTTCAAATACAACAGAAAGTTGCATTTTATGTTTTTTCAAAAGTGGAAGGATAACATACTTTACTGCTGATTGGCAATTTGACTCTGTGCTAAAAAAATGGAATATTTTATATTCAGAGCATGAATGGATTAACCCACCATCAAAGAAACCAAGTTTTGAGAATAACATTAATTCATTTCGTGATGTATTATTATCAATTAAAGAATTGGCTGAAAAAATAGAGTGTGAAAATTTTGCGACTATTTTTACTTCTGCAATAAACCTTTTAGATGGCTGTAACGAGTATCCAGATGAAAAATATGGTTATAGCTTACCACCAATACCACAACAAAATCTTCAAATGTTCGAAGCTGCAAGTGTTTCGGATGTTTTTGGAGCAATGGGTTCGTGGAATGATAGCCCAGCATATATGGCTTCCAAAAAAGGGTTATCCGAAGAATACGAAACACTGTCTTCTGAGTTATTAAAAAATGTAAGACTTGCTATTTTATATGCCATAAATGAATGGTAAGATTATAAGTCTGTATTTCATACGTGTAAATTAGAATTGTATGTGGAGGAATCAAAGTGAAAATATATTACAAAGGCATTTTATGTAATCTTGCAACCTATCGTGTGCTGGGCGAAGATAGACCTGCATTATATCCTGTTACCCAGTCGAATGATGCTATATTTTATGAAGAATTTGATGAAGTTCACTATGGATTATGGGCGAAAGTATTAACAGATGAAGAATATCAAGAAATCGTTGATACTATTACGAAAAATGAATAGACAACTTCCAGTTTGTAGAACTGTATTAAATCATCAATGCACATAGAGGTGGCGATTATGCGATATAAAAAATTTGGGAACTATATACCAGTTTACACCACCAACAACATATTGTATTTTTGATATTCTCGTAAGCACTATATATTGTGTCTAGTGTAAACTGGTATATAGTTCCCAAAAATTTTTATTAGGTGTTATAGCAAGCGTGCTTTGTCTAGGACTATTAAATGGTTGTAGTGATTATTCGCATGATTTTACTATTTCAGTATATACAAGCGATGATAACCTTGTTTTCTATTCTCTACCAGAACAGCACAGTCAACCAGACGTAGAAGTAATTTTAGAAAAAATGGCAGATGTTAAAAGACAACAAAAAACGCAAAAAGATTATAAGGAATGGAAGAAACAAAATCAGAACAATGAAACAAATTCTTGGCAATAAAGGAGTGAAATAAAATGATTTACGAACCCGAAAATCTAAAAAATAAAAGAGCAATATATGAAAAAAGAGATAAATGGCTTATCCGATTAGTCTTTCTATTTTGGGCGGGACTACTACTATCTTATGAGATCATAGTAATTCCCTATGTAAACTCAACAATTGGCTTTTTAGGCATGATTGGTGGTGGTATTGCCGTTATTACTATTGTTTATTTCTTTACTGTATTCTTTGTTTTAATGCGGAGAGGACGTCAGTTTAGAAAAATGAACAATGATATTGTAAGAGAATATCACGAAAATAAAAATGGAGAACTCTTTTTAGAAAAACTTCTTGCAATAGATACGAAACCTAAAGATATGATAGATGAAATGACATGGTATCTCAATATTGCAACTGCATTTAATGTATTAGGTAAACGAAATGAATGTATTGCTTTGTTTAAACAATTAGAAGAAGTTGCAACAGAAAAAGACAAAGAATATATTCAAAATAGCATTAAATTTGTGCAAGAACAGTTAGAAAAATAATATTGACTAAGTGGTTTGGTAAAATCAAAGGAGCGATTAGGAATGACAATTCTTATTTATTTTTTAATAGTAGTTTGAAAAAAGCGTATCTTTCACAATCGGGAAATTGGGAAAAATATGCTTTTATGGAAAGAAGAAATGGAAAACTTTATTATTTCTGTTCTATTCCCCAAAGAACCATTACCCCAGAGGGCTTTCTGTATAAAGAAATACCGTCTTATAAATATTTGGTTGTGGAACATATTGGTGCTATGAATAAAATATATGAAACTTATGGCAAGATTTATCAAGAAATTATTTCTAGTACATCGTATATTCCTATAAAAGATATTATCCTACACTTTGAAAAATACGATTATCGTTTTCATTGGAATAGTGTTAATTCAGTTATTGAAATTTGGATACCTATTCAAGATTAGAAACAATTTTATATCCATACACACAAAGCAGTTGGTCTTAGGATTGGCTGCTTTTTTCTTACCTAAATTTCAGATTGGAGTGATGAAATGAACGATATTTTTAAGGATATGCAGGCAAATGTCGGTTGTGAATACATTTCCGACCTGCCCTCTTACAAGCGTAAGGTGTGGCAGGAAATGAAACGACTGAACCCTGCCGACTATGAAGAAAGACAGTTAGAAGATTTTTCAAAGTATGTGTTTGGTATGTCGTACCAGACCTTAAAAAGACACCTGCTGGGAAGCGTGATGGTATATCATTGAGGGAAAAAGAAGCACAGATAAAAAACGTAACGATGGTATCGACACAGTCGGCGGTAAAATGACAGTCTGCCAGATCTATGACAAGAAGAATAGTCAAGGAAAGAATATCAAGAGGACTACTGAAAAATGACCCGTTGGATATGAGGGGCTGGTGCGAGAACTGACTAACAAGTATAACAAGTATCACACGGACAAGTTACTGAACATCACACCACATTCATTCCGACATACTTACTGTAGAATATGACAAACAGAGGAATGAACTCAAAAACTCTCCAATATCTCATGGGACACGCTAACATAACCATGACACTTGGCTGTGACGCACACGGTACATTTCAGTCTGAAAAAGTGGAGCTGAAAAGACTGGCTTGTTAATATCGGAGCTTATATATACTACTCATTTACTACTTTTGGTTGCATTTTCATGCTGGTAAATGCCAGCTTATCAACTTATGAAAAGATAAACAGAAATTTAGTAAGCTTTTTAGTTAAAAAGACTTACAATTCATTTGATAAAAACCATCCAAGAATTTGTAAACTATTTCTATTTCTGCTATAATGGTGTTGTAGAAAAACTTAGGAGAAAAATATTCATGACAACATTTCTTTGGATTTTGTTAGTTTTGGTTGCCCTTCTTGGTGGCCTTGTTGGCGGCGTTTTTATTGCTCGTAAACAGTTTGAAAAGGAAATTGGTGAACACCCACGTTTAACGCCTGATGCGATCCGTGAAATGATGAGCCAAATGGGTCAAAAACCTAGCGAAGCTAAGATTCAACAAACTTATCGTAACATTATCAAACAATCAAAAGCAGCTGCAGCAAAAGCTAAAAAATAATCTTTAAGCTTTGGTTTGAAAAAATAATTGTCAATTGCTGTGATTGGTGTCGTTGATATTCCAAAAAGTCAGTCTTTTGGCTAAGATTTTCGAGCACAGAGCTCAGAAATGAATGACTCAGTTGGCTCACCAACTGAGTTTTTTCTAAGTCCATGATTAGAAAGAAGATTCTATGGATAATAGACCAATTGGTTTTTTAGATTCTGGAGTTGGTGGATTAACAGTTGTACGTGAGTTAATGCGTCAGCTGCCACATGAAGAAATTGTATATATTGGAGATTCGGCTAGAGCGCCGTACGGTCCTAGACCTGCTGAACAGATTCGTGAATACACTTGGGAATTGGTTAATTTTCTCTTGACACAAAATGTTAAGATGATTGTATTTGCTTGCAATACCGCAACAGCAGTCGCTTGGGAAGAAGTTAAGGAAAAGTTGGATATTCCTGTTTTGGGAGTTATTTTGCCAGGTTCTAGCGCAGCCATTAAATCAACTCGTAATGGAAAGATAGGTGTGATTGGAACGCCGATGACAATCAAGTCGGATATTTATCATCAAAAAATAAAATCATTGGCACCGCAAATGAACGTTACAAGCCTCTCTTGTCCTAAATTTGCTCCTCTTGTAGAATCTAACGAAATGACATCAAGTGTTGCTAAAAAAGTTGTTTATGAAACGTTAGCACCGCTTGTTGGTAAAGTCGATACATTAGTGCTCGGATGTACACACTATCCTTTGCTTCGTCCGATTATTCAAAACGTAATGGGACCGAATGTCAAACTTATTGATAGTGGGGCTGAATGTATTCGTGATGTATCGGTTTTGTTAAATTACTTTGAAATTAATCGCAGTCGTACACAAGATGACGTGACTCATGCGTTTTACACAACAGCAAGTAGCCAGAGTTTCAAAGAAATTGCTGTGAATTGGCTTGCTAAAGATATTGATGTGCAACACGTTGATTTGAAAAAGCTGAACAAATAGAAATAGGATTGTAATAAATGACTGATAAAATTTATGAGTATAAAGATGCAGAAAATTGGTTTCTTGGTGAATGGGGCGGATTTAATGCCATTTCAGGTTTAGGAAATGTTTGCGATGATGCCGTGTATGAATTAAGTCAACAACTGGCTAAATTGAACACAAGCAAGTGTTGTGGCAATTGCCACGGAGATTGTCATTCCGATGTTAGAAATGGTTATAATGTGACTGTTGTGAAAAAATCATCAGATTTTCAATTGATTCGTTTTGTCGCTGATATGATTAATCAAGAAACAAATCGCAAGCTTGAAGTGACACAACGTGCGGGAGCAGTGATTGTTACGGAAGCTGAACAATTGCTCTTGGTTCATTTGCCAGAAAACGGTGTTGAAGCATCGGCTTTCTTTGGACAAACTTCTGAAACTGCCTTTGGGGATACGATTTTGATTGCAACACGTAATGAAGGCAAGACCAAAGAATTCCGTAAGATGTTTGAAAAAATCGGTATCAAGGTTGAAAATCTTAATGATTATCCTGATTTACCAGAAGTTGAAGAAACTGGCATGACTTTTGAGGAAAATGCACGTTTGAAAGCTGAAACCATTTCAAAATTGACAGGGAAAATGGTCTTGGCAGATGATTCAGGATTGAAAGTTGATGCTCTTGGTGGACTTCCTGGGGTTTGGTCAGCTCGTTTTTCTGGACCAGATGCGACTGACGTATCAAATAATGCCAAATTACTTCATGAGTTGGCTATGGTATTTGACCATAAAGACCGTTCTGCACAATTCCATACTACTTTGGTGGTTGCAGCACCAGACAAAGACAGTTTAGTTGTTGAAGCTGACTGGCCAGGATACATTGCAATGGAAGCAAAAGGCGATAACGGCTTTGGCTACGACCCATTGTTTATGGTCGGTGAAACTGGACGTCACGCAGCTGAATTGACTGCTGAAGAAAAAAATGATATTTCGCACAGAGGATTGGCTGTTAAGAAATTAATGGAGGCATTCCCAGTATGGCAAACAAAACAATAATTGTAATGAGTGACTCTCATGGCGACCGTGAGATTATCAATGATATTAAGACAAAATACCAAGGGGAAGTAGATGCTATTTTCCACAATGGTGATTCTGAATTGCCAAGTTCGGACACGATTTGGGAAGGTATCAAGGTGGTTCGTGGCAACTGCGATTATGACAATGGTTATCCTGAAAGATTAATCACTTATCTCGGTGATGTTGTTGTGGCACAAACACACGGTCATCTTTATAATATTAATTTTACGTGGGATAGATTGGATTTATTTGCCCAAGAAGCGGATGCTGATATTTGCCTTTATGGTCATCTACATCGTCCAGCAGCTTGGCGCAATGGCAAAACAATCTTTATCAACCCAGGTAGTGTTTTACAACCACGTGGTGATGTGAAAGAAAAACTCTATGCCAAAGTTGACATTACTGATGATAAGATTAAGGTAAATTATTACACACGTAATCACGACCTTTTCCCTGAACTTTCTAAGGAATTTGACAGATGATAGCAAAAGAATTTGAAGAGTTTCTTCTCAGTCATTTGGAACATTATTTGATTCCAGCAGAGGATTTAGCTATTTTTATTGATACTCATAATTCTGACCATGCCATGCTTTTATTAGCTAACAATGGTTATTCGCGTGTTCCAGTTATTACCAAAGATAAAAAATATGTTGGAACCATTAGTATTGCGGATATTATGTCTTATCAGGCTAAAAATCAGCTGACAGACTGGGAACTAGCTCAAATAGATATTGGTAAAATGGTAAATACTAAAATGGAAACGATTAGTGAAACGTCGAATTTGACGGATATCATGCACCTTTTGGTAGATTATCCATTTTTACCTGTTTTAGATAAAAATGACCAGTTTTTGGGCATTATTACTCGTAAATCGATTCTAAAGGCGGTGAATAGCCTTTTACACGATTTCACTGATTATTACACGATTACTCCGAAAGATGATTGATTTTATCCAAGATTTTATTGATAGCAAGCCCTTATCTGAAAATACAAAGAATGCCTATTTTTACGATTTGCAACAATTCGTTGAAGTTATTGATGGCAAAGTTAGCAAAGAAAAGCTGGCATTGTATGAACACTCTTTGTCACCTTTAAAAGCTTCGGCTAAAAAACGAAAAATTTCAGCGGTCAATCAGTTTCTGTATTTCTTATACGAAACAGACCGACTGAACCATTTTTACAAGTTGAGTAATAAAGAGAAAATAACACCAAAACCAGTTGAACTGGCGCTTTTGGATTATCGTTCTTTTTATCAGGAAACGAATTGTCAAACAGGGCAGCTAATTGCGCTTTTGATGATTGAGCTTGGTTTATCACCAAGCGACATTCAACAGTTAAAAGTTGCTGATTTTGATTTGACTTTTGCTGTTTTGCGCATGCAAAGAGCTGGTTTAGTGAGGGTTTTAGAGCTTCCTGAAAAATTATTGCCTTATGTGGCAGCAAGTTCTTCAGAGAATCAGCTTTATCTTTTTGACAATCAAGGGAAAACTTATTCACGTCAGTGGTTTTTCAATCAACTAAAATTATTTTTAGCAACCTTGGATTTAGATTACTTATCTGCGCAGGCAATTCGCCAGCAATACATTTTACATCAAAAAGCAGCAGGTAAATCAATATTGGAGGTTAGTCGTAATCTGGGCCTTAAAAGTCCAGTGACTTTAGAGAAATTTTATAAATAATGGATATTAAGTTAAAAGATTTTGAAGGGCCTCTGGATTTGCTTTTGCACTTGGTTTCAAAATACCAAATGGATATTTATGATGTGCCAATTGTAGAAGTTATTGAGCAATATTTGGCTTATATTTCAACCTTGCAAGCCATGAAATTGGAAGTGGCTGGTGAATATATGGTTATGGCAAGTCAGCTGATGTTGATTAAAAGCCGTAAGCTTTTGCCAAAAGTTGTCGAGGCAGAGCCAGAAGAAAATGACCCTGAACAAGAATTGCTGGCCCAAATTGAGGAATATCGCCGCTTTAAAGCGATTAGTGAGGAACTGTCAGCGCAGCACGACGAACGTGCTAAATTCTATTCAAAACCAAAGCAAGAATTAATTTTTGAGGATGCTGTGTTAACACACGATAAGACGGTCATGGATTTGTTCTTATCGTTTTCGCATGTCATGGCTGAAAAACAAAAAGAATTTAAAAATAGCAATACAGTTATCGAACGTGATGATTATCGTATCGAGGACATGATGACAATCATTGTGGAACGTCTTAATGCGACAAAAAAACTAGTGTTGACAACCGTTTTTCGTGAATGCCAGACACTTCCTGAAATGATTACCATTTTTTTGGCAACTTTGGAATTAATCAAAGTTCACGAAGTTGAGGTTGAACAAGAAGAAAATTTTGGTGACATTGTTTTACGAAGTGTTAGTTAAGCTGTCAAATCTTGTAGAAGGCATTTAGCAAAAGAGGATTAAGAAAGGAAGTTACATGAACTATTTAGCTCAGATTGAAGCCCTCCTTTTTGTGGCAGGTGAAGAGGGATTGAGCTTGCGACATTTGGCTAGTATGGTTAATTTAACACCGACAGCTCTCCAACAACAATTGGAAAAATTAGCCCAAAAATATGAAACAGATGAGACATCAAGTCTCTTTCTGATTGAAACCGCAGGTAATTATAAAATTGTAACGAAGGAAATCTTTGCTGACTTACTACGAGAGTTTGCTAAGGCAACTGTCAACCAAAGTTTATCACGTGCGAGTTTAGAAGTTCTATCTATTATTGCTTATAAGCAACCTATTACACGTATTGAAGTTGATGATATTCGTGGGGTGAATTCAAGCAGTGCTATTAGCAAACTAATGGCTTTGGGACTGATTACAGAAGCAGGGAAAAAAGAAGTTATTGGTCGTCCAAATCTATATGCGACAACTGATTATTTCTTAGATTTCATGGGCATTAACGACTTGAGTGAATTAATCGATGCTTCCAATATTGAGTTGGTTGATGAGGAAATGACTCTTTTTGATAAGTCTGGCTTGCCTGAAGAAGGTTAGACAGTCGCTAAAAATAACGAAATACTGTAAAATAACAATAAAATCAGTTGGTATTTTATAGCATGTAGTAAAGGAATGAGAATGAGAATTAATAAATATATTGCCCATGCGGGAGTTGCTAGTCGTCGAAAAGCTGAGGAGCTTATCAAAAAAGGCTTGGTAACGATTAATGGTAAGGTGGTTACAGAACTAGCAACAACGGTCAAATCTAGCGATGTTGTTGAGGTTGAGGGCTCACCGATTTATAATGAGGAAAAGGTTTATTACCTTCTTAATAAGCCTCGTGGTGTCATTTCAAGTGTTTCAGATGAAAAAGGTCGTAAAACAGTTGTTGATTTGCTGCCAAATGTTACCGAACGCATTTATCCTGTTGGACGTTTGGACTGGGATACCACTGGACTTTTGATTTTGACTAATGATGGTGATTTTACAGATGAAATGATTCACCCACGTAATGAAATTGACAAAGTCTATTTGGTGCGTGTTAAAGGACTTGCGACAAAAGAAAATCTTCGTCCATTGACACGTGGTGTTGTTATCGATGGCAAAAAGACAAAACCAGCTCGCTACAATATCATTAAGGTAGATCCTGAGAAAAATCGTTCAGTGGTTGAATTAACCATTCATGAAGGACGCAATCACCAAGTTAAGAAAATGTTCGAATCAGTTGGACTTTTGGTAGATAAATTGTCTCGTACGAACTTTGGAACTTTGGATCTATCAGGACTTCGCCCAGGTGAATCACGTCGTTTGAGTAAAAAAGAAATCAGCCAGTTACATAATTTAGCTGTTAACAAACAAAAATGATAAAAAAACTTCTTATTGCACTTGTTAAATGGTATCAAAAACGGATTTCCCCCATGACCCCTCCATCATGTCGCTATCGACCAAGCTGTTCGTATTACATGATTGTGGCGATTGAAAAGCATGGGCTAAAGGGTGTCATTATGGGAGTGGCAAGGATTTTGCGTTGCCATCCCTTTGTAGAAGGTGGGGATGATCCAGTGCCTGATTATTTTACGCTTCGACGCAATAAAGGTTATCGTAAAAAGAAAGAGGAAAGCTAAGCTTTCCTCTTTTTGTGTATTAATATTTAGACCATGTTTTTGGAATGAAGAGGAGCAGCATTGGGTAAATTTCCAAGCGTCCTGCAATCATGGCAAATGACATGAGTAATTTTGAAAATGGACTAAAGATGGCAAAGGTTTGGCTTGTGCCGAGCATTGGTCCGATGTTGTTAAAGGTTGATGTTGCTGCGCTGACAACAACCATAAAGTTATTATTATCAAGCGATAACATCAAGGTCAATCCTAGAAGTAAGAAAACGTAAAGCGTCAAATACTTAAGGACACCGTGTTGAATTTCCTTATCAAGTGGTTGCTCGTTGATATGAATAGTCATGATACGGTGTGGATAAAGGGTTGAGAGCACTTGATTTCTTGCGATTTTAGTTAGAATAAGCGTACGCATGACCTTAATCCCACCAGCGGTAGATCCAGCAGATCCACCGACAAACATGAGAAAGAGCAGGATAACCTGAGCAAACAAAGGCCAAACGGTCAAATCGGTCACTCCAAATCCTGTTGTTGTCATGACGTTAGCCACTTCAAATAATGAATTTTCCAAAGCTTTTCCAGTACTTGGATAAAGGCCACTAACATTCAACCAGATTAGGGCTGTTGCAATCACAACAATCCCAATATAAGTTCTTAGTTCTTCATCTTTAAAGAATGCTTTAAACTTACGAAGTAATAAGAAGTAGTACAGGTTAAAGTTAATCCCAAAAAGGAGTACAGCAATTGAGACAATATTTGTGATTAGTGAACTGTTGTAATGAGCAATCGAATCATTATAGACTCCAAAACCACCAGTACCAGCACAGCCCATTGCTGTGATGACACTGTCAAAGGCAGGCATGCCAGCTATCATTAAAATAACTACTAAAATGGCAAACATGCTGAGGTAAATGACATAAAGGATTTGCGCTGTTTCTTTCAACTTAGAAACCACTTTACCAAAGACAGGACCAGGTACCTCAGCACGCATGACTTCTAAGTGGCTATTTTTACTATTTTCCATAATGGCCAGTGCAAACACCAATACCCCCATACCACCGATAAGGTGGGTGAAACTTCGCCAGAAGAGTAGTGAGTGTGATAGTACGGCAACATCAGGTACAATAGTGGCACCAGTTGTGGTAAATCCAGAAACCATTTCAAAGAAAGCATCAATGATACTTGGAATTTGTCCTGAAAGTACAAACGGCAGCGCTCCAAAGAATGACCAAAGTATCCAACATAGAGCAACAATTAAGAGTCCCTCTTTGGTGTAAACATGGTAATTTTTTGGCTTGAAAGCAACTCCAAGAAGTCCAATGATGACAAGCATTCCAATCGTGATGACCAGGCTGTTAATCACGCGCATATCTTCATGATAAATGAAAGCCACAATCACAGGTATCAACATCAAAGAGGCTTCAATCAAGAGCAGTTTTGAAAGGAGGTAACGAACCATACTTTTATTCATAACTTACCTCGCTAACAAATCATAGATGCGCGTGATGTTTTTCAAGAAGGTTACGACGACAATCTTATCACCAACTTCAAAGACATCCTCACCGGTTGGATAAATGGTTTTACCTTTGCGGATAATCGCAGCAATCAGAATATTTTCTTTGAATTTCAGTGATGAGAGACTCTTGCCTGCCATTTTATTATTTTCACGAATTTCAAATTGTAAGGTCTCGATACGACCATTAGCAACGTGGTGCATGGCATCAAGGTTTGAGTCTTGGGCATTCACACGACCACGAATGAAGTGCATCATGCTATCAACCGCAATACTTTTTGGTGTGACAATACTTGAAAATTGGCTAGTGTCGATAATTTCAAGCAAGCTAGTACGGTTGACTTTGGTGATATTTTTTCGTACGCCAAGTGTTTCAAGGAACATGGAAGTGATGATGTTTTCTTCATCTACCCCAGTTAGTGTTGCGACCGCATCAAAGTTTTCTACACATTCTTCTAGGAGTACACTCTTGGCTGTACCGTCACCTTGAACGACATGGACGTTTGGAAAGTCTTGGCTGAACATCTGAGCTTGCTCAGGATTATTTTCAATGACCTTAAGATTCATCTTAGTGTTCTTAAGGATGTTGAGCAAGTAGTATGCAATTCGTCCAGCACCAATAATCATCATGTTTTTGATAGATTTGGTTTTTACAGAATTGTGGAAAAGAATCATATCAATACGATTTCCTGTAACGAAAATCTTATCAGCAGTTTGTAGTGTTGCATCCCCATCAGGAATGATTAATTTTCCACGACGTTCGATAGCACAGATAACTATGTTGCCGAATTTTTTACGGAACTGGCTTAAACTCATGTGGCAAAGTTTACTGTCATCAGAAATCACAAATTCCATCAGCATGACACGTCCATTGACAAAGTGCTCAACAGAAAGGGCATTTGGAAAGTCAACAGTATTAGCAATATAACGTGCAGTTAACAATTCTGGATTGACCACCAAAGAAAAGCCAAGAAAATTCTTATCTTTGAAATAAGTATTTGAGTATTCTGGATTACGAACACGGACAACCGTTTCTTTAGCGCCCATTTGTTTGGCAAGAACGGCTGAAATCATATTAACTTCGTCTTTATCAGTCAGAGCAATAAAGATATCGCAGTTAGCAACATCAGCTTGCTCAAGGATTTTAAAGTTAGCACCATTACCAACGATTCCCATAATATCGTGACGTTTGGTAATATTTTTTAAAACAGCTTCTTTTTCTTCAATTAAGACGACATTGTGTTTTTCTTCAACAAGAGAGCGACAAAGTGCGGTACCAACCTTACCTCCGCCTACAACAATTATTTTCATTCTTACCTCCGAAATGTATCAATCCCATAATACACTTTTTTTTCTAAAAATACTAGCTATTTAATTATTTGTAAGCCCTTTCTTTATAGAGTTGTTTTCCTATTTAAAAAGAATGGTTGAGATAGATTCTGTATTTTTGAAAAATTTACAGAAGGTAACATTGATTGTTAAAATTATATAACATTTTTACAAAATACTTGCTAAATGAGAAGGGGAGAATTTCAATGCTTGAAAAGTTAAGAAATGTTTTTATCGGTAACCCATTAAAATCAGCTGGCGAGTCTGATGAAGAACATTTATTGTCTAAATCACAAGCGTTAGCGATGCTCTTTCATCTATTGCCTATGGACCAGAACAAGTTATCTTAGTTTTAACAACGATTTCTGCGGCAGCTATTTGGTGGTCTCTACCGATTGGATTATTGGTTTTGCTATTGTTAGCTAGTTTGACAATTTCTTACCAACAAGTTATTCACGCCTATCCAAAAGGTGGCGGAGCGTATATGGTTTCAACTGAAAATTTATCGCCAAGTATGGGATTGATAGCTGGTGGTAGTCTTTTGGTTGATTACATGTTGACGGTAGCAGTATCCGTATCATCTGGTGCTGATGCGATTACATCAGCTTTTCCTGCTATTAAAGAATTTAATCTGGAAATTTCCATTGTATTGGTTTTGATTTTGATGTTTATGAATTTGCGTGGTTTGCGTGAATCAGCGACATCTCTGATGATTCCAGTTTACCTTTTCATTGTTAGTATCCTTTTTTTAATTGGTTATGGTGGTATTCAAATTGCAACGGGTCACCTTGCTTATAGTGCAACAGCACATGTTGGTAAAGTTGTTCCTGGAGTATCTTTGATTCTTTTACTAAGGGCTTTCACAAGCGGTTCGGCTTCCCTTACTGGTGTTGAAGCTATTTCAAATGCGGTGCCGTTTTTCAAAAAGCCTAAGGAAAAAAATGCTGCTGGCACGCTTGCTATCATGTCAATCATTTTAGGTGCCATGATCACTTTCTTGAACTATTGGTTGGGCATTTTGCCGTCAGCACATGTGACTGTCTTGGCGCAAATTGCTCAAAAAATCTTTGGCGATTCAGCAATCGGAAATGCGCTTTTCTATATTTTCCAGTTATCAACAGCTCTTATCTTAGCTGTGGCAGCCAATACTGGCTTTTCAGCCTTTCTAATGTTGTCTTTTAACATGGCTAAAAATAAATATATGCCACACCTTTTCATGGAAAAAGGAGCTCATTTAGGCTATTCTAATGGGATTATTACCTTGGCAGTTGGAGCAATTGTTTTGCTTTGTATTTTCAATGGTTCAACAGAACGCCTTATCCCACTTTATACAATTGGTGTTTTCATTCCATTTGCGCTTTCACAAACTGGTATGGTCATTCACTGGAAACGCAAATTTGGCAAAGGGTATTTGAAATATTCAGTTGCTAATATTTTAGGAGCAATCATTTGTTATCTGATTATCTTGATTTTATTGATTTTTAGAATCGGTGAAATCTGGCCATTCTTCCCAATTATCGTGGTCTTGATGATACTATTTTATTCAATTAAGAACCATTATAATAATGTTGCCATTTAGTTGCGTTTAACAGATGATGTCAAAAATATTCATTACGATGGCAATACGGTTTTGATTTTGGTTGGGAATATCACACAAGCAAGTATTCGTGCCATTAATTATGCCAAAAGTATTGGTCAAACCGTTGTTGCTATGCACGTCTCAACGTTAGAAACCCGTGAAAAAGATTTGGAAATTGAACAAGAATTCAAGACCTATTTCCCAGACGTAACGTTTGTTAATATCGAATCAAACTACCGTGATATTGTGAAACCAACAATGTCATTCGTTCAAAAAATGAATCAGGAAGCCAAGAAAAACAATCACACCATGACGGTGATTATTCCAAAATTTATTCCAAAACACAGTTGGCAAAATGTTCTTCACAACCAAATGAGCTTGCGATTATGTGCTCACCTACGCTGGTATGAAGATATTATTATCGCAACTTATTCCTATCATTTGAAAAAATAAATGCATAAAGCCCTGAATTTTAGGGCTTTTTATCTTAAATGATTAATCAGTCTTGATACCTAAATAGGTTTTTATTTTATTTTCAAGAAAATTGATATGTTGGTTAATTTCGGACTGTTGGCTGTGTAGTTCATCAAGTTGTAAAAATAAGAGTTCTAGTCGTTTAGGAATAGTAGAGCCGCCTTGGTATCTTAACTTCGCATATTCTTGCATATTTTTTACTGACATCCCCGCTTTTTAAAATCTGATAATAAATTGAGTCCATGCAATATCAGATTCTTTATAATATCTCCGATTATTTTTTTCTCTATGAGAGTAAATAAGTTTTTCTTGTTCGTAGTAACGAAGTGTAGATATAGGCAACCCTGTCTTTTTAGCGAATTCTCCAATAGAATAGTGAGTCATATATTTCTTCTTTTCTGATATTTTTGACTATTCTACCACATTAATAAAAAAATATTATTCATCCTTGACATAAAGTTAACTTTACTATGTAAAATACTTTACATCAAAGAGATTTGATTCAATCTGAGCGTAAGGTGGTGAAGTTATGACATAAAAACTATCAATGATATTTAGTAAAAAAGTACAGAGAGGATGAAAATAATGGAAATTCTAAAAGATTATACTTGCATTACTGGTGCAAGTTCTGGTATTGGAGCAGAAACAGCAAAACAATTTGCAAAGCTAGGAAGTAACCTTATCTTAGTTGCTAGACGTCAAGAAAAATTAGAAGAATTACGCGAGACTATTTTGTCACATTTTCCAGAATTAGATGTGATTATTAAGGTTGTTGATCTTTCTAAAAGTCATAATGTTTTTAAACTTTACGAAGATTTAAAATCGTATCACATAAAAACGTGGATAAATAATGCTGGCTTTGGGAACTATGATAGTGTAGAATATCAAAATCTAAAAAAAGTTTTAGAAATGTTACACTTAAATATTGAGGCATTGACAATACTATCTAGCTTATATGTAAGGGATTATAAGGACTGTGAAGGTGATCAACTTATTAATGTTTCTTCTAGAGGTGACTATATGATGGTACCTGATGCAGTTACTTATTGCGCTAGTAAGTTTTATGTTAGCTCATTTACAGAAGGCTTAGCGCTAGAATTAGGAAAAGAATCAAAAAATATTGAAAAAATACGCAAAAACGTCACAAAATCATGTCAAAGGCGTTGACTTTAGGTTTTAAAGTGTTATAATAAATATCAAGAATTCGTTAGTTTAAATCAAACCTGTTATGATTTAAGTTAATGAATCGCCGCCAACCACATTGTTTGCTGAGCTTGACTCCGAGCAGTGTGGTTTATTTTTATGTCGAAATGAAAGGGTAAGTTATGAATATTGAAGAGCTTGACTATCACGAAGAACCGAATAAAGCGATGGATCATATTGTTCTTTTTCAACCACAAATTCCACAAAATACAGGAAATATTGCCAGAACTTGCGCTGCGACAAACGCTCCTTTGCACATTATTCGTCCAATGGGATTCCCAATTGATGACCGTAAAATGAAACGCGCTGGGTTGGATTATTGGGACAAACTTGATGTGACATTTTATGATAGTTTGGATGAATTTATGGAAAAATGCGATGGTGAGGTTCATTTGATTAGTAAATTTGCCAACAAAGTGTATTCTGATGAAAATTATAACGACGGGAAGCAACACTATTTCCTTTTTGGGCGTGAAGATAAAGGTTTGCCGGAAGAATTTATGCGAGCTAATCCTCAAAAAGCTCTTCGCATTCCGATGAATGATGAACACGTTCGTAGCCTAAACTTATCAAATACTGTTTGTATGGTTGTTTATGAAGCTCTTCGTCAGCAAGCTTTTCCGAATTTAGAATTAAGTCATACTTACGCACACGATAAATTAAAATAAATTATATGAAAGCAGTCAAAATGGCTGTTTTTTTGATAATAGCAAGGTTTTTGTGCGAAAAATATTGCACGAATGCTGTTTTTTTGCTATTCTAGAATTGTCTTCAGGGCAGGGTGTAATTCCCGACCGGCGGTGTTGCCTCTAGTTGTCTGCCTTTTGCTTTTATTCGTCGTTGACTTCCCTTGCCTAAGGTCAGTTGTGTCTGTGGGTTGTCGCCTAGACTGAAAGCAAAAGATTAAACAACTTAGTTAGTTTAGAAAACGAACGAGGGTGATTTAAAGTCCGCGAGCTGCAGGACAGCTGATCTGGTGCGATTCCAGAACCGACAGTATAGTCTGGATGGGAGAAGACCAAGAGTTTGGCTATGCTGTTTTTGTTATGCTACCACATACTCGAACGCCTTCTTTCAATTTGAGAAAATTGGAGGAACTTTTTTATGCCTGAAACAATGACTAATACGCGTAAAATCGCTCATATTGCGATTTTATCAACACTTTCTTTTTTGCTGATGTATCTTCAGTTTCCACTGATTTCGTCAGCTAGTTTTTTACAGTTTGATTTTTCGGTTTTGCCTGTTTTAGTTGGGCTTGTGATGTTTGATTTGAAGAGTGCTTTGGGAATTTTAATTCTTCGTACTCTGCTAAAGCTTTTGCTAAATAACGGTGGTATTTCAACGATTATTGGTTTGCCAATGAATGTCGTTGCTCTAGGTGTTTTTGTAGTATCGCTAGCTATTCTTTGGAACCAAAAACCAAGCTTGAAAAATTACCTACTGGCATCAGTCGTGGGAACGCTTGGCTTAACCGTGGCAATGTTTGTGCTTAATTATGTTTACGCTGTGCCACTTTATGCCAAATTTGCGAATTTTGATATTTCTGCTATTTTAGGTTTGGGAAACTATCTCTTTGCCATAGTCATTCCATTTAACCTAATTGAAGGGATTATCTTTTCGGTGACATTCTTTATTTTATATAGTTGCCTTAAACCAATTTTAAAAATAGATTAAGTTGAAAAGGCTGTGACAAAAGTTCAGCTTCTTTATTTATATAGTTATTATTTACAAGGCGCAGTAGTTGAGTGGGTTCTAATGCGCTGATAAATCAGCTTTTACAACCCTACTCAACCTTGCTGGGGTGGGACGACGAAATCGAATTTCTTCGAAATTACCGATTTCTGTCCCACTCCCTTGCTTTACACTTAAAAATGGTATAGTTTAAGTAAATTTTAATTGGAGTGAGGGAAAATAGATGTGGGTTTTATTTGCGATTTTATCGGCGGTATTTGCTGCGTAAACGTCTATCTTAGCTAAAATTGGGATAAGTGGTGTCAATTCAAATTTAGCGGCAGCTATCAGAACAGTTGTCGTGGTTTTTATGGCTTGGGGAATAGTCTTCATCACAAATGCTCAGAGTGGTATTCGTGATATTAGCCGAAAAAGTTGGTTGTTTTTGATATTGTCTGGGCTTGCTACGGGTGCTTCTTGGTTATTTTATTATCGTGCTTTACAAATGGGCGACGCTTCAAAAGTAGCTTCGATAGATAAATTAAGTGTTGTCATCACCTTGATTTTAGCCTTCATTTTTCTAAATGAGCAGCTAACTTTAAAGTCAACGCTTGGTTGTTTTCTGATTGTGGTTGGAAGCCTTTTGATGATTTTGTAAACTGTTTAGAATGATAAATTCCGACAATTTTGCCACAGATTTTTCGAGGATTTATCTGGGATTTGAAAACTAACTAAGGTATAATAGACTTACGACATTTTGATAGAAAGGTATTGTAATATGAAACATAAACAAAATTATCTTGTAGGATATTCATTTTTCCTTGTCATTTTTATGATGTTAGGCTATTTGGTCAAATTCTTTCCAGAGACTTTGGTTGGAATTGACTCAAGCATTCAAACAAGTGTTCGTGGCGACCTTCCTGCCAATGCGACAGCTTTCTTTAAAATCGTAACGAATTTTGGACATGAAGTTTTTATCTTTGTTTATGTCTTTGCCATCGCTTTTGTATTTTATTTCTGGAAAAAGTGGAAAGCAGAAGCTATTTTGCTAGCTGGGAATTTAGTGTTAATGGGCATTTTTTCAACAGGTTTTAAATACCTTTATAATCGTCCGCGTCCAAGTATTCAGTACCTCATTCCAAAGCCAATGGGACCGTCATTTCCGAGCTGGCATGCTGCGGCGACCATGGTTGTTGCTTTGAGCTTGGTTGTGATTATGGAACAACATTTAACCAAGACGACACTCAAACGTTGCTTGCAGGTTTTAGTTGTGGTTATCGCTTTGACAACAGCACTTTCAAGAATTTACCTAGGGGTTCATTATCCGTCTGACATTTTGGGAGGTTGGTTACTAGCATTTGCTATCGCAGCCGCAACCTATCCATTTTATGATAAAAAACGCTTTGAATGGCGTTTCCAAGGAAAACAAGAGTAATTGAAAAATGAGCTGGGGTCCTCCCAGCTTTTTTATAGCTAAGAATACGTTTACGACAAGTGATAAGAGTTTGTTTGTTTTGGGGAAAGTGTTATAATATAAGCTATGAAAAAGCGTTATAATACTTTAAATGATTATTATCGTCAGATTTTTGGGGAGAAGATTTTTAAAGTTCCTATCGATGCAGGCTTTGATTGTCCAAATCGAGATGGTACGGTCGCACATGGAGGCTGTACATTTTGCACTGTATCTGGTTCAGGAGATGCGATTGTTGCTCCTGATGCACCAATTCGTGACCAATTTTACAAAGAAATTGATTTCATGCACCGCAAATGGCCAGATGTTAAGAAATACTTGGTTTATTTTCAAAATTTCACAAATACGCATGATACCGTAGATGTTATTCGTGAGCGTTATGAGCAAGCCATTAATGAACCTGGGGTGGTTGGTATCAATATTGGGACACGTCCAGATTGCTTGCCAGATGAGACGATTACTTATATTGCTGAGCTTTCTGAGCGTATGCATGTAACGGTTGAGCTTGGTTTGCAAACAACTTATGATGAAACGTCCAAAATCATTAATCGTGCGCATACTTATGATCTTTACGTTGAAACAGTTAAACGCCTGCGTCAGTTAGCGCCGAAAGTTGAGATTGTTTCACATTTGATTAATGGTCTGCCTGATGAAACGCATGACATGATGATTGAAAATGTCAGACGTTGTGTGACAGATAATGACATTGACGGGATTAAGCTTCATTTATTGCATTTGATGACAAGTACGAAAATGCAACGTGATTACCATGAAAGGCGTTTAAAATTGCTGGGCATGGAAGAATATGTCAATATCATCTGTGATCAACTGGAGATTATTCCCCCAAATATCATTATTCATCGTATTACAGGTGATGCTCCGCGCGATATGCTCATTGGTCCAATGTGGAGTCTTAAAAAATGGGAAGTCTTAAATGCCATTGATCAAGAAATGGAACGCCGTGGTTCTTATCAAGGGTGTAAGCTAGAAAATAAGGAGGTCGTGTTATGATAAAACGTCCTTTGCATTTATCTCATGATTTTTTAGCTGAAGTTTTGGATGAACAAGCTATCGCAGTTGATGCGACCATGGGAAATGGCAATGACACAGCTTTTCTTGCCCAACATGCTAAAGAGGTTTATGCTTTTGATGTGCAAGAACAAGCTTTGCAAAGCACGAAAGAACGTTTAGAAAAACAAGAAATTCACAACGCTCATTTAATTTTGGATGGGCATCAACATATTGACTATTATGTGAATCAACCAATTCGCGCAGCTATTTTCAATCTAGGGTATTTGCCAAGCGCTGATAAAACGGTTATCACTAAACCTGACACAACCTTGATTGCTGTGGAGAAAATTTTAGAAAAGCTTGAGGTTGGTGGTCGCTTAGCTATCATGATTTACTATGGACATGAAGGCGGCGACATGGAAAAAGATGCTGTGCTAGAATATGTCAATCAGCTAGACCAAAGGCTTTTTACTGCCATGCTGTATCAACCTTTAAACCAAATTAATCAACCACCATTTTTAGTGATGATTGAAAAATTAAAACAGTCAAAAGAGAGTTAAGCATTATGCAAACCGTAACGGTTCGTGAAAAATGACATCAAATGCATCAAAAATATTTAGATGACGCAAACACTAAACCGTGTACCAAGCTGTCAGAAGAAGATGCATAGAAAATCTTGACAATCAAGAAAAAGTTAGCCAGTCTTGAAAAATAACGCTGCGTACGACTTCGTGATCGTAAAGATGTTACGGCTATTGATCAAAAAATTGCCAAGCAAAAAGAACGCTTTACTGTTTATTGCCGCCAAAAACAACGATAAGGAGTGACGGCTTATCGAGAGTTCTATCCTTGTTATAGCATTTTTATTAATGCTCATTGTTTCCAACGTCATTAATTGTCTTTATCCTAAATTGCCTTTACCTTTTATCTAAATTGTTTTGGGAATTTTGGTGGGTGTTTTAGCAAAAGAGACGACACTCACTTTAAATTCAGAGCTATTTCTGGCTGTGGTAATTGCACTGCTTAATTTTAGAGAGGGGCAAGAAAGTGATGTGACGACCTTTGTCAAATACAAGTCGATTGTGGCTTATCTGATTTTGCCAACTGTTTTGATAACAATGCTGACAGTTGGTTATGTGACTGGTAAGTGATTGCTGAATATGAAATGCGTGGTGACATCACACCAAGCTATGTAACCTTCCTACGCCGCAATATCAATAAACTCGAAAGTTATTCGTTAAAAGATGACTATAGAATACTACCATATAATTACTTTATTATAAAATGACCCCTAGAACGAAAATGTCCTAGGGGTTTTACTGTTATGATTTAAATTCAGGTTTGATGTAAATGCGTTCGTCGCCTAGTGGGATGATTGAGATGGTTTGGTCATAGAAATCGGTTAAAATGTCCTCAGTCAAAACATCATTTTTAGGACCTTGGGCAATGATTTCTCCTTTCTTCAGCAACAAGACATGAGTCATTGATTGTGTGATTTCTTCAGCATGGTGTGTCACGTAGAGAATTGTTGGAGCATTAGGAAGACTTGTGATTTGCTCAATCTGTGTCAATAGTTTTTCGCGCGCAAACAAATCAAGTCCGCTTGTAGCCTCATCTAAAATTAAAATTTCAGGATTTTCCATTAAACTACGTGCGATAAGGAGCAGTTGTTTTTCACCTTATGACAGACTAGCATAAATACGTCCAAGCAGATGTTTGTCACCAATTGAAATCAGCATTTGTCGTGCTTCATCAAGTTCTTTTTCACCGTATTCTTTGTAAAGAATGCTTGATTTGTATTTCCCAGTCAAAACGATTTTTTCAGCAAGCATATTGGCTGGAAGTCGCTCAGCAATAAATGAGCCAACGATACCAATTTTGGTACGAATATCGCTAATATCAGTACCACCAAATGGTGTTCCTAAGACTTCCACCTCACCGTCTGTTTTCCAATATTCAGCCATGATAAGCTTTAAAAGTGTTGTCTTACCAGAACCGTTAAGCCCTAAAATAGCCCAATGTTCCCCTCCTTGTTAACTTCCAAGTTAAGATTTCTTAATAATAATTTATGTTGACGTTCTAAGCTGACATTTTTAAGTTTTACTTGTAACATCTGGAGACCTCCATGTGTTTTTAATAGTTATTATATCATTTTTCTGAAATTTTTGATATTTTAGTTTAGCATTCTAAAATATGGTTGATAAGGCTGTTTGCCTATTACATAAATGCAAAAATATGCTATAATGTAATCACTGTACTATTTTGTCGTGGAGAATAAAATCTTACCATAATAGATATTTGAAGAATAGGAGTAGAATTGATATGGAAGACCCCAGTCAGAATTTAGTTTTGCAATTTGTTTTATTATTAATTTTGACCTTGCTAAATGCTTTTTTCTCAGCTTCTGAGATGGCATTAGTTTCCCTTAATCGTTCACGTGTTGAACAAAAAGCAGAAGAAGGCGATAAGAAATTCATTCGTCTATTGTCTGTTTTGGAAAATCCTAATAATTTTTTATCAACGATTCAAGTTGGTATCACCTTTATCAGTCTCTTACAAGGGGCTAGCTTATCCGCCTCTCTTGGAGGTGTTATTGCTTCTTGGTTTGGAGATTTTGTTTGGGCTCAGACAGTAGGTAGTGTTATTTCCCTTGTCTTTTTGACCTATATTTCCATTGTTCTTGGTGAGCTTTATCCAAAACGTATTGCCATGAATCTCAAGGAAAATCTGGCTGTTATCTCTGCCCCTGTTATCATTTTTCTTGGAAAAATTGTTAGTCCTTTTGTTTGGCTCTTATCAGCGTCAACCAATCTTCTCTCACGTATTACGCCAATGCAATTTGATGATGCGGACGAAAAAATGACCCGTGATGAAATTGAATACATGCTGTCAAATAGTGAAGAAACGCTAGATGCTGAAGAAATTGAGATGTTACAAGGTATCTTTTCGCTTGACGAATTAATGGCGCGTGAAGTTATGGTTCCAAGAACAGATGCTTTCATGATTGACATCAATGATGATACACAAGAAAATATTCAAGAAATTCTCAAACAGAATTTTTCACGTATTCCTGTCTATGATGATGATAAGGATAAGATTATTGGTGTACTTCACACCAAACGCCTGCTGGACGCTGGTTTCCGTGATGGTTTTGACAATATTGTCTTGCGTAAGATTTTGCAAGAACCGCTCTTTGTTCCAGAAACGATTTTTGTGGACGATTTGTTACGCCAATTGAGAAATACCCAAAATCAAATGGCAATTTTGTTAGACGAATATGGTGGCGTTGCAGGTATTGTCACACTTGAGGATTTGCTTGAAGAAATCGTCGGAGAAATCGACGACGAAACAGATAAAGCAGAGCAATTTGTCCGTGAAATTGGTGAACATACTTATATTGTTCTTGGGACAATGACCATCAACGAATTTAATGACTATTTTGACGTCGATCTTGAAAGTGATGATGTGGATACTATTGCTGGTTACTACCTAACTGGTGTGGGAAATATTCCGGACCAAGATAGTCGTGAAACGTTTGAAGTGGATACGAAAGAAAAACACCTTGCTTTGACAAATGATAAAGTTAAAGACGGACGTGTTACAAAACTGAAAGTTATTTTTTCTGATATAGAACAGAGTATTGAAGAAGACTAAGCTAATCTTAGTCTTTTTCCTTTAGAAAATGTTATAATGAAAGCAGGCAAAACGGTTACAAAGGAAGAAAAAAATGACTAAAATTGATTACGGAAAAGTAACTGGGATGATTCACTCAACAGAAAGTTTTGGCTCTGTGGACGGTCCAGGGATTCGGTTTGTAATTTTTATGCAGGGCTGCAAGATGCGCTGTCAATATTGCCACAATCCAGACACTTGGGCTATGGAAACCAATCAATCGCAAGAACGCACAGTTGATGATGTGTTGGCTGAGGCTTTGCGTTACAAGCATTTCTGGGGAAACAATGGTGGCATTACCGTATCAGGTGGTGAAGCCATGTTACAGATTGAATTTGTCACAGCACTTTTCACAAAAGCAAAAGAATTGGGCATTCATTGCACGTTAGATACTTGTGGTTTTGCTTTTCGTGACACACCAGAATACCATGAAATTGTGGATAAATTGTTAGCAGTAACAGATTTGGTTCTTTTAGATTTGAAAGAAATTAATCCTAAACAACATATTGTTGTGACACGCCAGCCAAATACTAATATTTTGGCATTTGCGCGTTATTTATCTGACAAGGGTATTCCTGTTTGGATTCGTCACGTTTTGGTACCTGGCTTAACTGATTTTGATGATGATTTGATTGAACTTGGCAAATTTGTCGCAACGTTGAAAAATGTGGATAAATTTGAAATTCTTCCTTATCACACCTTGGGTGAATTTAAGTGGCATGAGCTCGGCATTCCATATACTTTGGAAGGTGTTAAACCTCCAACGAAAGAGCGTGTGCAAAATGCCAAAGACTTGATGCATACAGAATCTTACACCGAGTACATGAAACGAATTCATCAGTAAAAATATTGACATTAGCTTGAAACTTTGGTAAGCTCTAGCATAAGGTAGAATCTATGAACAGTTACAAAATTTTAAAATTTGACGACGAATTCGTTTATTTGACGCAAGACGGAAAAATAAAAAAGCTTGCGCGTGATTTATTTGATTTTGACATAAAACTGGGAGATAAGGTTGATTATATTCAAGACAGGGACGTTGTCCTTGTTTTGCCAAATCAAGATGAGGCAGCTTTGAATTTAAACGACGACAAGTCTGTAAATTCTGGGCTCTTACAAGGTATCTTGAACCTTTTCCTTGAAACATTGTCTATCCATAACAATGACCTAGGTAATCTGAAAAAGATTTTTTCTCAATTATTGGTGACACTTTTTATGGCTTGGAGTTTACTTGGTGTCATTGCGATTGAAATCTTACTCTTGATTGAATCACTTATTACCTTTATTTGGCGTTTGCTAGCCAAAGGTGTGAAGGGATTGCACATTGTGGATAATAGCCGAAAGTACATGGCTTATCGCAAAGAACAAGAAGCTATCCGTAATCAAGAAAATCGTGAGGAGGAAGAACGCTTGTTGCGCTTAGCCTTAGAGCAAGAAAAAACGGCAAAAGCAGAAGCTGCCAAGGACGATTCTTCTGATAATGAAACACCTGATGTCAAAGCAACCAACATTGATTCCACACAAAACACAACAGAAAAAGACTAAATATAGAAGCATTTTTATCAGTAATTAACAATAATTAGTGATAAAGGTGCTCTTTTTGTGCTATTATTGCGATAAAAGCAGCTGCTGACTTTGCTATCTCCCTTAAATTTTGCTAAAATAAGAATAGATAATTATTATGAGGTAGAAAACATGTCTAAAATTTTAGTTTTTGGTCACCAAAATCCAGACTCTGATGCTATCGGTTCATCAGTTGCTTATGCATATTTGAAACGTGAACTTGGTGTTGATGCTGAAGCTGTTGCTCTTGGAATACCTAATGAAGAAACAACTTTTGCTTTGAATTACTTTGGTGTAGAAGCACCACGTGTTGTTGAATCAGCAAAAGCTGAAGGGGCTGACCAAGTTATTTTGACAGACCACAACGAATTCCAACAATCAATCTCTGATATTCGTGACGTTGAAGTTATCGAAGTTGTTGATCACCACCGTGTTGCAAACTTTGAAACAGCTAACCCGCTTTACATGCGTTTAGAACCAGTTGGTTCAGCTTCATCAATCGTTTACCGCCTATACAAAGAAAATAACGTTGTTATTCCTAAAGAAATGGCTGGTTTGCTTTTGTCTGGTTTGATTTCAGATACACTTCTTCTTAAATCACCAACAACTCACGCAACTGACCCAGCTGTTGCTGCTGACTTGGCAGAAATCGCAGGTGTAAACCTTGAAGAATATGGTTTGGCATTGCTTAAAGCTGGTACAAACTTGGCAACAAAATCTGCTGAAGAATTGATTGACATTGACGCTAAAACATTTGAACTTAACGGAAATCAAGTTCGTGTAGCACAAGTTAACACAGTTGATATTAACGAAGTTCTTGAACGTCAAGCAGAAATCGAAGCAGCTATTACAGCAGCAAATACTGCAAATGGTTACTCTGACTTTGTACTTATGATTACTGATATTCTTAACTCAAACTCAGAAATCTTGGCACTTGGTTCAAACATTGATAAAGTTGAAGTTGCCTTCAACTTCAAACTTGAAAACAACCACGCATTCCTTGCAGGTGCTGTTTCACGTAAAAAACAAGTTGTCCCACAATTAACAGAAAGCTTCAACGCTTAATTAATAAGGGATAATAAAAAGGCGACGTGAGTCGTCTTTTTTGGAGAAGTTAAGGAAAAGAAATATGACAGGCGAAAAAATACTCTATCATAAAAAAGGAAAACATTGGGAGATTACACTTTCAAAAACGTCAAAAAGAGAAAAGATAGAAGGTGTAATAGGACTTCTTGTTCTCATTGCTTATTTTTTGATGAAATAATGTTATTTCGGTAAATCCTAACATAACAAAAGCAAACGAATCATTGGTTTGATTGGTTGGCTTTTTATTTTTGGGATGTTATTCTTGCTCACGGATAAAGGTGAGGGTTTGGTCTTGGGATAATTCTGGTGAGAATTGGAAGCCGTCAAAGGTTAGGTGTTTGATTTGCTCAATGGTTTCAATTTGCTTTTCAGCCATTAGTGAGACCAAACGACCACGTCCTTTTTTAGAAATGGTTGAATGAACTTTAGGCTTTCCGTTTCTATTTTCCATAAAAACAATTTTAATCATGCGTTTGCGGATATTTGGAGAGAAAACTTGCTCAAATTCTGATGACAGTAGTGAAATGATGAGTTCGTCATCTTGGACTTCTTCGTCGTATTGTTGTCTCCAAAATTGTTTTAATGACGTGTTGTCAATCTTGAGATTTCCTTGAAAATCAAGGCGATGTGGTGCGATTAGCGTCATGGGACTGATTAAACCGTATAAGGCAGTAGCGATACGAAGGTGGTTATCAAGATAATGTCGCTCCGCTTCGGTTATCTGAGTTCGTTTCATATACCGATACATGAGACCGTCATATAATAGCCATGCGGGATAGGTTTTGGCTTGTTTATCCGCTAGACGTTGCCAACGTGTCCATTCTTGGTCAGCTTTACTTGAATTGATTTTGTAAAAATTAGCCAAACTTTCGATGGAGTATTTTTGTAAGGCTTTGAGCACTGCTTGGCCCTTGGCAGATAATGGTTGGCTTGGAAAAGCATCTTGATTGGTATGTAATTCTTTGGCGTTAGGAATTAATATTTTCATACTGGCATTATAGCATAGACCTCAAAAATTCTTCAAAGATAAAAACTTATTAAAAAGTGAAGCTTATCTTCTTATAGCAGTCGTTCTTGTTTTTTGTTACAATAAAGCTATGAATATTCAAGAATTGCGAGCTGGCGATTTGCTTTTTATGTACGGAATTTCCGATATGTCGCAAGCTATCCAGAAAGCAACTGGACAATATAGCCACGTTGCTATTTATTTTGATTCGATGATTTATCATGCGACCAAGGATAAAGGTGTCATTAAACAGCAGTTAAGGGAATTTTTGAAAACGAAGCAGCATAGGATTTTTGTTTACCGTTATCCTAGATTAAGGCTGAGCAGGTTCAGGCAGCGGCGGAGCATTTGCTGAGCAGACCTTACAATCACAGTTTCTATCCAGATAATGGTTCTTATTATTGCTCACAATATATTGCGGATATTTTGCCGATTTTTGAAACGATTCCCATGCAGTTTGGTGATGATAAGCATACGATTTCTGAGTTTTGGCAGCAATATTATGATGAGCTTGGAGTGGCTGTTCCGCTAAATCAATCTGGGACTAACCCTAGTCAATTGGCCCAGTCCGAGCATTTGCAGTATTTAGGAGAATTACATGATTAACATTTTTAATCCAGATAAATTAACCAGACAAGCTTTTTTTCAAGACTTGATTAATTTTCTTTATCAAACAGATGATGTGACCTTACGCCAAATCAAGGCAAACTTTCCAGAAGTTCCCAAAATTGACCGTTTGATTGAGGAATACGTGCAAGCAGGCTACATTATTCGTGACAATAAACGCTATACGATTGGTTTTGACTTGCTTGATAGCCTAGAAAATGTTAGTTTAGACAGTCAACTTTTTGTAGATGACCAAAGTGCTATCTATGAGGATTTGATGGCTCTGACTTTTGAAACACGTTTGACAAATGAGGCTAATGATTTGGTGCTTGTTGAAAAAACAAGTATCGCTCGTAGTGAGTTAACCTTGTCAAATTATTTCTTCAAATTAGCAGATAATTTACCAATGTCTAAAGCGCAAGCACCTTTGTATGACTTGCTTGGAGACGTCAATCCACAATACGCTTTGAAATATATGACAACATTTTTGTTAAAATTTGGTCGTAAGGACGAAGTTGCTCAAAAACGCCCAGATATTTTTGTAGAAACGTTGGAAAAATTGGATTATATCCGAAAAAATGACCAAGGCAAGTACGAATTGAACATGCTTTTTGACAAAGAAAACTTGATTTTTACCAGTAAAGCTTAAAAAAACAGTCCAGTGGACTGTTTTTTCACGAGCTTGAAAATAGAAAAGCGAGTTAAGTCCAGCGAACTGTTTTTTCATGAGCCTGAAAACAAAAAAGCGAGTTAGATCCATTGGACAATTCACGTTGTTTTTATCATTAGATAAAGAAAATAAGGAGCTCCGATAACGGCAACGACAAGTCCTGTTGGAATTCCTGTGCCAACTAAGCAAACACGTCCAATCGTATCGGCGATTAAAAAGATAATCATTCCGATGAGCAGATTAGACGGAAGGCTGATGCGGTGGTCGCTTCCTAATAATTGGCGCGTGATGTGAGCAGCAAGCAGACCGATAAATGTAATATTGCCCACAAGAACAACGCTAAGCGCCGCCAAGGCAGTCGAGAGTATTAATGCGTAGAGACGTTCTCGTTTTAGATTCAAACCTAAAGCGATAGCTGTTTCTTCGTTAAGGCTCATAATATTTAGCGCATAGCTTTGACTGTAAGTTAATAGCCAAGTGATTAATAGAAGCGGTGCTAAAATCATCAATGTCTGCCAATTGCCCCCACTTACTTTTCCGCTTAGCCATGAGACGATATAATCCGTCTTACTCGTATCAAGGTTAGAAATGATTGAAATCATGATACCTGAAAGCAAGCTAGAAATCCCAACACCTGTAATGATAAGGCGTGTCGGACTAATCGGCTGATTTTTCTGACGTGAAACAAAATAAACAGTAGAAATGGTCAGAATACCACCTAACATGGCTAAAAATGGCATAAGCGCAATCATCATTGAATTGGTAACATCCAAAAGCCCAACCATAATCGCAATCACGAGCCCAGCTCCTGCATTTATTCCTAAAATACCTGAATCGGCTAAGGGATTTTTAGTGAGTGTTTGAAGCAACACACCTGACATGGCAAGCGAACCGCCACCGAGCATACAAGCCAAAATGCGTGGCAGTCTGATTTGCGTGACAATGAAAGACATGGTTGCATCTGATTTTCCTAAAAAGACCTTGCAAACCTCTAGAAGTGAGGAATTAGCATATCCTAGAGATAAGGATAGCAGGAAAATAAGACATAACAGAAAAATGAGAACGCTGAAATGACAAGCTACTTTCTTTCCAGATGTCATAATTTTTCCCCCTTTCGCACCAACCACAGAAAGCATGGTAAGCCAACGATACTAACAATCGCACTAACTGGCGTTTCTGCTGGCGGATTGATTGTACGGCAAATCAAATCGACCCAAAGCATAAAAGTACTCCCAGCAAATGCTGTTAAAGGAAGGATAATCCGATAATCTTTCGCCACAAACATTTTGATAAAATGAGGAATGATAAGCCCGACAAATGCAATGCTGCCAACAAGAGCCACGGCGGCAGCCGATAAGATAACCACAATAGCAAGGAAAGTCATGGTCATGGCAAAAGTTCGTTGCCCCAGAGCTTTAGCAACTGTTTCATCAAGACTTAGAATGGTTAATTGACGCGCAAAAAACTGCGCTAATAGCAAGCCAAGGATAATAAAAGGCGCAATAATTCCCAACATTTTCCAATTTATTTGTGCTAAGCCACCAGATTGCCAACCGATAACTGCTTTTGACAAATCAAAATACAGCGTTATTGCCTGACCAAGTGATGAAAATAGGGTTGAAATCATAGCACCTGCTAAAATGAGTCGAAGTTGTTGGTATCCTTTTAGAAGATGATAAGCTATTCCAAATACTAAAATAGCAGCTAAAATCGCACCAAACAGACAAATGATTAAAATCAAACTGTAATGCATACTACCAAAAATGGCATAACCTACAATCAAGGCTAAACCAGCGCCAGCATTAATGCCAAGCAAACCAGGGTCAGCAATAGGATTACGAGTAACGCCTTGAATAATGCTACCAGCTTGTGCCATGGCAGCCCCAACTAAAATAGCAGCAATGGTTCTTGGAAACCGCAAATCAAAAATCACATCTTGTAAGTTAGAATCAGTTAAAGGGTGTCTAAAAACACTCATTAATTGAGCATTAGAATAAGCTACCGCACCAAAGCGAAGGCTTAAATACCAACCAAGGATAAAAAGAAAACATAGGCTGAAAAAAAGAAGCCACACTCTTAAACGTTTATTTTTTTGAAAAAGAAGGTACAGTTGTTTCATTGTCTTTCCCTTTCAGAGAAATCAGTGAAAACTACCTAGCGTATGGATTGCAGGCAGTTCTCAGCTGGTAAGTGAGTTTAACTATTAGCTTGCTTGATTGATTGCTGATACAAAAGCATCCAGTTGTTTATCAAGCGACATTGGGTCTGAGAAGTAGAAGAGGCTTTCATCAACTTCTAAAACGTGATTATTTTTCACAGCAGAAATATTGTTCCAAACATCGCTTTCTTTTAGGGAAGCTGCCGCTTCTTTAGTGTCGTCACTAACATTAAGAACAACGTATTCTCCGATATAATCTCCAAGAACTTCTTGTGAAATGCCAAACCAGCCAGCAGGGAAAACATCATCTTGGACTTTTTGTGGTGCAGCATAACCAAGCGAATCATAAATCAACTCACCACCACGTCCCCAGTTATTACCATAAAGGTAGATATCTTTGTCGTAAAAATCCATAACCGTAAAAGTTGTTGATGAATCAATGTATTGACTCAGGTTTTCTTTAGCTTCAGCAGTTTTAGTCTCCCAGTTATTAAGCCATTCTTGGGCTTCATCTTCTTTATCAAAAACTTTTCCGAGATTAGTCATCATTTCCAAATAATCACTTTTACCGTATTCAATGACTAAAACAGGAGCAATTGCTTTCAAATCATCAAGATTTTCATCTGTTGAAAAAGCAATGATAAGGTCTGGTTTTTGGGCAGCAATAGCTTCGGTATCATCTGATGTTAATTGGACAGCGTCAGCTAATTGATCACCAAAAGTAGGGCTATTTTTTTCTAAATCAAGTGAATAACTTGAAACATTGACACCGAGTTCTAATAAATAACCTGTGTATGAGTAGGCAAAATTAATGACCTTTTGAGGATTTTTAGGAATATCTCCTTCATAAGAAAATCCAGTAATTTTAGGCATGCTAGATAACTCGGTATCATCTGAAGTCGATGATGTATTATGGCAAGCAACGAGTAAAAATGTTGCTAGAAAAGTCGTTAAAACGGCGAAAAACTTTTTCATGTCTATTCTCCTAATAAAAATCTATGTTAGCTGATAAGTCAGCAAAATAGGACGATTGTGGATAGGGTCTTGAACGATGTGGGCTTCGATATTAAAAATATCACGTAAAATGTCTACTGTCATGATGTCTTGAACCATACCGTGATATTTAATCGCGCCAGCTTTCATGGCAATCAATTCGTCAGAAAAACGTGCTGATAAGTTCAAATCGTGCAAAACCATAATAATAGTTTTCTGGGTATCTTGGTTAAGTTTTTGGAGTAATTCCAAGATTTCCAGCTGGTGGTTCATATCTAGATAAGTTGTTGGCTCGTCTAAAAAAATAGTATCTGTGTCTTGAGCTAAAGCCATAGCAATCCAAACACGTTGACGTTGACCACCTGAAAGCGAATCAACTTTTTCATTGGCAAATTCAACAACTTTGGTTATTTCCATTGCCCAGTTGATTTTTTCCTTGTCTATGTCGCTCAAACATCCCAAATAGTTTTGATGTGGAAAGCGACCGTATGAGACAAGCTCATAAACTGAAATCCCTTCAGTCACTTCAAGTATTTGGGGGAGTAGTGCTAACTTTTTGGCAATTTCTTTAGTTGGTAAATGAGCAATTGCTTCTCCGTCAACAAATACTTGACCAGCTTTAAGGGCATGAATGCGTGTTAAAGCTTTTAATAAAGTTGATTTACCACAACCATTGGCACCGATAATTGTCGTGATTTTTTGTTTTGCTATGGTGACAGATAAGTCATTGATAATCACTTTATCATCGTAAGCTACTGAGATGTTTTCAGCGTAAATATCTGACATAATCGACCTCCTTTCAAAATGATTTTAGGGGAATTTTGCTTCCCAAAAACAAGTCCCTAAATCGAGAGTTGTTTTCTTATTGTAACAAGAAAAAAGGCCTCTGAAAAGCCTTTTGTTTAAATATTTTTATTACATTTTAGTGATTAGAATCATTCAAAATAATACTTAAAATTGTTCTAATTAAGGTAGTTTTTGGCGATGTTCAAATCACCAGCATAAGCTGTGCGTTCACCGTTTACGATTTGATAAGCGTCAGCTCCTTTACCAGCGATAATAACGGCATCTGTCTCATTATTAGTTCGTGCCATAGCTTGTGAAATAGCCTTTTCACGGTCAACTTGAATGTCAAGTGGACGTGTCACTTGACTAGCAATTTCTTCGGCAATAGCTTGTGGGTCTTCGTAATTAGGGTCATCAGCTGTTAAGATAACGTGAAGATTTGGGTGAGCATTGATGACACGAGCAAAGTCAGCACGACGGCTTTCTCCCTTATTACCAGTTGCACCAAGAATCAGGTGAAGGTCACCTTTTTGGTGTTCCTCAACGACAGATAACAGTTTTTCAAGACTGTCACCATTGTGTGCATAATCGACAAAGACTTTAGCACCATTAGTTTGCGTAATGACTTCCATGCGACCAGGAACACTTGTTTGGGCAATTCCTTTTTGAATGTCAGCTAGACTTGTTCCCAAACGCAGACAAGCAAGACCAGCAGCAACCGCATTTTCTTGGTTAAATGAGCCAATGAGCTGAATATCATAATGTCCTGCTAGTTTGCCAGTCACATCAAAGTCAAAAGCTCTGCCATTTTCAATCGTATTATCAGAACCCTTGCCGTAAAAATCATGAGGAGTATTGGCAACTTGTTGTGCAACAACGTCAAAGTAATCCATTCCTGCATTGACAACCACAGCTTTGCTATTTGCCATTAAAAGACGTTTGTGGTAGAAATAATCTTCAAATGTTGGGTGTTCAATCGGTCCAATATGGTCTGGGCTGATGTTGAGAAATGCTCCGACATCAAAAGTCAAGCCATAAACACGTTCAACCAGATAAGCTTGACTAGAAACCTCCATGATAAGGTGTGTCATGCCATTTTGGACAGCTGTTGCCATCATTTTGAAAAGGTCAAGACTTTCAGGCGTTGTTAACTTTGATTTAAAGAAAGTTTTGCCGTCCAAAGTTGTGTTCATGGTTGAAAGCATCGCAGGTCTGTGGGTTTGTTTCAAGATATTGTAGGCAAAATAAGCAGTAGTTGTTTTCCCTTTTGTTCCCGTAAAAGCAATGATTTTCAAATCATTTTCTGGATGATCATAAAATTCCATGGCGATTAAGCTCATGGCTTTTTTGATATCAGTAACGATAATCGCTGGAATATCAAGCTCATAATCAACTTGGCTAACATAGAAAGTCAAGCCATTTTCAATTGCTTGCTCAAGATACTCTTTTTTAAAGGTCGCACCTTTGGCAAAGAAAAGTGTTGATTTGTCTGCTTCGCGACTATCAAAACTAATCTTAGAAAAACTTGGATTTTCTTTCCAATCTAAAGAATAGTGATTATGGAAAATAATTTCGCGAAGATTATGGTCATTTTTCAGAATGTCGAGGGTTTTTTCAAGTGTAATCATACTCTCTATTTTAGACTTAATGTCTTTGTTTTACAAGTCACAATCAAAAGTTTATAATAAAAAGTAACGCTTATTTTAAAAATTAGGAAGAGTACTATGTCTGAAGACAAAACAAATATGACACAGCAGCAACAGATGGTGCGCGGGGCGGCATGGTTGACAGCGTCAAACTTTATTAGTCGCCTTTTGGGTGCTTTCTACATTATCCCTTGGTATGCTTGGATGGGGACTCACGGTGAGCAAGCCAATGCACTTTTTGGAATGGGCTATAATATTTACGCCGTTTTCCTACTCATCTCAACCGCGGGAATTCCTGTTGCCATTGCTAAACAGGTTTCGAAGTATAATACATTAGGTCAAGAAGATACTAGTTATTATTTATTACGTAAAATTTTAAGACTGACCTTGGTATTGGGGCTTATTTTTGCGGCGATTATGTACATTGGCTCACCAATTCTAGCTGCTTGGAGTGGTGGCGGAGCTGATTTGGTTCGTGTTATGAAAAGTCTATCTTGGGCACTCTTGCTTTTCCCGTCAATGAGTGTTCTACGTGGCTTTTTCCAAGGATTTAATAATTTAAAACCCTATGCCATGAGCCAAATTGCAGAGCAAATTATCCGTGTTATCTGGATGCTTTTAACAGCTTTCATGATTATGAAAATTGGCTCTGGTGATTATGTTTCAGCTGTTGTTCAATCAACGTTTGCTGCTTTTATCGGAATGATTGCTAGTGTCCTCGTTCTCCTTTTCTTCCTTTGGCGCGAGGGTAAATTGCAAGCTATTTTCTCTGCAGGAAATAATGATGTTGATATTGATGCCAATGCGATTATCATTGAAACGATAAAAGAAGCTATTCCGTTTATCATTACAGGAGCAGCGATTCAACTCTTCCAGATTGTTGACCAGTTGTCATTTATCAACACAATGAAGTTGTTTACGTCGCACACGACCAAAGAATTGCAAATTTTATATGCTTATTTGTCAAGTAATCCAAATAAAGTAACGATGATTTTGGTTTCTTTAGCTACTGCCATCGGTGGAGCTGGTATTCCTCTTTTGACAGAAAACTTTGTTAATAAAGACAAAAAAGCAGCAGCGCATTTGGTCATTAATAGTTTGCAAATGCTGTGTATGGTGCTTTTCCCAGCAATGCTTGGGACGATTATTTTAGCACAGCCAGTCTATACGCTTTTCTACGGTGCGCCAAATAGCACAGCCCTTTGGTTATTTGTAGGTGCCTTGGTGCAAGTAATTTTCTTAGCACTTTATAGTCTTTTAGCGCCTATGCTTCAAGCCTTATTTGAAAATCGCAAAGCTATTCGATATTTTGGTTACGGTTTAATTATTAAGATTGTTTTGCAAATTCCGTTTATCTATTTCTTCCACGCTTATGGCCCACTTTTATCCACAGCCATTGGTTTAACAATACCAATTATTCTGATGTATAAGCGCATTCATGAAGCGACACGCTTTAACCGTAAAGCTTTGTGGCGAGGAATTCTTCTCGTTAGTATTTTAACAGTTATTATGGGTGTTATTGTTGCCATAGCAACCGTTGGACTTCATTTTATTGTTAGCCCAACGACACGTGTCGGTAGTGTTGTTTATATTGTGCTTGTAGGTGCCTTAGGTGTGCTTCTTTACGGATTCCTTGCTTTGGTAACTCGTCTGCTTGATAAATTAATTGGTGGCAGAGCAAAAGCACTCCGCCAAAAACTACATTTAGAATGATGAAAACAGTCCACTGGATTGACTCGCTTTCTTATTTCTGGGCTCGTGAAAAAAACGTCCACTGGACGTTTTTTTAGTTATAGTTTTTACTTATAGCTGATTATCAAGAAATAGAATAACGAAAAGTCATGCATTTCAACGAATAAATGATAACACTTTTAAATCTTTTTTGATGGCTAGAAAAAATGCTCCATTATATGTAATGGTTGTTTTTCCTGTGCCAGCTTTTTTGATATGTGTAGTTACAACAATAGGGTCTTTTGTCAAATTCGCCATATTACCAACCCACTTCTTTCAAGCTTTTTTGTTCAAATTCTTCCAATTCTTCTTTCGTTTGAAAAGCTTTGGGGTTGCCAAATTCAATATAGTCAGCATCACGTAAGAAAGCCTCACGTTCTTCTTCTGGCATTGCCAATAGTTCACCTTTTGATTTAACTTCATCATTTGCGTTAATTGCGAATGATGCCTCTCCCCAATCTTTAACATCTTCTGATGTCATAAACATTGAGTATGTTAGTTTGTCTGATTTAATCATATTAATTTACCTCTTCTTTTTATTATTTTTATATTGTTACACCTATATTATACAGTATCTTTTATTGTCATGCTGCACCACTAGAAACTGTAAAAGAAGCCAGCAAACGCATCGCTAGCGTCTTTGGAAAGTAAAGACATCAGTCCAATTGGCTGATGTTTTTTTCATAAAACTGAGAATAATGACTAATTTTAAAAAAGTATGACATTCGTCATAATTAGTGAGCATATTTTGCCATTTTCTGCTATAATTGATAAAGTTAAACTAAATTCAGTATAAAAGGAGTACATCATGGGAAAATTCCAAGTTATCTCACACCCGCTTATCCAACACAAATTATCAATCTTGCGTCGCACAACAACTTCAACTAAAGATTTTCGTGAATTAGTTAACGAAATTGCAATGCTTATGGGTTATGAAGTATTGCGCGACCTTCCACTTGAAGATGTTGAAATCGAAACACCGATTACAAAAACAACTCAAAAACAATTAGCTGGTAAAAAATTAGCAATTGTTCCTATTTTACGTGCTGGTATCGGTATGGTTGACGGTTTCCTTAGCTTAGTTCCAGCTGCTAAAGTTGGTCATATCGGAATGTATCGTGATGAAGAAACATTGCAACCTGTTGAATACCTTGTGAAATTACCAGAAGATATTGACCAACGTCAAATTTTTGTGGTTGACCCAATGCTTGCAACAGGTGGTTCAGCTATTTTAGCCGTTGATTCTCTTAAAAAACGTGGCGCAGCTAACATTAAATTTGTTTGTCTCGTATCTGCACCAGAAGGTGTTAAAGCTCTCCAAGAGGCACACCCAGATATCGACATTTACACAGCCACTCTTGACGAAAAACTTAACGAACATGGTTACATCGTTCCAGGTCTTGGTGACGCTGGTGACCGCCTATTCGGTACAAAATAAGATTAAGTTGATTGCTTAACTAATAATAAAAAAGTTTGTGTTCTATAATGAACGCAAACTTTTTGTTAGTCGTGGATAGTGCTAGAAATATTTTTGGCAAATTGTTGCGCTGCTAAGGGAAGTGTCTGCCAATTTTTCCATGCAAGAACAACGGTTCTGAAAGGATTTTCGCTAATCTGACGAACAGCTAAATCCTCAAGAGATAAGCCATCAAGGAAATTTTCATAAAGCAAACTGACTCCCAATCCTTGTCGAATCATCTCCAAAATCGTATAGTTGTCATAAATTTCATAGGTAAAGGTCGGCACGATATTTTCCTTAACAAAGGCAGTGCGTGTCAAACTGTGGTCACCTTCATCAAGTAGAATTAACTCTGTCTGAGCTAAATCAGCCAGTGAGATTTCGGATTGCTGGCTTCTACTACGGTAGTTGTTGTTCCTATCATTCAAGCTATGATGACACGAAAATACCAGATTTAAAGACAATAGCAGCAATTCTGATTGTTTTATCAGGGCTTTTTTATTGATTGGTACCGATTTATCGCAATTTAATTTCGGCGCGATTATGTGTCTAATGGCTACAGCTTTATATGCTATCTATATCATTCTCTCTAAATATTTAGTTGAGCGAGTAGATGCAATGAGTTTGGGCAGCTGTCCTTGGTTTAGCATTGATTTGTTTAGCTTATGGTTGGGTGATGCAAACCATTGTTCAAGCTTATGTTAGCGCAGAATTTACTAGTTTTATGTTTTCACTAGAAGCTATTTTTACAGCCTTTTTTGCCCTTTTATTTTTTGGAGAATGGCTGAGCGGTTTAGCTTATTTGGAAACTGTTTTGATTTTTATCGGTGTGCTTTTAGTGACTTATCAGCCTAAAAAAGACAAGCAATCCATTTTACTTCAGGAAAAAGTCAATTATTAACGTTTTTATTTGACCTTTTTTGACCAATTGACTATAATAGTTTCAGATTGATTATTAAAACCAGACATGGACTAAAAGGTGGTTAATCACCATTTCAATTTGTCCGTGTATCTTAATAAAGGAGAAAATATATGATTCCTGTAGTTATTGAACAAACGAGCCGTGGCGAACGCTCATACGATATTTATTCACGCCTTTTGAAAGACCGTATTATCATGTTGACTGGACCAGTTGAAGATAATATGGCTAACTCTATCATTGCCCAATTGTTGTTCCTTGATGCACAAGATAACACTAAAGATATTTACCTTTATGTTAATACTCCTGGTGGTTCAGTATCAGCAGGGCTTGCCATTGTTGATACAATGAATTTCATTAAATCAGATGTTCAAACAATTGTTATGGGTATGGCAGCTTCAATGGGGACTGTTATTGCGTCATCAGGTGCAAGAGGTAAACGTTTCATGTTGCCAAATGCTGAATACATGATTCACCAACCAATGGGTGGTACTGGTGGCGGTACACAACAAACAGATATGGCAATTGCTGCCGAACACCTTTTGAAAACACGTCAAAACTTGGAACAAATTTTGGCTGACAACTCTGGTCAGACATTGGAAAAAGTTCATGCTGACGCTGAACGTGATAACTGGATGAGCGCACAAGAAACCCTCGAATACGGCTTCATCGACGAAATCATGGTAAATAACGAATTAAACTAATTGAAGATAATACTATATTAAGCCCACCTTTGGTGGGTTTTTGTTCTGAGCTGACGAGGATACATTTAACGTTAATTGTGGTATAATCGTTTTATGTTGACAATTGATGAACAATTATTTGCTATTGATGAGGCTATTGATGAGGTTGTCGCATCCTTTCTTGAGTTGGAAAGTGTCAAAGACTATCGGAAAGCACGTGAGGTTTTCTTGACAGATACTATGCTTCAGGAAAAAATTATGCATTTTCAAGCCTTGAAACAAAGCTATGAAGATGCTAAGCCGTATGCAGCTTTTCGACCAGAAGTTGCTGAAATGCGTCATCAACTTTTTAAGGAAAAAAGAGCCATTGACATCAACGAAAAAGTGAGTCAATTGCGACAAAGTGAAGTTGCTGTTCAAAAGATTTTAGCAGAACTATCACAAAAAATCTCATCAGCTATTTCATCTGATATTTTTGTAGATACAGGTTTGCCTTTGGCACCACATAAATCACACCATGGGAATTGTAGTAAAGGAGGACGGAAAAAACATGTTTAAAAAACAGAAACGTCAGGGGATTATTGTTTATTTATACTATAATCGTGATGCTCGAAAATTAAATAAATATGGTGATGTTTTATACCATTCGCGTAAAATGCGATATCAGGTCTTGTATGTGAATAAAGAAGAAGCAGAAGATATTGCAAAAGAAATTTCAGAATTGAAATTTGTTAAAGAAGTATCATTATCACAGTTTGATAATATCGATAAAAATTTTGTAGGCAATTTAGCTCGTTTTTGATATAATATAATCTTGTATGACGAAGAAGTACGCAAAGAATATTGACAATTTTCTGATAATTCAGTATTCTTTGAAGTAACTTTTTATTAGAAATTTAAGGAGAGAAATTCTTATGCATAAAAAGATTGCGCTTACAGCGCTAACTTTTTTAGCCTCAATTGCTTTAGCAGCTTGTAGTAAGTCACCAGACGTCACTGCAAATGCCACAGGAACAACGATTGGTGACACCTTGAAAATTGGTGTTAACCTTGAATTGACTGGTGCAGTAGCTGCTTATGGTAATGCAGAAAATGACGGTATAAAACTTGCCGTTGAAGAGATTAATAAAGCTGGCGGTGTTGATGGTAAAAAAATCGAACTCGTTACGAAAGATAATAAATCTGAAAACGCGGAAGCTTCTACCGCAGCGACTAACTTGGCTATTCAAAGTCAAGTTAATGCCATGATTGGTCCAGCCACTTCTGGTGCGGTTTCTGCCGCTAGTTTGAATGCACAGAAAACAGGTGTTCCGTTGTTGACTCCAAGTGGCACACAGGATGATTTGACAGTGGATAGTGATGGCGTTAAAAAGTACGTTTTCCGTACGACTTTCCAAGACAGCTTCCAAGGTCAAGTTTTAGCACAGTACGCTTATAGCAATTTGAATGCTAAAAAGGTTGTTCTTTATTATGATAACTCAAGCGACTATGCTAAAGGGATTGCTGAGGAATTCCAAGAAAAATATCAAGGAGAGATTGTTGCAACAGCGACATTTGCTTCAGGGGATAAAGATTTCCAATCAGCCTTGACAAAATTCAAAAACTTGGATTATGATGCGATTGTAATGCCAGGTTATTATACAGAAACTGGTATCATTACAAAACAAGCGCGTGATATGGGTATCGAAGTTCCAATTTTGGGACCTGATGGATTCAATGATGATAGCTTTGCTGACTTGGCTGGTACAGCAAATACGCATGATGTTTATTACGTATCAGGTTATTCAACGAAAACAGCACTTTCAGATAAAGCAACAGAATTTATTGCAGCATATAAAGAAAAATACGGTTCAGAACCAAATATGTTTGCAGCGCTTGCTTATGACTCTGTTTATATGATTGCAAAAGCAGCAGAAGGCGCAGAGACTTCTATTGATATTGCTAATAACTTAGCAAATCTGACAGATTTTGAAGGTGTTACTGGTACAATGACTATCGATGAAGATCATAACCCAATCAAGACAGCCCTGATGGTTAAGATGAAAGATGGTGTTGAAGATTCAGCTGAAGCCGTTGAAATTACAGGAGATAACTAGAGGTCATTTTCCTTTAGCTTTATATCACATAACTAGAAAGTTTGGTATTATATGTTTTTAGAACAGCTCCCCCAACAACTGGTTAATGGTATTATTCTAGGAAGTATCTATGCGTTACTTGCTCTCGGTTATACCATGGTTTATGGGATTATTAAATTAATTAATTTTGCTCATGGCGATATTTATATGCTAGGTGCATTTATCGGTTACTATGCTATTAGTAGCCTTCACATGAATTTCTGGATTGCACTCGTTTTTACAATGATTACAACAGCTTGTCTGGGAATGATTATTGAGTTTTTGGCTTATCGTCCATTACGTCATTCTACGCGTATTGCTGCTTTGATTACGGCGATTGGTGTGTCATTCTTCCTTGAATATGGCATGGTTTTCTTGGTCGGCGCAAATACACGCTCATTCCCGCAAGCTATCGACATTGTCAGCTACAAGATTGGCTCTGTAACGGTGACAAACATTCAATTGTTGATTTTGATTGTTTCCCTTGTTTTGATGGTTGCGTTGCAATTAATCGTTAAGAAAACAAAAATGGGGAAAGCAATGCGTGCTGTATCTGTTGATAGCGATGCAGCTGAATTAATGGGAATTAACGTCAATTCAACAATTAGTTTCACATTTGCGCTTGGTTCAGCACTTGCAGGTGCCGCAGGTGTGTTAATCGGTCTTTACTATAACTCAATTGAACCATTAATGGGGATGACACCTGGTATTAAAGCATTCGTTGCCGCTGTTCTTGGTGGTATCGGCATTATTCCAGGGGCAGCTTTAGGTGGATTTGTTATTGGTGTTTTGGAAACTTTATCAATTTCGCTCAACCTTTCAAGTTATCGTGATGCCATTGTTTACGGTGTCTTAATTATCATTCTTTTGGTAAGACCTGCTGGTATTCTTGGCAAAAACGTGAAAGAGAAGGTGTAGAAAATGAAAAAGAATCTAAAAATCAATCTTTCTTGGCTTGCTTTGATTGTTGTTCTTTTTGGAATCTTAGAATTTCTAGCAACAACTAATATTTTGAACCTTTACTACATTCAAATTCTCATGGGGATTGGGATTAGTATTTTAATGGGACTTGGTACTAACCTTGTGCTCGGTTTCTCAGGACAATTCACACTTGGACAAGCTGGGTTTATGGCAATCGGTGCTTATGCAACAGCGATTATCACACAACAAAATCCAACTTACGGTGGTTTCTATTTCTCAATGCTTGTTGGGATTGTGATTGCTGTTCTTGTGGCGCTTGTCTTTGGTATTCCAACACTTTGTTTGAAAGGTGACTACCTTGCGATTGCAACGCTTGGTATGGCTGAAATTATCCGTATTGTTATTGTTAATGGTGGCGATTTAACCAACGGTGCGGCTGGTTTGACAGGAATTTTGCCATACACAACATGGCCAGTTATCTTTATCTTTGTCGTTGCAATTACGATTTTGATTTTAAATTTCCTACGTTCATCTATTGGACGTCAAGTTATTTCTGTTCGTGAAGATGAGATTGCAGCAGAAGCAATGGGTGTCAACGTCACAAGAATGAAAGTCTTGATTTTTGTAATGGGAGCTATCATTTCAGCTATTGCTGGCTCACTTTACGTTGGTTACATCGGAACAGTTGTACCAAAAGACTTTACTATCATGAAATCAATTGATTACTTGATTATTGCCGTTCTTGGTGGGCTTGGTTCTATCACAGGAACTATTCTAGCAGCCATTGTTTTAGGAATTCTTAACATGTTCTTGCAAAACGTTTCAAACCTCCGTATGATTATCTATTCATTGGCATTAATCTTGGTAATGATTTTCCGTCCAGGAGGACTTTTAGGAACAAAAGAATTCACATTATCACGTTTCTTTAATAAAACTAAGGGGGGCAATCATTAATGGCACTTCTTGATGTTAAAAATTTAACCAAAAATTTCAGTGGTTTGACAGCCGTTGGTGATGTCACAATGCATCTAAATGAGGGAGAATTAGTTGGTCTTATTGGTCCAAACGGTGCTGGTAAAACAACGCTTTTCAACCTTTTAACAGGTGTCTATGAACCAAGTGAAGGTTCAGTTTCTTTAGACGGCACATTGTTAAATAGCAAGAAACCTTATAAAATCGCATCACTTGGTCTTTCACGTACTTTCCAAAATGTCCGTCTCTTTAAAGATATGACCGTTTTGGAAAATGTACTTGTTGGCATGGCTAATCAAAATAAATCACATGTCTTTGCAAGTTTTCTTCGTTTGCCAAAATTCTATCAAAGCGAGGAAGAGTTGCGCCAAAAAGCTATGGATTTGTTAGCTATCTTTAATTTGGATGGGGATACAGATATCCTAGCTAAAAATCTTCCTTACGGTCAGCAACGTCGTTTGGAAATTGTGCGTGCCCTTGCAACTGAACCAAAAATTCTCTTTTTGGATGAACCTGCTGCTGGGATGAACCCACAAGAAACAGCAGAATTGACACAGTTAATTCGTCAAATCAAAGAAGAATTTGACATTACCATTATGCTTATCGAACACGATATGAGCCTTGTAATGGAAGTGACAGAACGTATTTACGTTCTTGAATATGGACGTTTAATTGCTCACGGTACACCTGATGAAATCAAAAATAATCAACGTGTTATTGAAGCTTATCTTGGAGGTGAAGGATAATGACAATGTTAAAAGTTGATAATTTATCAGTCTATTACGGCGTTATCCAAGCTGTAAAAGATGTTTCTTTTGAAGTCAATGAAGGAGAAGTTGTCACACTTATCGGTGCCAATGGTGCTGGTAAAACTTCTATTCTTCGTACGATTTCTGGTTTAGTTCGTCCAGGTGCTGGTAAAATCGAATTTTTAGGACAAGAGATTCAAAAAGAACCCGCTCGAAAAATCGTTGCTAGTGGTTTGTCACAAGTTCCTGAGGGGCGCCACGTTTTCCCAGGCTTAACTGTGCTTGAAAACCTTGAATTGGGGGCTTTCTTGCGTAGTGACCGTGAAGAAAATCAAAAGAATTTGAAGAAAGTTTTTGAACGTTTCCCACGACTTGAAGAGCGTAAATCGCAGGATGCAGCCACACTTTCAGGTGGTGAGCAACAAATGCTTGCTATGGGACGTGCTTTGATGAGTCAGCCCAAATTACTTCTTCTTGATGAGCCGTCAATGGGGCTTGCGCCAATTTTTATCCAAGAAATCTTTGACATCATTCAAGATATTCAAAAACAAGGAACAACTGTCTTGTTGATTGAACAAAATGCCAATAAAGCGTTAGCGATTGCTGACCGCGGTTATGTTTTAGAAACAGGAAAAATTGTTCTTTCAGGAACAGGTAAAGAATTGTTAGAATCAGAAGAAGTTCGCAAGGCTTACCTCGGTGGCTAACAAACCGTTAACTGAATTTAGTATTTAACCAAGCCTAGGATAGCTGTTATCCTAGACTTTTTTATTATTAACAACATTCCCTTCTGCTTTATTTTCATTATTTTTTCAATCTTTGGTGAAACCGTTTGCGGTTTGTGGTATAATAATAACAAGAAAATAATGCGGAGAATTGTTATGGCAGTAAAAGATTTTATGACTAAAAAAGTTGTTTATGTGTCTCCTGATACAACAGTAGCACATGCGGCTGATATGATGAGGGAACAAGGCTTGCGTCGCTTGCCTGTTATCGAAAATGATAAGCTTGTCGGGATTGTTACCGAAAGAACAATGGCAGAAGCTAGTCCTTCAAAAGCAACGACTTTGTCAATTTATGAGATGAATTATTTGCTTAATAAAACTAAAATTCGTGACGTGATGATTCGCGATGTTGTGACGGTTTCACCGTACGCAAGTCTAGAAGATGCGATTTATACCATGATGAAAAATCGTGTTGGAATTGTTCCTGTTGTCGAAAGCGGTCAAGTCTATGGTGTCATCACAGATAAAGATGTCTTCAAAGCTTTTCTTGAAATTTCTGGTTATGGCGAAGAAGGCATTCGCGTGGCTATTTCGGCTGATGATACGGTTGGAACTTTGGCAAAAATTGTAGATACGATTTCAAACGACAACCTCAATATCAAACGTACCGTTGTTGCCACTCGTAAATCTGGAAAAGTTGCTATTGAAATTCAAATCGATGGTAAAGCTGACGTTGCAAATTTGCGTGAAAAATTGCTTAATCAAGGCATTCAAGTTGATGCGATTGAATTAACAGAAGCAAAATCATTGGATTGATTGGTAATCTAACTGAGAGAGCAGAATTTAGTTTCAAACTAGGTTCTGTTTTTTTTGAGCGACGAGATGTAAAGTCATGTTTATTAACTTTTTATGCTTGAATCCAATAAGTTAGCGAATTTGCTAGTGTTATTTTTGCTTATTTTTTGTTAAAATAGAAGCATAGAAAGAATTTTAAGGAATTTTCATGAAAAACGGTATAATTATTTCATTTGAAGGTCCAGATGGAGCTGGAAAAACCACAGTTTTAGAACACGTTCTTCCAGTTTTGCAAGAAAAGGGCTATGATATTGTAACCACACGTGAACCTGGTGGTGTTGAAATTGCAGAGCGTATTCGTGATGTCATCTTAGATGTCAATCACGTTGCTATGGATAGTAAGACAGAGTTGCTCTTGTATATGGCAGCAAGACGTCAACATTATGTTGAGAAGGTTCTGCCAGCTTTAGAGGCTGGTAAAGTGGTTTTGATTGACCGTTTTATTGATAGTTCAATCGCTTACCAAGGCGCTGGACGTGGCTTGGATAAAGATATCATTACGAGATTAAATGACTTTGCAACAGACGGTAGAAAACCAGACTTGACGCTTTATTTTGATGTTGAATCAAAAATTGGTTTAGCCAGAATTGCTAAAAATGCTGAGCGTGAAGTTAACCGACTTGATTTGGAAAAATTAGACATACACAAGCGTGTTCGAGAAGGTTATTTAGCCTTGACTGAACAAGAAAAACGTATTGTGACTATTGATGCGTCACGTGAATTGGCAGATGTTGTGTTAGAGACACTTCATACCATTCTTGAACAGTTAGCAAAAAATGAGTAGAGGGATTTAGATGGAATTAGAGCACTTGCAACCCCAACTTTTTAAAGAGTTTAATCAAATTTTGAAATCAGATAGGATGAACCACGCCTATCTTTTTTCAGGGGATTTTGCGAGCTTTGATTTTGCTCTTTACCTTGCTAAAAGTCGTTTTTGCGAAAATCTCCAAGATGGTTTGCCATGTGGAGAATGCCGTGAGTGTCAGTTAATTGCTGAAAATGAATTTTCAGATGTTAAGATTGTCAAACCAAGCGGGCAAGTTATCAAAACTGATACGATTCGTGAATTGATGCGCGATTTCTCACGTTCAGGTTTTGAAGGCAAATCACAAGTTTTCATCATTCAAGATTGTGAAAAAATGCATGTTAATGCTGCAAATAGCCTTTTGAAATTCATTGAAGAACCGCAAAGTTCTTCCTACATGATTTTGTTGACTAGTGATGAAAATAAGGTTTTGCCGACGATTAAAAGTCGAACACAGATTTTCCGTTTTCCGAAAAATAAGCCGCTGTTGATTGAGCAAGCTGAAAAAGCTGGAGTTTTGAAAACACAAGCAGAAATATTAGCAGAATTGGCAAAAACACCGAAGCACCTTGATGAATTGATGCAAGATAAAAAAATATTGGATGTCATTCAAACTTGTGAGCGTTTTGTCACGGTTCTGTTTAAGGAAAAAATGCTAGCTTATTTAGAAATAGGGCGTTTGGTTCAAGTTGCTTTAGAAAAATCTGACCAAGAACTTGTTTTTCAACTCTTGCCGCTATTTTTAGCAAAGCAATTTAATCAAAAAGAAAGTTTGGTTTATTTAGAAAAAAGTTATAAGGCGCAACAAATGTGGAAAAGCAATGTAAGCTTCCAAAATGCGCTAGAATATATGGTGATTTCATGACAGAAGTATTGAGCGTAAAATACGAAGAAACAGGCAGTATTGTCTATGTTTTACCAAATAAAAAATATAAACTCGGGGATTACGTCGTCGTCAAAAATAAGAAAGGGTGTCGTTTGGCGCAAGTTGTCACTAGCAACGAAGTCATCGATGAGGTCAAATTACCTGCTGAGATGGATTCTGTGACGCGTCTTGCCAACGAAAAAGATAAACAAGCTTTCCAAGAAAATATTGACTTAGCGAAGCATTCGTTTTCAACTGTTAATGAGCTGATTTTAGCTAATGACCTAAAAATGAAAGTGATTGATATTATTTTCCCGTTGGAAAGAAGCTATGTGCTTATCACGTTTTCAGCAGAAGAACGTGTTGATTTTCGTCAATTGCTACGTGACTTAGCAGGTCATTTCAAAATAAGAATTGAACTTCGCCAAATCAATAGTCGCGAAGAAGCTAAGGTTTATGGTGGTGTTGGACCGTGTGGTCGTTCCCTTTGCTGCTCAAGCTTCTTGGGAGAATTTCCACCTGTATCTATTAAAATGGTCAAAAATCAAGGAATGTCACTCAGCACAGGAAAAACAGCAGGTATCTGTGGACGTTTGATGTGTTGTTTGAGTTTTGAAGATGACTTTTATAAAACCTCTAAGGAGAAATTCCCTGATGTGGGAACGGAGATTGAAACAGCTGATGGCTTGGGAGTTATTGTGGGGATTGATGTGTTTTCTGATACCATCAAAGTTCGTTTACCAGAAAAACACACGCTTTTAACCTATGCTTTAGAGGAGGTCAAAGTACGTGGATAAAAAAGAATTATTTGATGCCTTTGATGGTTTTTCACAAAATTTAATGATTACCTTGGCTGAAATTGAAGCCATGAAAAAACAAGTGCAATCACTCCTAGAGGAAAATACAGCTTTGCGTCTTGAAAATGATAAAATTCGCACGCGCCTAGCTCAACTTGAGCAAGATACGCCAGCTAAATCTTCTAAGCAAGGAAAACGATATATCGAAGGCATTTACCATGATGGTTTCCATATTTGCAATGACTACTATGGTCAACGTCGTGAAAACGATGAAGAATGTATGTTCTGTATGGAAGTTTTAGATAGGGAGTAACTGCCTATGAAAGTACAAAAAAGTTTTAAAAATCAGACAACCTACGGCAAGTTGTATCTTGTTCCAACACCAATTGGCAATATGCAAGACATGACTTATCGTGCCGTGGAAATGCTAAAAAATGCTGATTTTGTCTGTGCAGAAGACACTCGCAATACAGGGCTTTTGCGGAAACATTTTGATATTTCAGCCAAGCAGATTAGCTTTCATGAGCATAATGCCTATGAAAAAATTCCTGAATTGATTGCTCTGATGAAAGAAGGAAAAATTTTGGCACAAGTGTCTGATGCTGGGATGCCTTCTATTTCTGATCCAGGTCATGATTTAGTAAAAGCAGCTATCGCTGAAGAGATTCCTGTCGTTGCTATCCCAGGGGCTTCTGCTGGGATTACGGCGCTTATTGCGAGTGGCTTAGCACCGCAACCGCATATTTTTTACGGTTTCTTGCCAAGAAAAGCTAAGCAGCAGAAGGAATTTTTTGAAGCTAAGAAACAGTATCCTGAAACACAAATTTTTTATGAGTCACCTTATCGTGTCGCAGATACATTGGACAATATGTTAGCAGTATATGGTGACAGAAAAATTGTTTTGGTTCGTGAGTTAACAAAACTTTATGAAGAATATCAGCGCGGATATATCTCAGAAATTTTGGAATACATTGCCCAAAATCCTTTAAAAGGAGAATGTTTAATCGTTGTATCTGGTCAAGACGAGACAGTGACATCAGAAGAGATGCCAGAAGATGTCAATCCTGCTGAACTTGTTGCTCGGTTAGTCGAAGCTGGTGACAAACCAAATCAAGCCATTAAAAAAATAGTTAAAACTTATGGTTTAAACCGCCAAGAAGTTTACAATGCTTATCATCAACTTTAAAGATTATTAATCAGTTGAGACAACCACCAATGATTATGGAATTATCATCGGTGGTTTTTTGTCTTCAAAGCTTTTTTGCTTAGTTTTTACAATTTTATGTTAGAAAACATAACATTAATACTTATATCGAAAATAGCGATTTAACTAACATTTCTATGTCAAACCATATAATTGATAAAAATAGTATTATCAAGGGAAGAAGAAAGTTTTTAAATGCCGAAAATGGCTAACGTTTTATGTAATAAATACATAAAATTTAGAAAATTCACAAAAAATGCTTTGCTTCACCAAAAAACAATTTTATATTATCTAACATAAAATCTCGCAACGCTTGTTGTAGTATTTTAGAAAATTGACTTTAAGGTTTAAAGTCTTAAAATATAAAAGGAGTTTTTGATATGGATGCAGGAAGCATAGCTTTTATGATTATCTGTGCTAGCCTAGTCTTTTTGATGACACCAGGTTTAGCATTCTTCTATGGTGGTTTAGGGAGACGTAAAAATGTCATTAATACAATGATGATGTGTGTGATTCCGATTGCTGTTGCTTCAGTAATGTGGATGATTTGTGGCTATTTCCTTTCATTTGGTGGTGATGGAAGCCTAATTGGTAATTTCTCGCATCTCTTTTTCAACGGTGTTAGCGAAACAGCTAGCACATGTGGTTTAGAAATTCCTGATGCGTTATTCGCAGCGTTTCAAATGATGTTTCCAATCATTACGGTTGCCATTTTAACAGGAGCGGCAACAGGACGTATTCATTTTACACCTTTGATTATTTTCATCATTTTCTGTTTTCTCTTGGTTTATTTTCCATTTGCTCATATGGTCTGGGATGAAGGGCTTTTGGCTCAATGGGGAACAATTGACTTTGCTGGTGGTGATGTCGTTCATATTACCTCTGGGGTTTCAGGTTTGGTTTTGGCATTGGTACTTGGAAAACGTCGAGATTATAAGCGTTTAGAGTACCGTCCGCATAACGTACCATTTGTTTTCCTTGGTGCAGGTCTTTTCTGGTTTGGTTGGTTTGGATTCAATGCTGGTTCTGCCCTTGCAGCAGACAGGCTTGCAGGACATGCCTTTGTCACAACACACATTTCAGTAGCGGCAGCAATGTTGTCTTGGTTGATTGTTGAAAAAGTGTTAACTGGAAAATTCTCACTTGTTGGTGCTTCAACAGGATTGGTAGCAGGGCTTGTCGCTATCACGCCAGGAGCAGGTTTTGTTTCAACTTGAAGCTCTCTTCTCATCGGTCTTTGCGTTAGCCCGGTTTGTTATTTTGCGATTTCAGTTCTTAAGAGTAAATTCGGCTATGATGATGCTTTAGATGTCTTTGGTTTTCATGGTATCGGAGGGATCTTTGGTGGTTTGGTAACAGGACTTTTCACTACACCAGAACTCGCTCTTGACGGAAATAATATCGGCTTAATCTATGGTAATGCGCATTTATTCCTAGTAACAATAGCAGCTATCATTTTTACAATTGTTTGGTCAGCGGTAGCAACTTTTGTTATTAAAGTGATTTCAATCTTCACAAGTATTCGTGTTGAAGAACGTGCGGAAGCTATTGGTCTTGATGATAGTGAGCATGAAGAAACAGCTTACCCAACATTTATGGGGCTTGATTCATAATTAAAGGATAGTTAGAAATCTGAGCTAAATAGAAACGTTTAGAAAGAGAGTGTATTATGAAAAAAAATAGAGGCGATTATCCGTTCAGACCGTTTGGAAGATCTCAAAGATGCCTTGTCTAAAGCAGGATTTACCAAGGGAATGACAGTCAGTCAAGTACTTGGTTATGGAAACCAACGCGGTTTTGCAGAATATGTTCGTGGTCAAAAGATTGTGCCAACATTGCTTGCGAAAGTAAAAGTTGAAATTGTGACCCATGATGCGGCGGTTGATGAAATTGTGGATATCATCTGCAAAGCTGTTCGTACAGGTGAAGTTGGAGATGGTAAAATCTTCATTCTTCCGATTGAAGAAGTTGTTCGTATTCGAACAGGAGAACGAGGTGGTGATGCTGTTTGAGTTTTAAAATCTCCGAAGTTTAGTCAAGCAAAAATAGTGGTAGAAAACCTGAATTCTTAAAGGATTCGGGCTTTTGGTATAAAAAAGCTGAGACAAAACTGTCCAGCTTCTTTGTTTATATAGTTATTGTTTACAAGACGCAATTAATTTTTGTTCCGTGCGCAGCTTTGGCACCTGTTTTTTCAATAAGTTCTTGGTAATTATCAGCTGTGACACCGCCACCAATCATGATTTCGATACGATCGTCAGCGTGATCAACAAGGTCTTTAAGGTGAGCAATGTTTTCAAAAATGTCATTATTTTGAGCAGATCCGTGTGTCAAAATACGTGTAAAGCCTAATTCAACCAATTGGTCGAGTGCTTCTTTTTGCTCTTCAAGCGGAATGTGGTCAAAAGCCATGTGAAAAACAAGTGGCAATCCTTGTGTAGCAGGAAGAAGTTGTTCGATACCGTCTTGGTCGATATGATTATCTTTTGTTAATAATCCCAAAACTAAACTGTCACTTTCAAGTTCAACGGCATGAAGAATATCGTCTTCCATGATGCGAAGTTCGCTATCATTATAGACAAAGTTACCACCACGAGGGCGAATCATTGTTGCTAGTGCGATGTCTTTTTCATGCAGGTAGCGTGCCGCTTCTTTGATAACACCATAAGATGGCGTTGTACCTCCAACGGCTAAATTATCACAAAGTTCAACACGTTTAACAGACTGATCGAGTTGATTGAGAAGTGTTGTATTTTCAGCACAAAATTCTTTGATAATCATTTGGACTCCTGAATTATTTACTACTTATCATTATATCATGATTATTTATAAATATTTTGAGTAAAAAATCTCAAAAATCTTTACAAAATTCAGAAAATTGTGTTGTAATTTATACCATTATACGGAGGTATTTTTATGACAATTTACAATTTCTCTGCAGGTCCTGCAGTGTTACCGAAACCAGTGCTTGAACAAGCACAGCGTGAAATGCTTGACTACCAAGGTAGCGGCATGAGTGTTTTAGAAATGTCCCACCGTTCCAAAGAGTTTGATAATATCATTAAAGAAGCAGAACAATTATTGCGTGAATTAATGGCTATTCCAGATAATTATAAAGTGATGTTCCTTCAAGTTGGTGCATCTACGCAATTTACAATGCTTCCTTTAAACCTTGCTAAGGGACGTAAGGCATATTATCTAGTTGGTGGTTCGTGGGGTAAAAAAGCTTATGCAGAAGCTGTTAAATTGTCCCAAACTGTTCCTTTTGAACCATTGCTACTAGCATCATCTGAAGATACAGTATATGATCATATCCCTACTTTTGATTTAAAAGATATTGCCCCAGAAGCTGCTTATGTTCACCTCACAACAAACAATACAATTGAAGGAACGTCTATTTATGATCTTCCTGATACAAATGGTGTGCCAATTGTAGCGGATATGTCTTCAAATATTCTGGCTGTACGTTACAACGTTGAAGATTTTGCTTTGATTTATGCAGGTGCCCAAAAGAACATCGGTCCTGCAGGGGTTACAGTTGTAATCGTCCGTGAAGATTTCTTGAATGATGAACCAACGCTTTCTACTATGCTTGATTACCGTATCCAAGCAGAAGCGGGTTCACTTTACAATACACCGCCTGCATATAACATCTATATTGCAAAACTTGTTTTTGAATGGGTGAAAGCTTTCGGTGGTGTTGATAAAATGGAAGCTGCTAACCGCGAAAAATCAGGTTTGTTGTACGATTTCATTGACCAATCTGACTTCTATACAAACCCTGTTAAAAATCCAGAAGAACGTTCAGTAGCTAATATTCCATTTGTAACACCAAGTAAAGAACTTGATGCTAAATTTGTTGCTGAAGCAACACCGCTTGGATTTTAAAATATCAAAGGTCACCGCTCTGTGGGTGGTATGCGTGCTAGTCTTTACAATGCATTCCCACGTCAAGGGGTACTTGATTTGATTGAATTCATGAAAAAATTTGAAGCTGAAAATAAATAATTGTTTTATTACCACTTTCGCATCGAATTTGTTATAAAATAGATTCATAATCATTAGAAGAGGTAATAATATGGAAATTAGACAAGCTTTTCCCAATGAAGTCGACCAAATCATGCTCGTTATTGAGGACGCACGAAAACAATTGGCAGCAAGCGGTAGTAATCAATGGCAAGGGGAATATCCTGATGAGGATACGATTTATGATGACGTTTTGACTGGTCAAGGGTATGTAGCCTTATTAGATGGGGAAATTGTAGCCTATGCAGCTGTTATCACTGATGGTGACCCTGCTTATGACAAGATTTACGCTGGTCAGTGGAAACACAATAATCACCGTTACATCACATTTCACCGTGTTGCTGTTTTGTCTAGCGTGACTGGTCGAAAGGTTGCTCAAACATTTCTTCAAGGATTGATTGAAGGAACTGATGGACATGATTTCCGTTGTGACACCCATGAAAAGAATGGTGCCATGCAACACATTTTTGAGAAACTTGGTTATGTCTATTGTGGAAAAGTTCCAATTGATGGTGAACGTCTAGCTTATCAAAAAATTAAAACTAAGGATGAGAATGCTCTCTATCAAGAAGTTGATGAGGATGATCACCATAGTTATTAACAATAACGGAAAAGGAAGGCTTTTTGTAGCCTTTGTGTGAAATAAATGGTATATAGTGTTAAAACGTTTAATAATATTAATCAAGTAGGGCTTAAAGAATTAGGAAATCATTTCCAAATTGATGGTGATTTAGCGGAAAATCCAGATGCCTATATTTTTCGTAGTCAAAATTTGCATGGAACAATATTTCCAGAAAATTTAAAAGTGATTGCGCGTGCAGGTGCAGGAACAAATAATATTCCGATTGATGAAGCAACGGCAGCAGGGATTGTTGTCTTTAATACGCCTGGTGCAAATGCTAATGCTGTAAAAGAAGCGGTTCTTGCTTCTATCTTGATGTCAGCGCGTGACTACATTGCTGCTAATGCCGTGGGTAAAGACCCTTTCTGCAAAACAAGTCGAAGCTGGTAAGAAACAATTTGCTGGTAATGAAATTTCTGGTAAAACGCTAGGCGTTATCGGACTTGGTGCTATCGGTGGTCGTATTGCTAACTATGCACAACGTCTTGGTATGAATGTTCTAGGGTATGACCCATATGTTTCTATTGAAACAGCTTGGAATATTTCTCATCACGTCAAACGTGTGGCTGATGTTAAAGAAATCTTTGCGAATTCTGATTATATCACTGTTCATGTGCCTTTGACTGATGAAACACGCCATACATTTGATAGTGAAGCGTTTGGTTTGATGCAAAAAGGAACGGTTGTTATCAATTTTGCGCGTGGTGAATTGGTTGACAATGTGGCACTTTTTGAAGCTATTGAAGCTGGTGTTGTGAAACGTTACATTACCGATTTTGGTACAGAAGAGTTGCTTAACAAAGATAAAATCACAGTTTTCCCTCACGTAGGTGGTTCAACGGCTGAAGCTGAACTTAATTGTGCGATTATGGCTGGTAAGACAATTCGTCAATTTATGGAAACAGGTGAGATTACTAACTCTGTTAACTTTCCAAATGTTCATCAAGCATTGACTGCACCGTATCGTATCACATTGATTAATAAAAATGTGCCAAATATCGTTGCTAAAATTTCAACAGCGGTATCTGACTTAGGTATTAATATTGATAATATCATCAATCGTTCAAAAGGTGACTATGCTTATACGCTATTTGACCTTGATGAAACTGATAAGGCGAAAATTGATCACTTAGTTGCTAATTTTGAAGCTAGCGATAATATCGTTCGTGTACGTTTAATCACGAAAAAATAACAATAGAGATTGGAAGAGTTGGGAGTATTTCTCAGCTCTTTTTTTTCTTTTTTTGCTATAATGGTTAAAGCGATTTCAAAATTAGGGGAGGGAGATAGTTTATGGATAAAAAGTAACTAAAAGAATACCAAAAACAGTTAAGAGAACGATTTTTCAGTGTTCAATTTGATAATAAAAAAACAAAATTTGGTTCTGTTAGTTAATCGTGAAACTGGAGTAGAATATCTTGGAGTGACGGCTGGTCTAGGTGTTCCTTCGGGGATAATACCTTTAATTAATGCGGATGGGACACCTAAGATTAATACAGAATGGCAGAACCATCAGTTATAGATAAGGAAGCAGAGCTTGCTTTTTCTATTAGGCATATGGATTAAGTGGGAGTGATAAAATGTTAAGAAAGTTGGTTTATTAGTCTGATTTAGGAGAAATAACAGTATTAGCTAATGAAAAAGGGCTCTTAGGTTGCTATTTTCTAGGACAAAAGTATTTTAAATGTGATTATGAACGCGAAAAAATTATTGAAGAAATGACCATTTTTTAGATGAGGCAAAAGTTTGGTTGGATGATTATTTTGCTGGTAAAAATCCCGACCCGAGTCGATTGACCTTGGTACCTTATGGTACGGCTTTTCAGAGGAAGGTTTGGAAAGTCTTAGCGCAAATTCCTTATGGGGAGACAATGACCTATGGAGAAATTGCCGAAAAAATTAATTGTGGTTCGGCGCAAGCCGTTGGTGGGGCTGTTGGTAAAAATCCCTTGTCTATCATTGTTCCTTGTCACCGTGTTTTAGGAAATCAAGGGTAATTAACAGGCTATGCTGGCGGAGTAGAGCGAAAGTGTTGGCTATTGGAACATGAGAAAGCTAATTTTTAGAAGGAGAAAGAAATGTTTACTTTTTATGAATATCCAAAATGTAGTACGTGTCGCCGCGCTAAGGCGGAATTGCAAGAATTAGGTGCTGATTTTGTAGCTGTCGATATTACAGTCGATACCCCAAAGGCAGAACAATTGAAAGGATGGATTGAAAATTCAACATATACTATCAAGAATTTTTTCAACACTAGTGGACAAGTCTACCGTGCACTTGGTTTAAAAGATAAAATCGATAGTTTGTCAATTGATGAGGCGGCAAGCCTCTTGGCTTCAGATGGTATGTTGATTAAGCGCCCAGTTTTAGTTAAAGATGGTAAAGTGCTACAACTAGGGCATCGAAAATCGTATGCTGGATTATTAGAAAAATAAAATCAACCATATATTTTTAGTTAAGTTGAAACCATGATAAACCATTTTTCTTTAGGTTATAAATCATTAGTTTGTCGTCATAAGTTAATTTCATATAAAAAACACCCCAATTGTTAAATTTTTTGTTTAACTTTTGGGGTGTAGTCCAAACTTAGATGATTGATATGTTTATAAATCAATTTCCAAGACAATTGGTGTGTGATCTTGGCGTGCGCCTGAGTCAATCATTTCTGATTTTGTGATTTTGTCTGCGATACGACTTGATGTGAGCCAGTAGTCAATACGCCAGCCACTATTGTTGATTTTGCTTGTTTTGCTACGTTGCGCCCACCAGCTATAAACATCAGGAATATCGCCATGGATGTAGCGGAAAGTGTCGGTAAAACCTTTTGCTAGTAAGTTGGTGAATCCTGCACGTTCTTCGTCGGTAAAGCCAGGAGAACGACGGTTTGAGCTTGGGTGTGCCAAGTCAATTTCTTTGTGAGCGACGTTGTAGTCACCTGTTGCCAAGACTGGTTTTACTTGGTCTAATTCTGCCAAGTAATCCGCATATTTTTCGTCCCAGATTTGACGTTCAGCCAAACGTTTTAAACCGTCACCAGCATTTGGGGTGTAAACTTGTGTGACGAAAAATTTGTCAAATTCAAGGGTGATAATGCGCCCTTCACTATCCATGGTGTCAGGAGCACCGATTTCAGGATATGAAATGCTTGGTGTCAAGCTACTTTTGTAGAGAAACATGGTACCAGCATAGCCTTTTCTGGCAGGTTCAACAGATGAACGCCAAGAGACCTCGTATTCAGGAAAGTAATCTTGCAAAATTTGCAAATGCTTTTTGGTCGGACCTTTGGCTGACAATTTTGTTTCTTGAATGGCAATGATGTCAGCATTTTCAGTAACCAAGGTATCAATAACAGCGCGTGAGAGAACGGCGCGTGCAGAATCACTTGTGAGTGCCGCGTTGAGCGAATCAATATTCCATGAAATGAGTTTCATAATAGCTTACCAGACTTCTTTTGAGAAGTCTCTTCTTTCTAAAAGTTTAATCGTTAGTTTCTATTTTAGCAAAAAAAGAGAATGCTTGCGATTCTAATGCTTTTGGTTAGATCATTTTTGAAAAAGTGGCACAATCTATTTAGAAAAAAATCTAAATACCTAAACTTTGGAGGAACATTATGGCATTTGCTGAAACATTTAAAGCTTTGTCGCATCCAATCCGAAGAGAAATTCTGAATTTATTAAAGAAAAAATCATTGACAGCTGGTGAGATTTCAGAGCAATTTGATGTAGTTTGGGCAACGATTTCGCATCATCTTAGCATTTTGAAAAAAGCTGGATTGGTTGTTGAAAAACGAGAAAAGAATTTTATTTATTATGAATTGTCTACCTCGGTTTTAGAGGATGTTATGGCTTGGTTAGCTGATTTAAAGGAGTTTTCGAAAAATGAAAAAATTAATAAAGAATTTTTGATGACAACACTTGTGATTGCATTGCCAATGGTGATTGGAGCGATTTTCTGGAATCAACTTCCTAAAAAAATCCCGACTCATTTTGGAATTGATGGTCAAGTAGATGGTTATAGCAGCAAGCTTTTTACGCTTTTTGCTTTTCCAGCTTTGTTTCTTCTTTTTCAAATTATTTGTCTGGCATCTTTTGAAAAAGAATCTGTAAAAGTCAATATTCCAGCAAAAATGAGAAGATTTTATACTTGGTTGATTCCAGTTTTGAGTTTGATTATTCAAGGATCAATCTATGCTAACGCACTTGGTTTTATTAAGAGTGGTCCAACACTTGTCACGACTTTTCTAGCGATTGTTTTTATCGTGATTGGCAATTATCTCCCTAAGATACAACGAAATGCTACAGTTGGTATTCGTATTCCTTGGACGCTTTCTGATGATAAAAATTGGTATAAAACTCACCGTATGGCAGGAAAAATGTGTTATAATGATAGGACGAAATAAAGGAGACATTCTATATAAAAAGTCAAGAGAAAATTCTAAACAATAAAAAACACCCTCA
>ERZ1026894.105-NODE-105-length-63839-cov-9.133309_pt1 | contig 63839 bp, 61 predicted proteins | sample MGYA00380177_ERZ1026894 | MGnify/ENA primary metagenome ERZ1026894 (study PRJEB33269, sample SAMEA4719813) | human gut metagenome | biome: human-associated habitat; feature: organic feature; material: feces | place: Cameroon | collected 2013-10 ... | reverse complement strand
GTATATTTATAAACAAGCAAGTTGATATTTATTCACTTGCGAAACTTTAGTTTATGATAGATTAATTTCCTTTGAAAGCCATGCGACATTCATGAGCCACATGGCTTTACTATGAATACTACATCAACTACAAAAAATTGCACAAACCTCCCAAATAGCTTCACCCACAGCATCCTCATCCAATCGAATGGGGCAAAATGTACCTTGGTGAGCATAGTTTAAGAAATCCACAACCATCCACCATTTATGAATGTCATCTTGAGAAACACCAGTTTCCCTGGCGCATGTATCTTTATCTAAAGACAATGGATTCTTATATCTCCAAAGCGCTATATTCACAGCTTCCATAGATTCAAATAGCTCATTGAGTAACGGCTTATTAGCTTGCCAGTCACTAAAGTCTATCTTATCAGAAGTTTCGTTCTGTTTTTTTGAAACATCAACAGTATCCAAGAACAAACCATTATACTCATCCAAGAAATCCTTGGCAGTATCCTCATCCTCCGACTTACCTTCATCCTGACACCAGAGCTTGAATCTATCAATCATCCCTAGGGAATGATGCTCTATATATTGCAAAGCGGTAATGGTATCTTCTTCATACCATTCCAGGAGCTGCTGCTCCTCTTGATATCCATTTAATATCATACCAATCCTATAATTAAGTAAATACTATCGATGCATACCAGACGAACGAGCCTGATTAACCTGCTCCTTCAAAGCCTCTTGCATCTCTTGGGTATAATTGTCCTCAGGTACATACGAGAGCTGGCCCTCATTGACCCAGCAACCATTGATGCCGAAGCTATAACGAGGCAAATCATCCTGGCTAACCACCTCATTCCAGCGTTCGATGCCTCCCTCTACCATCCTAATACCCACATCCTGTGTAAGGTCTAGGCCAATGGTAACTTGGGCTTCATCCTTTTCTAGCGTCAACACCTCACCTAATCGGAAAGCCTCCTTCTGTTCCTCTTCCATGTCCACTTGTCTTCCCAAAACACCAAGGTTGTGCTGGATGACATGAGCTGGCATGGATATAATCTGATGGGTTGCTCCATCCAACTGGTAATAGAGATTGTCAGCTTCCGAATACAAAACCTTTCCATCTCGAAGAATCTCTTGCTGTTGAAGTTCAAAGGTTTCAAGCAAGGTACTTTCCCCGTAAGGCATAAACATGACATCAACGCCATCTTCTGTCCTTACCAGAGAAAGCCTTGCTGAAGAAATGACATGATTACCTTTTTTATCCTGAATACTAATGGGTAAAAGTGGAGTACGCTGCCCATTAAGCAACGTCTCCAATACCTTCATAGGAAGGTCTTCCACCATCTCTTTACTTAATCCAAAGGAAGCCAATACTTCAAATGGAATCTCGTTATCCTGAAATTTTTCTACCTGTGTCATACTTATTTGAATTTGAACGGCTGCAAAGGTAAGGGTAAATCTTGATATAGCTACCATTTCCAAAATAAAACCTCCAGTTTAACACTTTAGCTGCTTTTTCTTGACAAAATAACAGGAAATATGTTAAAAATAAAGTTCTATTATGTTTCCACCCTCCATTTTGCTCAATTGCCCTACCTTTGCACCATAAATTTAATAAAAAGGTAACACATGAAAAGATATCTAAGAAGGATAACAATGAGCCTATTATGCTTTCTGTCCTTGGGTCTGCAAGCTCAGGAAAGAAGCATCCAAGAAGACTATTGGTTGGATAAATACCTATCAGTAAGCTACCCCTTGAAGTCAATACACATTACTTCCAGCTATGGAACAAGGATTGATCCGTTTACAGGGAAGCCCAAACTTCATAATGGTATAGACCTCTCTGCCAAATACGAAAAAGTATTCGCCATGTTCGATGGAAAAATCTCAAAAGCAGGATATGACCCTGTATCCGGTAACTTCATCACACTTCAAGCAGGTAACTATACCATCAGCTACTGCCACCTTTCAGAGGTATGGGTAAGAGAAACGGAAATGGTGTATGCAGGGCAAGTACTAGGCATCAGTGGCTCCACTGGCCGTTCCACCGCTCCCCACCTCCACCTCTCTAGCCGTCTGATGGGCAAGCCCCATGACCCTTACAACCTGCTTACCTTTGTCAGGGATACCAAGCAAAGGGCTGTGGAAGCATTGGGCTTGGAGCAAGGAAAAGCACTCAGCCCAGAGGATTTCCTGCAAAAATACGCCTCCATGGCCATGCGCCAACAACAAAGATATGGCATCCCATCATCCGTCATCTTGGCACAGATGGCCTTTGAGAGTGGCTGGGGCAATAGCAAACTGGCGCAGGCTGGACATAATTTCTTTGGCATCAAGGCAAGTCAAAGCTGGCTTCAGCAAGGCCTTCCCTATAGCCTGCATGATGATGACAAGCCACAGGAAAAGTTCTGCAACTTCTCTTCACCGGCTGAAAGCATGGAATACCACTCTCGCTTGCTCATGAGTGAGAGATATAAGAAATGCCGACAGTATGCACCCACGGATTTCCACAACTGGCTAACTTGCATCAAAGCTGCGGGGTACGCTACCAGCAAGGATTATGTAAGAAAGTGCGAACGTATCATCCTTCGCTATAAGCTATACCTGTACGACCAGATGGCAGAGCAAATGTAAACAACACATTATAATATAGTATTTGACAACAATGAAAAAGTTTAAACTATCATTTCTAGGACTTTGCCTGGCTGCTATTTCTGCCCAGGCGCAAGTAGTGTACTCGGAGAATGAGCAGAACTATGTGGCTAACATGACCACAACACACAGCTCTTTAGTTTCAACACATACAGAAGTGCAGCCTTCTTTTCAGAAAGCATCCTTCAAACTCTCCAAGATACAGGATAATTGGTTCGCTTCTGCCAAGATGGGGGCAAGCGCCTTCATAGGCACACCCCAAGGATGTAGTGACCTCCTTGATAGAGTGACACCTTCGGCTCAGTTCAGTTTAGGTAAATGGCACTCGCCTTACTTCGGCACTCGCTTTGGTTTTCAAGGATTGGAAATGAAGGGAGCAGATCTTATTAAGCAGAAGTACCAGGCTTACTATGGTGACTTGATGCTGAACCTCTCTTCTATCCATCGACAGGACTATACAACCATGCCTCGATGGAACCTCGTTCCTTATGTAGGAGCAGGAGCCATCCATAACAAAACCCTAAGAAAGACGGCCTTTTCCTTGCACTATGGTCTGGAGTGTAACTATCGTTTCGCCGCCCGCCTGTATCTGACTGCTGAACTCGGCGGTCTATCCACTAGCAAGAACTTTGATGGAACTGGTCAAGGACATCAATTGGGAGACCATATCATGCATGCCAGCTTAGGCCTTACTTTGGGTATCGGCAACCAAGGCTGGGAAAAGAAGAAACTCAAGTCTATGCCATATTATACACCAATGGAGACCAGAGAAAACAGTTCCTATCCAAAGAATGACTATCGGGGACTTCGCCAACTGAAGGAAAGAATGAATAGCGTAACAAATTCTGAATCTGTTACACATGCTGAAGGATTCGATGCGCCAATCTTATTTTTCTTCAAGATTAACACCACCCATCTCATTGATACCCAACAAAAGGTGAACATTGCGGAGATAGCAGCAGCCGTGAAGGAATATGACCTCAAAGTCAAGATTATCGGTGCTGCTGATAGCAGAACTGGCAGTCCTTCGTTCAATCGCAAGCTGAGCGTGAAGAGAGCCAAGTATATCGCCAAACTCCTCATGCAAGCTGGTGTGCCTAAGGAAAAGATGAGTGGTATCAGCCAGGGAGGTATAGACATCTATCAGCCATATACCGCCAATCGTCACACCTGCGTTATCTTACAAAAAGAGGTAGAACACTAATAAAATTTTGAACATGGCAACAAGAAAGAATACAAATCCAAGATGGGACATTGCTCCTCAACTCCAAACCACGCTCAATGCCAATGGCATGCAAGCTCACCTGGCGCAAGATGCAGCAGGTAACTATCAGCTCATCACAATGGCTCATAACACCTCCACACCCAGATACTATCAAGTGAGTGAAAGACAAGTGGAGAATCTGAGAAACGGTGGCACTAACTTCTGGAACAAAAAGGCCTATGAGACCTTCACGTCCATTGTGGGAAAGGACTATTATATGCCTGGCTCCTGGGTTGCTGCCAAGAATGCCAACTCCCCAGTGAATAATGGACTTTGGGGACATACTATCGGAAGAGGTGAGTATGGCTATCGAGGAGGCCCACGATTCCGTCCTTTTGTGGGAGCCAGATATGGAATGTTCAATAGTTTCCTTCCCGGCTATCCAGGAATGGGGCCAAGAGGCTTTCACATCAGAAGAGTGGAAGGAAGACCTTTTTTTGCCTATAGTGCTCCTGTGGTAATGGACCGTCCTGATGGCCGTTTAAAGCCTGGAGAACTCAAATCCGGCTCATACGGCTTTTATGATAAGGGAAATCAGCAAACAGATGTCCTTGATCATTTAGAAATCAAGATCAAACCCAAGATTCTGGCGCGTCCTAAAGGCCAATCTGAGCCACTGGATAAGGTCATGGGATCAAACCTCTATCCTACTTCAGAACTCTTCCAACATATGCTTGCCTCCCATGGAGTTATCATCAATGAGAAAGATAAGACACTAACCATCAAGTCTTCATCTGTCAATAAGGACTTACAGTATAAGCTGATGGATGAAGAACTGGAGAAGCTTTTGGCAGAGAACTTTAAGCATACGGACAATAAAGGTAACAAGGGAAAAAATGGGGTTACGGTGGATGAACGTATCGCTATATTGAATAAGGTCATAGAGGGAGACTTCGCTGACAAAATTACCCGTGCCTCCCTCAATACCAAGGACTATGTAGACATCAAGCTGCGCCCTGAGAAAGAAAAGGAAATCTATCTGGAGCAAGAGGCTGCCCTAAAAGATGCCCAAATGATGGATATCATCCATTTGAAGGAGCCGAGACAGGACTACCATACAGGCTTTATTGACAAATGGAATTCCATCGGCGTGGTAGATGGCAGAATGCTCTCTTTAGAAAAGGGCTTCTATCTTCCTAACAAAGATGGAAGAAGAGTCAGCGTAGGAGAGATTCAAGCCTATCCTATCCATAATGGAGAAAAGACGAGCTTCCGTATGACTGCCGTCATCAATAACCAGGTGATGAGCAGAGAAATCAGCAAGGAAGACTATCTGAGATTCATCAACTATGATGACGAGCACCGGTTGGAACTGTTTGACAAAATCTTTGACGAGGTGAAAATCAAAAGTTCAAGCAATGGTCGAAACGAGGATGGCATTCTCTCTGGCAACATTGACACTGCAAATGGAGTTGTCAAGCTAACAGGCAACTATAGCTTGGTAAACTCATCATCAAAAGCTATCATCACATCTGCCATGGCCTGGAAAGACCAAATCTCGGGCAACTATCTCATCAACATGAGAGACTCCAAGGATGTGGGCATGTGGTCATTCAAGATTTCCGAGGAGCAATATCTAAGATTCAAGAATGCCACAAACGACGAACGTGCCAAGATGCTGACAGAGTTCATCCCTATCAAGGATGAGCAGGGAAACAAACTGCAGGTTGTCAAAGACTTGAAACTGCCGCTTTCTCATGCAGAGCAAAACTTGGACACAGGAATGTCCAATGAACGACTTTCCAAGGGTGTCGGCTTGAAAGGGATACCTGCAGAAGGACTCTCCAAGCAAGACCTTCATCAGCTTACGCTCATGGAAGATAAGATGAAAGGAAATATCTCCTTGGAGCAGCTGCGCAAGGAAGCCAAGATTGCCCTAAGCGGGGATGCCGCGGTAAACGGAGAAAGCCTTCAAAATCTCAAGACCAGTAAGGAATGGAAGCGTAGTGGCGAGCATGGTAGATCCACAATGGTAAGTGACATTGCTGTGGAACGACTTAGAGATGCTGAAGGTAAGGTGATTGAGGGAAAATACAAGATGTCTGCTGTCATCGATGGCAATGTGTTCTCCCATGAGATTACCCAAAAGGATTTCAACAAGTTCTTGGCAGTCAATGACTATCAGAGAATGAAGCTCTTTGACAAGATTTTCCCTGAGGTGCAGATGCAAACCAAAACAGGACATGGCTTTAACTTAGGGGCTGCCATACTTGCCGCCGTAACCACAGGCCTGGATGTCATGGCCGGACTGACCATGCCGCCTCGCCCCCGACCTGAAATCTACGAACAAAAAGGCGTATATTTCAAACCAGGCGTAGTATCAGCAGCGGAGGTTGCAGCAGCCAAGTATGAGAATTTTCACCATGAGGAGGGACTTTCTCGATCCGAAGGAAGGGGAATGGGTATCTAACCATTCCCCACTACAGATATTCTTCATCAAAAATGAAAAAAATCAAAGATTTGATTCTGCCCACATTCTGTGTGACAACCATCCTGTTTTATTGCTTATTCCTGGGCAACGTCAAAAGCAAATGGGTGATTCAAGAATACGGATTTATAGGGAAAGATTCTACAAACACTTACCAGATAGGTGATTCCTATCAGGTGACATTAGAGAATATTCATTAAACCAACTTTTATGGTATATCAATCAACAGCAACATTTCCACATCTTAAAATCAAGCCTTCTGTGGGGCAGTTTTTCATCAGAGAAACTCCCATTATAGGAGTGACCGTTGTAAGCATGTGGATATGGCTTTTCGCCAACTTTCAAGGACACACTTGGTTTCTGCTGGCAGTCATATTAGGGTCGCTTAACATAGTTTATCAATTTGTGTACCTCAAGATGACTACCTATTTAGTCACATCCGAGCAAATTGTCATCGTCAAAGGGGTATTCTCCACTAGGGTAGGATACGTAGAATTATACCGTGTAGTGGATTATGAGGAAAGAAGAAACTTCGCACAGCTATTGTTCGGTATCAAAACGGTCATCATCCATTCACAAGACCGAACCAATAGCTGTCTCATGATGGAAGGAATCAAGGATAAGCATCATCTGGTGAGTAACATCAGAATGAGAGTGGAATTTAATAAACGTAGAAAGGGTATTTATGAAATTACGAATCAATAAATTAATGGCTGGTGCCCTATTAGCGATTGGCTTTAGTGCAAATAGCTATGGACAAGGTGCTTCCTCTTCCAATCCGCTGGAATATACAGTTATTCAGAAGGGTGAAGCTGAGTTAAATTCCCATATTACCTCACAAACCAGAAATCTGGAAGAACTTGCTTCCGTGCAAGGTACGATGGTGGGAGAAGCAACCCTCATGAAAAAATGGGAAAAACAATATAACTACTACCTGACCACTACCAAGGGCTATACTGAGAAAATTGCGGCAGCCTGTACACTGTTTCAGGAAGGTGTACAAACCCTCACCTATCTTTGGGAGATAGATCAGGCTAGAAAGGTCAACCCACAAGGTGTATTTGCCTCCATGTCCATGAACAACCTGTATATGGAAACAGCTGCAGAGTTCACCAAGACCTACAGACTCTTAAACAAAGTGGTCAAGAAGGGCGGACAGGACAATATGCTCAATGGCTCAGAGCGCACCATGCTCCTGTGGAAGCTAAGTGCAGAGTTAGAACAACTCAATAAGAAACTTCGTTCTCTAGCCCTGAGCATCACCGTCTTTAACTTCGAGGATGTTTGGAACAGAGCCATCGCTGGCAAGATAGAGAAGACCAATGGGATGCTGGCCGAAGATGCGAGAAAGAGACAAAGCAAGGCCATGCGACAAGTGGCTAAGTTCTATGCAATTAGACAACACAGCAAGCCTTGGTTTAAGTAATCCATTTAAAATATGTCAACTTTATGAAACTCTATTGTGTAATTGGCATTTTGCTCTTGTTCCTCTTTCCATTCAAGATGAGAGGTGGAAACGGACCTGATGTCGTAAGAGCCACCATGTTCCTAACCTATGCCCAGCAGGCCAAGGTAACGTTAAAGGCTCAGGATGCAGCCTTGAACATGAACCTCACTGGCCATAAATTCCTGGGTGAAGAGATGGAGAAAATCACTGATTTTCAGAAACAGTTCAACAATTATCTCAACAGCTTCGGTGACATTCTGAGTATCGCTGCTGAGATTTATGGTATCTACTATGAGGTGAACCAAGCACTTAAGAATATCGACAAGCTCAAGGATACCTCCCTCTCCTGCCCTGCCAACTTAGTGGCAGTAGCCCTTTCTGAAAGAAAAAACAACATCTATGTGGATGTCATAGAGAATGGGATACAGATAGTGAGCGACATTAGACATCTGGTTCCCCTAAGTAAGGATAAGGATAAAAATGCCAAGATGACGGAAAAGGAGAGAATTGAATGCATGGGTAAAATCAGAAAGAGCCTACGTGCCCTCAACTATAAGATGAGAAAGATGAATTGTCTCTTCTCCTATACCACCCTCCTGGACTCTTGGTATGAACTGAAAGGGAATCCCCCTAAAACTAGAAGCATGAGAGAAATCGTTACCTCATGTCACAAGGGGTGGATGCGCAAGGCTACCAGTGTAAAGTATAACAAATAAAACGTCAAGTATGGAAGAATCTAAGGAAATACAAGGAACCTATACCCTCTTTAGAGTTGTCATCTATATCTCCCTACTGCTGGAGTTTTTCATGTATGCCTTCGACCCAGGAGCGCTGGACTTTCTGGGAGGAGTCATCACAGGTCTTCACCAGAGACTGCATCGCCTATCAGTATACCAGTTCCTTCCCTATAGCAAGATAGTAACCCTCATCTTGGTCATCATCACTTGCATCGGCACCAAAAACAAGAAACAAATCGAATACGATGCCAAACGCATGGTGTTTTGGCCTATTATTGCAGGATTGCTCTTCACGTTCCTCTCCGTGGGCTTCTACTATTGGGACTGGCACATTCACCTGGGGGTACTTAAATTAAACGTATGGATATATGTACTGATGAGTATTGCGGGAACCATCTTGGTACATGTGGCCCTGGATAACATCTCTAAGTATTTCAGAAATGGCATGCTCAAAGACCGTTTCAACTTTGAGAATGAGAGCTTTGAGCAGTCCACGGAACTAGTGGAGAACAAATTCTCGGTCAACATCCCCATGCGCTTCTACTATCAGGGTAAGTTCCGGCCGGGATGGATCAATATCATCAACCCTTTCCGTGGTACTTGGGTGGTGGGTACTCCAGGCTCAGGTAAGACCTTCTCGGTTATCGAGCCTTATATCAGACAACACTCCAAGAAGGGCTTCTCCATGGTAGTGTACGACTATAAGTTCCCAACCCTGGCCACCAAGCTCTACTACCATTATCGGAAGAACAAGGAACAAAACCTCCTTCCCAAAGGCTGCAAGTTCAGAATCATCAACTTCGTCAATGTGGAGTATAGCTGTAGAGTCAATCCTATCCAGCAAAAGTACATAGGCAACCTGGCGGCTGCCCAGGAGACTGCGGAAACCCTGATTGAATCCCTGCAAAAAGGACAGAAAGGTTCTGGTGGCGGCAGTGATCAGTTCTTCCAAACATCAGCCACGAACTTTTTGGCCGCCTGCATCTATTTCTTCGTCAACTATGGAAAGAAACCCTACGATGAGAAAGGTAACGAGTTAGATGCTGAGTATAGTGAAGACCCAGAGACCCATCACAGAAGACTGACAGGGCGTGTGTATGAAAAGGGATGTCTCGGACAGAAAGACAAACTGTTGGAACCAGCCTATTGGAAAGGACAATACTCAGATATGCCTCACGTACTCTCCTTCTTGAACCACTCCTATGAGGAAATCTTCGAGGTGCTGGTTACAGATCCTGAGGTCTATCCGCTTCTGGGGCCTTTCAAAACAGCGTTTGACAACAAAGCCATGGAACAGCTAGAAGGTATGATTGGTACACTGCGTGTCCAGACCTCGCGATTGGCCACCAAAGAGGCATACTGGGTATTTTCTGGTGATGACTTTGACCTCAAAGTTTCAGACCCGAAGAATCCAAGTTATCTCCTCATTGCCAACGACCCTGAGATGGAAAGCATCATTGGAGCCTTGAATGCGCTGATTCTAAACCGTCTGGTGACACGAGTAAATAGCGGACAGGGAAAGAATGTGCCGGTGAGCATCATCGTGGATGAGCTTCCTACACTCTACTTCCACAAGATTGACCGCTTGATAGGTACTGCTCGAAGCAACAAGGTGGCCGTCACCCTGGGTTTCCAGGAACTCCCACAGCTGGAGGCAGACTATGGAAAAGTGGGTAAGGACAAAATCATCACCACCGTGGGTAATGTGATTTCTGGATCTGCAAGAAGCAAGGACACCCTCGACTGGCTCTCCGGCGACATCTTTGGTAAGGTCGTCCAGCTCAAAAAAGGCATCACCATCGACAGAGACCGAACTTCCATCAACCTCAATGAGAACATGGACAGCTTGGTTCCTGCTTCCAAAATCAGTGACATGGCATCAGGATGGATATGCGGTCAGACGGCTCGTGACTTCACCGTCACAAAAACTGGCAAGAATGGGGCAATGAACATCCAGGAGGCCGAGGAGTTTAAAACCTCCAAATTTTTCTGTAAGACCAATTTTGACATGCAGGAAATCAAGGCAGAGGAAGAAGACTACAAGAACTATCCGCTCCCTGTCTATTATAACTTCAAGTCCACCGATGCCAAGGAACGCATCCTCTACAATAATTTCAATCGCATTGACCAGGAAGTAAAGGATATGATCAAGAAGATTCAAACAGAGTTTGGTAAACCAGAAACGCCTAAAGCCAAGCCCCAATAATAAGAGAAAATCCAAGAAACCGTTTGAGCGGTTTCTTGGATTTTCCTTTCATAACTATTCAAGCCTAAAGATAACAGGAACAGTATACTTAACTCTTACTGCAGAACCATTCTGTTTGCCTGGTTTCCATTTGGACATAGACTTCACAACTCTCATGGCTTCTTTATCCAAAGCGGGGTCTACACTTCTCGAAACCTTTACATTACTGATAGAGCCATCACGTTCTACCACAAAACCTACAATCACCCTTCCTTGAATCATGGATTCTCTGGCCGTTGCGGGATAAACGAGATTACTGGCAACATATGCCATCAAAGCCCCTTGACCACCAGGGAAACTTGGCATTTCCTCCACCACATCATAGCATTTGGATTCATAAGGAGAACGCTCTCCCATATCAGACTCATAACCGCTGGTCAGTTCATCAAGATGAAAAACATATCCCTTGAGATAAGTATTGGACACACCAAGTTCATCAAAGGCTATATTTATATCAGAAGATCCAGTATAGGCCAAAGGCAAATCACAGGAAAACGCAATAGAACGATCTTCAATAAACAGGGACTTCGGATATAGTCTGTTGCCGATAAAGACCCATTTTTTACCATAGGTAACACGCACGGAAGGAAAATCTTCCTTAAAACTTTGAGCAATATCAATCGGTACATGAATTTCTCCACTTACCATCTTCCCATTCACCGTAAAATGCACTCTAAAAGTCTCTTCCTCAGAATCATAAGTGGAAATGGAGCGATTGGAGCCCATTGCAATTTGACCATGCTTACCAATTTGTCTAGAGATAGCCTCTTGACAGATTCTATCAAAAACTTCCTTGGATTGGATCCTAAGTCTTCCATCCACTGCAGCCAGCTTCTCAAACTCACCTTTTTGACACCACTTGGCAAAACGTGTCTTTACATCTTCCATAATAGACAGCCTATCAGAGAGCCTGCCTATAGAAGGTAAAACTGTGCTTTTGGACACAGCACGCTTACTCCTTAAATTCTGCTGGGCCATACATGGAATTGCAGACATCCATAAGACAGCTACCCAAATCTCTATTCGTATAAATGCTTTCATATATTTCATATCTCACGTACTTTCTTTAAGGTATCCATCTTCTTATGATAGAAACAATGGAACCTTGCTTGATTAATACCTTAGTATTCAATGGACTAAAATATCTCTTGTATTCTTTAACCTTCTTCAAATAAGTCTCTTGTGCAACTTTGATGGTATCATAGGGATCATCAGGATTCACACCACAATCTATTAATAGAAAATCCTTTCTCAAAGGAAGTGTCACCTTCCCGAGTTTAGTATAGGTGGAATGGTCATCTAGCTGAGTTCCTCTATAGGTCCCACCCTTGTTGGACATCAAATCAGCTCCTCCTTCCTTTATACCACCATTGACAGTGACAAAACCGTCTTTGACGTTAACAGTCCTTACAACTATCGGCTGACCTAAATAAACCAAGGTATCTCCGGCTTTGAGCTTACTTATCAAGGCTGCATCATATAAATCTTCAGTATATACTTCCATTGATAACAATCCTTCTTTCCAGGAAAAATCCTTGGCAGAGAAAGAGGCTGCTACCGTGACATTCTTCAGCTTCTCTATTGGATAAGCAGAAGGTAAAGGTTTTACAACTTGATAACTTGAGTCCAACGGCTTCTCCACCTGATTGGTTAGTTTCTGAGAACAACCAGTTAGGGCTAATACAAGAGCACCACAGAAAATAAACTTGTTCATACCAAACTCTTCCATATCTCAAAACGATAAAAACAGGTGCAAGACTGCCGGAATCAAACCGACCAAGGGGTAGCCCAACTTGAAGTTATCGCGTCTCCGTTCCACAGTTGGATAAGCCTTGCACCTTAAAATATCTTATCTTACTTTTTACGCTTTAAAAGCTCATGCCTCCAATGGTCATAAGCGTACCTGCATAAAAATTATGTAATATATCATCCAATGACTTAATACTACTTCTCAATCTATATTTCTTTTTCTGCCTAGAATCTTGTTGAATATAACCAACAACTTGCTTAAGCATTTCTGAAGCAGAATGTATCGTTTCTTCCATATTCAAAAATTAAAGTCCTACAATCTAAATCTAACCAAATAATGCCTTTATGATGTCACCTAATCCAAAAGTAGTTCTTCTATATACCCGGTTATAGATAGACTTCTTGGGATTGGTAAGCAGTCCTATACCTCGCTTTCCATACCCAGGGATGATGGCACGCTTGATAGCACGCTTTGCTCTGCCAGTACTTCTGGCAGATATGCTTCTTTTAAAAGAAGGTGTTCTAAATCCAAATTTCATGAAGATGTCTCCTTTTACATTATTTCCCTCTTGACCTTGAACTACTCCTCACATGTATAACTGGAGTTTTTGGCAAGAAATCTCTCATTTGCAGTACCCTTACGAGTCATCTGATCATACTTGCTACGAACCCTTTCCGTGAGTGCCAGAATCTCTACACAAGAACTACAGCCAGGAATATAAGAAATATCAAGTACTTTATATCATTCACCTTATTATTATATAAGATATGCAACAAACTCAGGGGTTGAAAACAAAGCCACAATCCAAGCACTCTATAGGCCCATCATCATACACGAGAAGATTGGGACTGCCACATTCAGGACAAATCTCACTGTTCATAAGCCAATTGTTATTAAGTTAGCGGACAACCATATCCGCTTTCTGCCGGTAAAGGTACAAAAAATATAGATACGTTGACCCAAAATCCTCAAATATCGACTATAAAAGTGCAATTTTTCAGAACTTCCTATCTGCAACAGCAACAAAATAGCCACCAGAAGTATCTGATAATCTACAGATTTGAGATCTAATCTTGTTTTTTCCTAAGCTATAAACCTACTCCTTGCAATGCTTACGAGAGTAATACGAGAGGAAATCTGAAACTTGAATCCTACCTAATCACGAGCTGCAATGATAATCTTATCACCAGTTGCAGGATTGACACCCGTGATTTTCTGTAAATTAACATACTGGAAAAGAATCTGTTGGGTGGCCTATTAAGAGGAGTTAATGACAATAATGATACCAATTGGATGGATCTAAACTTAAAGGAAAAATGAATGTTCTGGTAATAGGTTCATGCATCAGAGTGTGTTGTACAACATCAATGTTTTTTAATTTTTTACCAACTTTACTAAAAATAATTGGTCTTATTTTTTGCGATACCAATAATAAATAGTAATTTTGGCACGTTAAATTGTATTTTAAGTGCAATAACGGCATATAGCCCTACGCCGAAGTTGCTTGAAAAAGTGGCGGTTGGTAGAAGGCAAACATAAGGAGAGCGTTATTGGCGTTTGTTTTTTTGCATCTGGTTAGTAAAAAGAACAGACTCGATGTAAATACCTTACAACAATGGGCTTCACGTTTTCTGAAGTGTACATGTTCAATGTCAATCTATAAACTAAACCGTCAAATGGCGGCTCATAATGCTCGTAGCATCTAGGCATTTGCTTCCAAATAGCTTTAGCGAAGCATAATCCTTCATAATGCCATGTAATCCAATCAAAGGAAGGCGAAGTCACAGTTTCCACAAAGACGGTTGCATACTCGTATCGCTTTACCCATTCCTCTATTCCTGGTACAACGATACTGAAACGAGGACCCAATGAAGGACCCTCGTTACAAATCTCGTTACCATATGCCATAACACAGCAACTATCACTATCTATATACAAGACATCACTATCAGGTGATATGCGAATAAAAGACTTTCTATCCATAACTATACTCCTCCCTCATTAAAAGTTGCTTTCCTTTTCCGGCAAGGGTTTCACCACAGCATCTTTGAGGGTAACGATATATCCCCAAAACGTTCTATCTGTTTCTTCATCACTGCTAAAATCCTTTTCATGTCCATCAGCCCTGATGGTTTCCTCTTGAATGGTATTTGCCTGAAAATAAGAGACAACTCGCTTTCCCTTAGGAAACTCACTGCGCTCAGCTATGATTTGGGTAACTGTACCACTAATGGAATACTTAGCAAAACCATGATCCTCTTCTTCAAAATCAATGATGATACCATGAGCATTTTTATACTCTGCAGACATAACGCAAGTCCAATCCACTTTATCACCTACCTCAAACGGATCGCCACTACTTTGCAGTTGCCACGCTTCGTAATATAGCTTACACTCATCATAATGAGTCTCTTCCTTGATTTGAAGTTTCTCAATATAGCATGAAAGACATTCCAGTTCCTTGGACAAATTCGTAAAGCAATTGTCTCCATCCCAATTTAACTGAAGCTTACCGGTAAGATGGAGCAGTGCAGCCAAAGGAAAATCAACACCATCGGACCATGCAGTATAGTAACCGTGGATACCGAATGCATTCAGCACACGAAAGCCCTCCGCAACAATTGCCTCCTTGAAATCTTCATAAGGAACTGTCTCATGCCATTCCTGAAGAACGTTCTTTTCATCGTCCCTCTGCTGTATATCCATGATGACCATATCGTTTTTTAATAATTTCAGCTCCAGATGCATCTCCCCCGGTTCTTCATCCCATGTGGTTTCCGTCTCTTCGATGTAATCTTCTGATTCATAACCTTCTTTTTTGGCAATGGAAAAATCCAAGCAGGCTTCAATCAAAGAGGCCAACGGATTTGGACCACCATAACCGGCATCACACTTGATCAGCTTATTGCCAATCAACAGTTCAATGCCACAACAACCATAAATGATATACTGAACATGTACTTTAAACTGACTCATACTTCTTGATTTATATTTTACTTACGATGTTTTATTCCCTATTCCCCATCAGCACCTTCCTGAAGCTGATAGGCAGATATACATTCTCCAAGAAAGCAGCATCCGTGAGCATAGCCCCATCTCTTCTAGAGTATACCGAGCGGTACCGCAACCCACAGGAGTTTCCAAGAACTTCAGTTCCGGATGTTCCATGGCATATTGGGTAAATCTCAAGGATGCTGCGTATAGGTAACATCCCCGTATTACCACCTGTCATCCAGTAGTGCTCCTCATCTTTATTCAAAATGATACTTTGCAGGTACAAAAATAGGAAGCAATTATGCAATCAATCTGCACTGACAGAAAAAATGGCTCCAGCTGTAAATATACAACGTTTTTTTGAATTGCATGAAAAATCTTCAATTAATTACGGTAGGAATACTATTTTCTCCCATTAGGTATAAATTGTCAATGATAAGCTGTTTATTGCCATAAAAGGAAAGAACATTACGCTTCTGAGAAACAAACGAATGAAGTGAACCGGTCGAAAATTTCGACCGGTCCTACTTCTATCACTGTAACAAGGAACCAGAAACATCATAGTTCACTCCAATGCTTAGAAAAAGCCACTTCACTCTCGTTGTCAAGATATTCTTGCAAGAACTTAAATGGGAAAGGATACGTCATCAGTTCATCCCATTGACCAAAGCCCACAGCCAGCATATTCTTCATTTCCTGAATGTCATCCCAAACACGCTCAGGATTCTCTTTTCTCAATATGAAGATACGCCTTACACGAGGAACCTTGTCTATCTTGAAGGATACACAGGTATTGAAATTATCGGAATTATAACCAGATATGTAAGAGTAGGACTCTGATTTCTCACCATCAAGACCTTCTTCTTTCCATAAATGAAATCCCATCAGACCACGTAAGAATTGATGGTTCGTACCTGCACCCTTTCTCTTGAACATGTAAAAAGAATCGCATTCCGGGTCAGTTCCCTCAATAATCTTGCCATAGGTATCATCTATCTGCCTTGCATCCAAGATTGGAATCTCTTCCGTATCAATAATCAGATAGGCATTGCCATCCTTCTCCATCACATGATAATCATGATTACCCCTCATTTTGAGAAGAACAGGCAACCCCATTCTTGAATCTACAAAGGTATCATAATCCTCTCCCATTCCATCATCAAAACCATAAGGCGTAAACTCAATCCCACAATCTTTACCAAAGTTCAGAGATGCTCCAAATACATATTTCTCATGGAATTTAAAACGCCAGAACTTCCAATCATCGGCAACTACAGCCAATCCTGACGGCATCTTGCCCTTAACTATGCTATCTTTTACCAGTAATTCCATCAGAATTCTGGTAGCCATGGCCTTTGACACTCCATCATCCTTGCCTCCACCATGATGAATCATATGCTGAACAGCAATACTGCTACTCCCAGACATACGTTCCATAGACTGCAAATAATGAGATTCATCACCTATAGGACCACAAAGCCTGATAACCATATCCACCTTAGAAGCCCTCTTGACTAACTTCAAAACATCCCCAACAGCTTCCTTTACCCTTGCCTTTAATTGGGCAATCTGCTTCTTGGAATCATCTGTTCCAAATGAATCCTCTACAAGAATGGTTTTTCCCAGGAAGTATTCTTTCAGCAGTTTTTCCACATCCTTCTTCGGATGACTTTCAAAGTAATCCAAAACCTGATGGTCGGAAAAATCAACAGACAACATACCATCAAAAAGCTTATTCACATTTTCAACGACCTGACAGATCACAAACAACCGGCTGTGATTGTACCTATCCTTGTTCCAAGGCCAATAAGGAACGCTATTGTGAGTAGACGAGAATCGCTTCTTCTTGATATAAAGCTGTTCAAGATTGTGATCACCTTCATTCAGCTTTTTGAGTACAATCGGCTTCAGGTATTCTCCAAGCCATAACTCACCATCCATTTCCTGACCAGTTTTGAAAACACAGTTCCAATGTGCCTTCAACTGTTTAAAATCCCTTGGATGAGAGAAAGAGGTAGTCTTGGCTGCAAGATTCATATACTTATTCACTTCCAACTTCAAGCAAACCAGTTCCTTACGACTCTTTGATACGCCAAAATTCTGGTCATCGCAAACCAGCAACATTCCGTTGTTGTACATCAGGCCTCCCTTGCCCTTCTTTCCAAGAGCATTGATGGCAAGAGATACTACAATACGCTGCTGCAGGAACTCATCATACCCTTGCAGGTCATCCATCTTACAAGCTACATCTTTCTGCATTCTCAAACTTTCCAACACCTTCTTCTCATCTCCCTTCTTCACAAGTACGAAAAATCGGGTATAAGTATTTCTGCTGCCAAACTGTTCATACTTTGCAAATATACCCACAACTGATAAAGAAGGGGTTTCCGAGATCTGTTCGTAAGAAAGGTTCTTGCGTTCATAATCCCTTGTATCCATCTTGTAAGAAACAATGGCATACTTGGCAAAAAATGCCTCCTTGTTCCATGCTACCACAAGCCTGTTGGTAGTTATAGGCAAATTCAATATCTCTTCTTTTGAAATATGTTCCTTCATTTTATTCATTATATTAATCTTCAATTAATCTTTTAATTCTATCAATAGCATCTGGCAGAACATGCCCATCTTCATCAATCACCCCACAAATCTCATATCTGTCCATCGAAGCAGATGGCATCTTGAGCATGTTGACCGTATAAAGAGGACAACCAAGACGTTTTTCCTTTTCCAGACGCTTCTCTAAAGTAGGCATATCCCCTTTCCTGTCCAAGTGCTCAATAGAGGGATTCATGTTCTTCACGTCAAATGCAACCTTATAGGAGCCATCAGGATTAAGAACGACAAAATCAGCCAGCTCATAATCCCGATCCTCCAGATGTGCAAACTGCAGTTCACTGCAATCCGCATAGCGGAGCACAAGAGCCCTGAACGCTTCCTCTCCTATCTCGCCGGCATAGTCTGCCAGCAGGATTTCAGGATGCAGGATAAGTCCGTCAGAATTCCAACCAGTAGCATAGCCATTCCTCTCAAAATGCTCACGAATAACCTGATTCTTCATCAAGACATCCAATCTGACAGACGAAGGAGACACAGGATAATGGCAAAACGCTCCATCCTCATGTCTTTCCCAACTTCCATAGCACTTGCTCAGAAAAGGAACCATCATGGCTTGCTCACCTAAATCCAGCAAGGATTCCACCACAGGCTTGCGGATAATCATCTGCTTATAGCATTGATTTCTGATTTGAGCCTGCCTGATGAAATTAGGAATCGAGACATCATCGCTCTCATCCTCATCATCCACATAATCCTCCTGATTTGGATGTGGAGTATAGCGTAAGGCCAGTTCTCTCATCCTTTGCAATTTGCATTGAGCATCCCGAGCATCATTATTCCGCTTCACTTCTTCTGGAGACGCCTTACTTTCGGTATTGAGCACAGTGTGGCTCTGAATATAACTATTCAATGACTTAAACTCCTTGGTATGTGACTTCTCCGGAAAATCACCCATAAAGAACTCAGCCATTCCCTCATCATAAAGAATATAGGTGGTAAGCGGCTTGTTACGGGTTCTGCATATTCTGCCCACAGCCTGCTCTATCATGGTCTGAGCCCAGGCAGCCTTGTCAGATGCCACGGCATCCTCCCTGAAACGAATGATTTTCTTGGAAATCACCTCTTCCAACCAGTGAGCCACCTGGTCTTTAGATAGCCATCCCCTCTCCTTGAGCATCATGAGCGACATCATGATCCTGTAAAGACCAGCATCGAAGGCCTTCTCTTGCCCGTCATCATTGAAGGACAGATAAGAGGTAGGACTTTGAAGATAAACAGCATCCCAGTCCTTCTTGAGCTTCGAATCATCTTCCTCCCAGTTGTCTCCTTTTTCAAAGTCCATCCCCTCCGGAACCTGATATTGCAGGTTGGCACCAGCCTTGAAACTCCCATAGGCCGTTACCAGCATGACCTTGGAAAGACTACCATCACTCAATTTCTTCAGAACCTTGTCTTCCACCTCCTTCAAGTTGTTGGACATGAACAGATGATCATTCAACCAATCCGGCAAGCTTTCCTCAAAATCATCCTCCTTCATCTTCTGCTTGTAGGATCCATCAATAAGACAAGCTATGACGTTCATCTCCCTCTTGTAAGTATGAGCTGCTCTATTCTGGAAAAAGAGCATACTGTGAATGTCATCATGCACATAGAACCAGTGAAAGGCCTCTATAAACTGAAAGATACGATAAAAAACATAGGTAGGATCATCATCCACAGATGCCTGCCCGAAGATATCCTTTCTAGTCAGCTTGAACCATTTGTCCACCAATCCTTCCTTTACCGCATCCTCACAAAACAGCTGCTTATATTTCTCAGGCAAAAACACATGGGTCTTACGCTTCTCCTTGTATTCAAAATGTTCCAGTGGTTCAACCTGTACCTGATGACGGCAAGGATAAGTAGCTTCAACAAGCTCCTCGAACTTCCTGCTATCTTCATTACTCAAAGAATGAACCCTTCTGCCCAAGGCCGACCTCAGATACTCAATATCAAAATTGCTAATGACGGATTCGCTTGAAGCCGTGGCAGAGCAGAGTACCACCGCCACCTTATCAGAAGCCACCAAGTCATAGAGGATTTTCTCGGGGGTATTGGCAATCTCCCTGCAAGAGAGTCTCACACGATGAAGACTGTCTCTTTCATCAAGCTCCTCCTGATATAGCTGACAACCCTGCATATAGAAAGTATCATCTTGCACCTTATACTTCTTGCCACCGATCTTGACAGTAAGGTTCTTGCGGTTGGTGTAATAATCCAGGAGCTGCTGCTCAAAGAACTTCTCTGAAACCGTCTCAAAACGGGACATGAGCGTATGTATTTCACCCTCCACCGTAGGCCAACCCAGATATTGATCCTTGTCATCAGTATCTTTTCTGAAGGCATCCTGCCTGTTCTGGAGACTCTCCTGAATCCGTTCTCTAAGATTCTTCTTCACAGCCACGGTATTGCTTTCCGATAGCTGTAAGAACTTATCCAGTGGAATCACCTTTTCATACTCCCCAGACAATTCTTCTTCATTATCGGCATGCGCCAACAGGAAATTCTTTTCCCCTGCCTGATAACAGATGAAAGAACGAGAAGGAGTATCACCCCCGCAAATATTCAACTTAAAGGCAGGCCCCGCAAAAAACACACCACGTCGATAACTACCATAATCCTCAGTATCAGCCAAGAAGATATTCTTATGAGGCAGAATATTACCCATCTTTGCCTTCCAATTATCCAGGCATATTTTCTGAGCCTTCTCCAAGCTTCCTTTCAAAAGACCACCATCATATCTATCAGAAACAGTATCTTTGCCAGACAATAAGTCCAAATACTGCAAATAACCCTGGTAACCCTTGCCATACTTATTGAATCCGGCAGACTTCCTGCAAGCCTGCTCAATGATGACATCACGCATGGCAACAGCAGCCTGATCAGACTCATCAAACAGCATTAAAGTCTTTTTGTTGCAGAAATCCTTGATTCCAATACCCTCGGACAAAATAGGATCGATGCCATACATGGCCTTATGTACAGTCATCAGCAATACTTTCTTGCCTGCATAACTAACCTGCGGATATACTTTCTCCAAGGAAGAGAAACGACTCAGTATGGTCCTGACACCCACCTTCTTCACCTGACCCGTAAACAGCAAATGCTTCTTGTAGGCGGCGAAGAAATCTCTGACAGCATATCTCAATCGGCTCTCCTCCTTCTGAATCTGCTCCAGCACAGAAGCATTCTCAGTGTCATCTTCAAGGATTTTCACCAAAGCACGGATGGAACGAGCATACTTCTCAACCTGAAGCCTCTTGGATTCCAACACAGTTACAACAAGCTTCTTCCTTTTCTGTTCACCAATCTGATAATCCATCTGGTCAAGCAATTCTTGAAGACTGCCAGACTTTACTGCTTTCAAGATAACCTCTTGGTTGTTTTCTATAACTAGCTTCTCATCACTCTTTAGCCCCCCTTCCTGATCAATGAACTTCTCAATCTCACGGTTCATACCCTCAATAAGCTTGTTCTGAACACACAGAATGATGATGCGTTCAAAATGCTTGGGATAATACTCACAGGTAAGCTTGCCAATAGTATATGACTTACCACCACCTGTAGCCAAATCACAGATGTAAAGTCCAGGATGAACATACTGCTTGAATATGTTCTCCACATGACTGCTTAATTCTTGCTTTTTATCTGCCATAATAAAAAATTAAATTTGCTCACAAAATTACGATATTTCTGTGCAGCCTATCTGCGCAGAAAACAAAAATGTTCAAAAAAAAAAGAAATGACCTGCACTGAAACAAGCCATTTCCTACAATTCTACCGATTCTTCAAACACACTTTCCGAATGGTCTTCTTTTTCTTCCTGATAGGATGATCCTGGTCAATGAGGAAAGAATCACCGCAAGCCTCAATAAGCTTGATGAACTTGCTGAAGCCATAGGCCTTGACCTTGAAGCCTGGTTTCCAGAGATGAAGCCTACTGCCCACACACCCAAGCTCTGCCCAACCGTCGCTCTCTGCTGCCTCACTGACCACCTCTCTTAACAAGGCTATGAGTTTACGGCTGATCCCAGGAGTCATCTTCTGAGAAGTACTTCCCTTCTCCTTACTACCAGCACTAGGAGAACTGGAGACAGAGGACGCAGAACCGCAAGCATCCTGATTCCCTTCAAAGAAGATGTAATCGTGACAAGTCCTAACAAAAGACTCCGGTGTATTCTTCTCTCCCATACCAATCACCATCTTCCCAGACTCTCTGATACGCATGGCCAGCCTTGTGAAATCACTGTCACTGGATACGATGTAAAACACATCAATATCGTTCTGATACAGCAAATCCATGGCATCAATCACCAGGGCAAAATCCGTAGAGTTCTTGCCAGAGGTAAAGGAGTACTGCTGAATGGGAAGGAAGGCATGCTTCCGAAGCTCAGCCTTCCATGCGGAGAGATTGGGCTTGGTCCAATCAGCATATATACGCTTGACAGTAACCAAGCCTCCCAGGTTGTTCTTGACAGCTGACATCACCTGTCCGCTGCGATGATAAGAGACATTCTCAGCATCCACCAATAATGCAATCTTACGTTCTTGAACCATAGCCTACCATTTAAAGTTCATCAAGCCACTTCTTGCCCCGAGGGGTATTGATCCAGATAAGCAACCCCACAGCAGTGGCAAGACACAGGGAGAAGAAAAACGTAAAATAGCTTGTAGCGGCATCCACTCCCCTGTCAGTGATCCTAATGACAATATCAAGAATGATCATGAAGCCAAGCCTTCTGCTCGTAACTCAACCTGTCCCAATTGGTCTTTGGCTTTCTTTTCTTGCCATCACCCATCACAGCCTTCGTTGTTCCCTTACCAAGCACTCCAAACAACAGCAACAAAAATAAAATCTCCATAATCCAACGCTTTTACTTGATTACACTAAAAGTCCCCACAGGAATCTCCTGGGCAGAAGCCACAGCCATGAAGAAGATACCATACTCACCCGGCTCCAATTCAGAAGCAGGAATATCTATCAGATAACTCTGATTGCCATACTTGTGACCCGTGAAGGCCAGAAATCCCTTCTTCCTGGCATCGGAACTACCCAGCAAGGAAGGCTTGAAAGTCATCCACTGAATTCGTCTGTCCTTCTTGGAAGCCTTGAATCGTACTATTCGGTAAATACCCATAGGATCCACCTCATTCTTCTCCGCCTTGATGAGCAGACGAAGACCATTGTCAACACTCTTAACTGAATAGGCAGAACGTCCACCTTCGAAGGCAATATCCATACCCTCTACTCCTGCCAGGGTGTTCACTGCATCTGCAGCCATGCCCACACCAGCAGCCGTACCCATCACTCTCACTCCGGTCTCCAAACCAGACAAGCTGCCCGTGCTGGCACCCACCAGTCCACCGGCAAAACCGAGATCACTCACCGCACCGGCAATCTTGGAGAACTTGCTCTGGTGCTTCTCCACCTTGCCACTCTCCTTAGGAAGGATATCATAGGTAGAATCGCTCGTCAGCACGCAATAGCTATTAATGAACTCAGGCTCTGGAGCTACTACCCTCTGTGCATGCACATTGCTGAACAAAGCACACGCTGCTATCAAAAACAAAATCTTCTTCATTGTTTTCTTACTTTTTAAACGGTTATATTATTATCATTGTCTCTCACTATCATACTCAATGGGTAGGAGCTCCAAGTGTTACATATTCAGGCCTAAACACAGTTATCCCAAAGAGCTATGAACATCGAGAGCATTTCTGCATCTCGGCGGCAAAGGTATAATTTTCCCCCATAAGTTCCAAACAAAATCAGCGTTATTTTTCAGAGGCTAAAATCTTGGTAAAAAGCGATTTATTTACAAATAAGACAACCCCAAAAACACAATAACTAACAATGTCGCGCACGCGCGCACGCGAGGAGAATCCTTGACAAACGCACAAAAACTTTAACCTTTGTTAAGAAATAGAATAAAAAGGCATCATATTTACTCTAATTTGGTATTCGATTGAATACTTTAACTCCATTAAGTTGGTTATGAGTATTTAGTTGAATACCTTTGCACTAAAAAAAGAAACATGAGACATTACATTATATATATACAATGGGAAAATTCACAATTCGAAGGCTACGTATACCAAGAATTTGGTCTTGATGTCGTGGAGAAAATCGAATCACCTGATTTCAATCAATTCATCCAGTTAGCAGAAGGATGTATTGAAATCTTAGAACCAGAATTCCTGAAAACAGACAACAGGTATCCTGAGTGGTATAAAAATCAAGAGTATGATTTTACGTATCAATTTGCAGATGTAGCTTCCCTCCTTAAGGCATATAATACATATGTTCCACTGGCAACTCTAAGTAAGGCAACGCACATCAACAAAGGTCTGCTTTCCCATTATGTCAATCGTTTGAAGGTTCCACGCGAAAAACAACGTGATACAATAATCAAGACCTTCCAAGAAATTGGCACAAGACTCATGAATACTAAAGTAGAATTTAAAAATAGGGATTATGAAATTAGATAAAATCACCCAATTGAGATTCCTTATCTTAGACTGGTGCTTATCCGATAAGGAGCATAAATATACATACGAAGAACTTACAGAAAGAATGGCCAAAGCCCTTTTCGGCGATTCATCTTTCTCGATTCTACCAAGCCTGGTGGATGACGATATTAATGCTATACAAAACTACATAGCTTTTGATACACAAATTATATCTTATCCTATGGAAGATGGAGGAAAATGCTATTACGGATACGAAGATCCATGCTACCGTATGTTTTATAATAAACTCTCCTTTGAAGAGTTAAAAAAATATGTTCAACTTTAAGACCCTTATATATATCCGTAAAAACGTATGAGGAATATAAAGATTCATCCGAACTAACTTTTCTGCATGAAATCATTCTAAATCTTGAAGAAAGATTAGGTATAACCGGAAAGATTCCAAGCGCAGAAGAAACGTACAACCTTAAAGGATTGGAACATCTTCCTTATCTTGTAGATGCCATCATCAACAAGCAGCCTCTCAAGATTTACTATCGCACATTCAACCAACGTGAGTTTGAAGTAACATGCTATCCCCACTATATAAAGCTACATAATAATAGGTAGTTCTTGCTGGCATGGACAAAGCAGTATAATCAATTGGGATATTATACACTAGATCGAATCGTAACATTCGAAAAAGAAGAGGTTCCATACATTTGCATCAACAAAAAATATGACTTAGGTGAATACTTCGATGCAATTACCTTACTAGGTTAGAATTTGAAGCGAAAAATAGAATCACTCCCAAAGCAAAGTTGAAAACAGAAACTGATATTTATCATCTGTGCTCAAATACTGCACAGAAGTATAAAAACTCTTAATTTCTTAAGAGATCATATCCTATCTGTGTTTTTTTGATTAACTTTGTAGCGGTCAATTAAGACAAGGTTCTTCTGACTTGACGAAGGCAACATACCTTCATAATAGTAACGATAATAGCAGACAATCATGCCTACAAACAAAAATGCCCAACTCAGGTATCAGATACTGGATAGATGTTTTAGCGACTTCAAACGCAAATACACTATTGAGGACCTCATTGATAAAGTGAACGAAAGTCTCTATGACCTCACTGGTAAAGAAGTAAAGCTTCGTCAAATCCGTGAGGACATCAAGTATATGCGCGATAGAGTGACCTATGATGCACCTATCAAAGCCTACCCTATGGCTTCCGGCAAGCAATGTTATTACAGGTATGAAGATCCGAACTTCACCATATATAATAATGAGATGTCCATTGAAGAGGTGAACAATTTACGTTCCACCATACAGATGCTCGGACGCTATAGAGGCACTCCTGCCAATGCATGGCTTGAAGAAGTCATCTCCAATCTGGAATACCGGTTTGGAGTAAAGGCCAATGCAGAAAACCTCATCTCTTTTGAACAAAATGACAGACTGCAAGGTCTAGAACACCTTTCTGGCATTATTGATGCCACGATCAACCACCAGCCCCTCAAGCTTCACTATCGCACATTCAAAGGACATGAGTTCGAGACTATATGTCACCCCTACTATGTGAAGCAATATAATAACAGATGGTTTCTGCTCGGACTTAACGATGAATATTCTACAATTGGCAATTATGCATTAGACAGAATTGTGTCATTCAAGAAAGTAGATGTACCGTTTTGTAATAATACTGAGATCAATTTCGACACCTATTTCAATGATGTCATCGGAGTAACAGTACCAAAGGCCGACATTGAAACCGTTGTACTCAGATTCTCAGAAAACCGCTTTCCATATATTGTGTCCAAACCTCTCCACCACTCTCAGATAGCAGATTTGGAAGAAAGAACCATAACCCTCCAGGTCAAGCCCAATAAGGAGCTGAACCAGCTGATATTCTCGTTCATTCCAGACGTAGAAGTTCTTTCTCCTCAAAGCCTGAGAGACACAATTAAGGAAAAAATTGAAGAAAATCTCCAAAAATATTTATCTGTGCGAAATGGATGCACAGAATCATAGTACCTTTGCACTCGTTAATTGATGTGTAACTAAATTTTTGATTGAAATGAGAAAAAATCTTGTAGTGACTAAAGAGGCAAAGGCTGTAATGAATCAGGTAATTGAGACCCTGAGAGCAACAGGTTTGTCTGGGGTAGAAATATCAACTTTAGTTGGCATTTTGCTATATATCAAAAAGCAAAAAGCTCTGGGGGTTGATTCTTTTGAATACAATCAGCCTTTGTTTGAACTGCTAGATAGTAATGATGACCTATATAATGAAGCTGAGGGCGTATTCATTAGAGCCATCTCCAAGATAAACATCAAGATTATCAATCAGGCCATGAAGATAATCTGCAGCATGATCTTTTCCGATGAAGAATATCTGGATTGGTTAGACTTCTGCATCGAACAGACCACCTCAAATAAACAGGTAGGAGAGTTTTATGTCCCAAGTTCCTTCAGCTCACTTGCAGAGGCAATTATCTCCCCTAAAGCAAAATCCATTTTTGTTCCATTTGGTGGAATGATGGAGTTCGGCACAGAGATGGAGAACTACGAGCATATAGATTCAAAGGAAATCAATCAAGAGATATGGTTGTTGGGCAGAATCAGACTTGGACTGGCCGGCAAGCTGGATTCCGTAGAATTCACGAATGACTCTAACACGTCATGGACAAACAAACAGTATGATGCCATTATCTCTTACCCTCCTCTTGCTATGAGAATTGAAATGCAGGATGAACAAGCAGCAGCAAATGGCTATAAGCGGGAGCTGGCAGAACTGGTTGCAGCTAACCGTTTCATGGAAACAACATCAGCAGATGGAACAGGTGTATGCTTTATGACTCCAAGTTTACAATGGGGGAATGGCGAGCAAAAGAGATTCAGAATGTGGGCTATGGAAAAGCACATGATTGATACAGTCATCCTTTTGCCAAAAGGAATGCTCTCATATACCAGCATACCACTTGCCTGTGTCATTCTGAAAAAGCACCCTCAACAGGAAAATGCCATCAGATTCATTGATGCATCGAAAATGTATGATAAGGCCGACGGCAACATTCACCTCGATATAGAGAAGGTGATGGCTGCATATCATACCGACCAGACAGGAGTTTCTGCTACTATACCATATGATGACATCATAGAAAATGACTATACCTGGAACGTCATCCAATACCTCCAGCACGAAGAGTTGGAGATACCAGAAGGATATAGGGCAGTAGCCATGAAGGACATCGTAGAGATTCCAACTTGCACCAAGGGTATGGAAGCGGACGAAGGCAAGCAGCTGAGAGTAGCAGATTTGAGCAATGATTGGACACAGCCTTATATTTCACCAAAGTCTCTTAGTGACAGTGACAATGTAAAAGGTTGCGCAAAGCTAGAGCAAACAGCAATCGTTATGTCCATGATACGAGATCTCAAGCCATCCATCCTCAAAGCTACAGATAAAGCACCAGTATATCTGGCAAAGAATATACTCGCCTTTATCCCAGGAACGAATATTGACATCGAGTATCTTTGCATGGAGCTGAGTAAGGTCAATATCGGTGGTACAGGTACCATGTCTCATATCTCAAGGGGTTCAATTCTTAACTATAAACTGGCTCTGCCAGACATAAGCACCCAAAAGACCCGGTATAAAGAAGCATGCCAGCAGGAAGTCATGGCCAAAGCAAAAGAAACAGGTCTTCTTGATGTGATTGACAAGATGAAGACAGACTATATCAATGAAGTGCGCTCACGTAAGCACGACATGATGCCCCATCTTCGCCAAATATCAAGTGCCAGAAAGAACCTGGAGTATTATATCAACCACAAGGACTCTATGAGCGATGAAGACTTCATGCAGGGAATGAAAGAAGAGATAGCCAACCAAAAGGCAGCTATCGATTCTCTCACCACCATACTCAAAATTTTCTCTAGAGAAGATCAGTTTGGAACACCAGAGGTCATCAATATTGATAAGTTCTTGGCGGAGAACTACCCTGATGGCCATAACTATCACTCTGAGATAGAACGAGACTACAAGGCTCTTGCCAATTATGGGTTTACCATCCCAGATTCTCTCCTATCCATTAACATGAATGAGGGCAAAAAATGGCAGGAATATCTCAAAGATATTCCAGACTATGCAGAAGGCATCAACGTCTTCATGGCAAAGGATGACCTGCAGAGACTCTGTGACAACATATTCGGTAACGCCGTCAAACATGGATTCACTGACCCTACGAGAAAAGACTATTCCATCTGGGTCAAACTCACTGTGGATGAGGAAAGAGATATGTTCCAAATCGACTTCACCAACAATGGAACACCTTTTCCTAAGGGCCTTGACAAGCTACGCTATGGACTTAGAGGCGAAAAAGGTGGCATCACTGCAGGAACAGGAGAAGGCGGATATATTGTGAGAAGCATCGTAGAACACTATGGTGGAGACTACGACCTCCTCACACAGAAAGACCAGGATTTCATCTGGTCAACCGTTCGTATTTATTTACCTATATACAGAAATGACAATGAGCAATAGTTATCATATATTGTGGATAGACGATGAATGGGAAGAGATGACCTCTTTCCAAAAGTACTGTAAGCTTCATTATAACATGGAGCTTACACCATTCAAGACCCAGAAAGAAGGACTTGACACATATGCCAAGAACCCAACCTTCTGGGAAGCAGTCATACTGGATGCTAAAGTACTGAATGAAAGCGAGCAGGAAGTAGCAAGTGTGGCTGGTCTTCGGAATGCAGTCCTGAGAATCAAGGAAGAATTCAAGGAATTGCCCTACTTTATTTCAACAGGGCAGCCTGACCTACTCAGCGATAATATGTTCAAATCCATCTTCCCTGTATTCTATGAAAAGGAAGTTGATGACGAGAAGCTTTGCGATGACATCATCCAAACGATCAACGAGCAGCCCAACAGAATCATCAAGAACAAATATCCTGAAATTTTCTCCTGGCTGAAAGGAACCATCGCAGATGAAGTCCTAAGCATCATCAAGATATATGAGAATCGGGAGTTTACAAATGCTGACACTTTCAACAAAGTGAGAAAAGTCCTTGACTGGATCATGAGCAACCTGTATGACTATGGACTCCTTGCAATCAAGTTCAATGGTGCTAATCTCAATGAATGCAGCAAATTCCTAGGACATCCGAAGCTTCAAAGTGTAGTACCTGTACATATCCAACGTCACCTGTATTCCCTGGTATCCATAGCCAATGAAGGTTCACATAGACAGCATATAGATGAGGAAGTAAAAACCAACAAGGCTCCTTTCTTGGTTGCATCAACCATTTTCGAGCTTCTCAATGTCCTCACATGGCTCCATCAATTACCAAAAGACATAGAAGAAAAGCAAAAGATAGAGAAACTGGCAGGAAATATAGCCTTCGATCTCATCCAAAGTAATAATAAACATTAAAAAAACATCTGTGCAAATAGAATGCACAAAAATATGTTACTTTTGCAGTAGAATAAACAAAAAGAAAAATCATATGAGCAATAACGATATTCAACAGCAGACCACGGTCAATATTCAAGAAAAGGCCAACCTTATCTGGGCAATCGCAGATAAGCTTGTAGGTGTGTATAAACCACATGAGTATGGCAACGTCATACTCCCTATGTGTGTCATTAAACGTTTCGAGGATACCCTGACTCCAACGAAGGAAAAAGTACTTGCAACAAATGAAAAACTAGACAAGGATGGTATCGTTGTTAAGAAAGGCTTCCTGGAATCAGCAGCAGAGCAGAAGTTCTATAACCTCTCTCCTTTCGATTTCCAAAAACTCCTCAATGACCCAGATTGCAAGAACATTTGACCGTGCCCTATATAAGACTTATCTGTTTGCAGATTATCTGTATAGAGTATTGCCAAAGACTGCTCATGAGCAAATAGACTTGGATAAGAAAGTAAGACTCGTCAACAATACCATCAAAGCGAATGAGACTATCAATATTGGATTAGATGATGGCAAGAAACAGCCTCTTAAGGGAGAGAATCCTGGATCAGCTGTAAAGCCAGATGACAATAAGGACCTTCTTGACAATATTATCGATAAGGTCAACATCATGTTCCGTGGTGAGTTCTCTGAGGCAGACAGAGTTATGGTGGAAGGCATCTTTGACCATATCCAGAAAGTGGCAACCAAGAAGATACAAAAGCAGGCTGTTGGCAATGATGAGAACCAGTTTGTAGAAAGCATCTTCCCTGACATCTTTGGAAAAGCAGCACAAAAATGCTGCACTACCCAAACAGATGCCTATCGCAAGCTCTTTGAGAATCAGGAGTTCTACAAGACTCTGATGCAGCAGATGGGACATGCCATCTATGAACGCTACCGTGAGCAAGAGGCCAAAGCCTATACAATCGAGAATCTGCAAGGAAAAATCATTCCGCTTTTGCGAGAGGATTTTGCAGGCATTGCCGGTATTGGTAGAACCTTGGAGGAAGCTTTTGAGTGGATGATTAAGGTACTGAAGGTAAACAGCATAGAAAAATACAGTGGCCTTGGCGAAACAGTTCTCAATGCCCTGTTCAAACTCTATTGCTGCCCAAATACGCTTACCTTAACAGAGAAGCGTACCTACCTCAAGACTCTGGTCACAGGCTATGAGTCATATTTGAAGAAGTTGCATTATCTCATATATGATAAAGAAGTAACTGACAAGAATGGCGATACAGAACATGCTGCACTGAGCAATGCTATATACTGCATGAAGCTCAATAAGCTGAAATACAGCGAGAAGGCTACAGACCAGAAGTTTGCCACATACGTAGATCTCATCGTTAAACTCAGAAATGACGAAAACCATCAGGCAAAGAGTCTTGACGCCAAAGAGGTTAAACTGGGAATACATGTTGCAACTGCCATGCTCATATATGTAACATTCAAGTACATTACCGAACTTGAAATGGTGGAAAGCAAGTTTGAAAGTAAATAGAATCTAACAAGAGTGTAGCTTTTAATGAGGGCTACACTCTTTCATTTAAAAATCGAAATATATGGAAATTGATATTGAAAAAATAATCGCAAACATGCCTAAGGATGTAATTTTAAACATAATGCGAAATAATGTCGAAAAGAACTGCGAGACAATGTTTAAACTTTCCTATAACTGGAGGAAACAACATAAGGCAACCAACGAGAAGATTGATTATGCCTATTATATGTTCCAGCAACATCTTGCTAATATGAGAGCCATTCTAGAGCTTTCAAATGGGATAGAGATTTATTCAAACCATCCTGAAACAAAAGTAATTGAACCCACTACTATCATTTCTATTGTTAGAAGCGTATATGAAAGAATGTTTATTTTCCATTGCATATACGTCCTACCAGAAACAGAAATTGAACAAGATATTTTATTTTATCTATGGATTATCAAAGGGCTAAAAAACAGGCAAAAAGGTTATGTTCCTCAAGAATTCAAAGAAAAAAAGAGAAAAGAGAGAGCTGAAATTAACCAGCTCATTGCCCGAATTAAAGATTTAGCTAATCGTTTGAATATAATTCCAGAAGCTATAAATAAGATTATTGGTTCTGCAAAAGATAAGTCACTAACTCCCAAAGGCTATAAATATATCAAGGACGCTAACCATGTCATTATTGATTTTAAGGAAATCAGCCTAAGTAAAGCATCGATAGAACTAATGGGGGAAAATTTTCCACCTATCTATAATTATTTCTCGATGCACACCCATCCTTCATACCTTGGGACATTACAATTTTCCCAACTATTTGATAAGGAAGTAAACAAGGATTTTATGCAAACACTCATTGTTAGTATTGCATTATTCCAAGGGAAAATCATTTCAGATTTTGTCAAAAGCGTAGGAGGAGTAAAGGAAATCTTCGAAACCTTACCAAAAGAAGAACAAGAAAATTGCAGGCTGAATAACCAAATCTTTCAATCCTTTAAAAAAAGCAATGAAGAAGAACAAGAGGATTCATAAACGTCATTACACTTAACAAAGTTTATATGACAAAGTTGTGAACTCTCAACTATTTTCATTATTTTTGCATTAATTTAAAGTATTGTTCAAAACAAACAATTAATAACAATCAATCTTATGCGCGACGCTACAAGAATTACAGATTATTTCAATGGTTCAAGGACATTGTTCATCATTCCCTTGTATCAGAGAAAATATGCCTGGAAACAAATTCACTGTTCCAGGTTATTCGAGGATTTAAAAAAGATCCATCGAGATAAAATATACAGCCATTTTTTTGGCAGTATCGTATCTACGAAAGCAGATGAATACGAGGACGACCTCCTCATTATTGACGGACAGCAACGAATCACAACACTATCCTTGCTTATCCTGGCTGGTATCAATGCCGTAGAGAATGAAGACATGCAAGAAGGAGATGAAGACATCAATAAGATAAAGGAAGATTATCTCTATGCAATCAGAAGAAAATTGCCTAGAAAGATTAAACTCTGCCCCATTGAGGATGATCAGAAAGCCTATGATGCACTATTTACAAACAACGAAAATGAGTTTGTAAAGAATTGTGGAATCACAGACAATTATCAACTGTTCTATAACCTGATCAAAGTCAGTGACCTCACTTTCGAGGACTTAATAGCAGCTATCGAGAGACTTACCATCATTGATATCTGTTTGGATTCAAGAGACAATCCTCAGTTAATCTTCGAATCTTTAAACTCTTGTGGAAAAGACTTGGAGGAAGCAGACAAGGTTAGAAATTATCTTCTCATGTCATTGTCTAAAGATGAGCAAGAAGAATATTACCATCAGTATTGGAGCAAGATCGAGAAACTTACTGATGGAGAACCCACTATGTTCATACGTGATTATCTCACCATAAAGAATGGGACTATCAGTAAAGTTGAGGAACTCTACTTTGATTTCAAGTTATTCTATGAAGAAAAACATCTTAATCGTAAGAATCTACTCGCGGATATGCTCAAGTTTGCAGATTATTACCGAAAGATATGCAAAGGTGAAACTGGCAATAAGAAACTAGACAGAAAACTCAAGCAAATTGCAACTATCGGTACAACGGTACATTTACCATTCCTGCTATCTTTCTTTGACTATGCCACAGAAAAAGGGCTGGAAGAAATGGAAATCTATACAGTGCTTGATATAGTGGAGAATTATTGGGCAAGACGTATCATTTGCGGTTATCCGGCAAATTCCATGCTGAAACTTTTCTCCATGCTACATAGTGATATCATGCGCATTTACAAGCGTCATGAAGAAAGGGGCATTCCTGTCTGCGTACCATATTCGCAAGTGATGACTTACGTTCTTCTCCACAAACAGGGAACTTCAACATTCCCTAACAACAGAGAAGTAAGTGAAGAGTTTGAAACAAGACAGATTTATCGTATTCCAAGCAGTTACAAATTATTCCTCTTTGAAAGAATGGAAAATGAAAACAGTCCAGAAGCAGACGATATGATTGTAGAGAAGATGAAGGAAGGCAGAGTCACCATAGAACATATCATGCCACAAACACTTACTCTACAATGGAAACATGATTTGGGCGAGCAATGGGAAGAGATACACGAGAAGTACCTGCACACTTTTGCCAATCTCACTCTCACAGGTTTCAATGTATCCTATAGCAATCACTCATTTCAAGAGAAGAAAGAAGGCTACATTGATAGAAAAGGCAATAAAGTTGATGGATTTGACAATTCTGCATTTCGCCTGTCAAACTTCATCAAACACTGTGATAAATGGACATTGGAAGAGATTCAATTGCGAGAAAAAGTACTGCTCGAGAATTTCCTGCACCTTTGGCCAATGATTACAACAGAGTACCAACCATTAGAAAAAGAGTATGAACTCGTATCCTTTAATGATGACGAATACGAATTAAAAGGACGTACCATCATAGGTTTCAGATACAGAAATGAGAGACATGCCATCACGACATGGAAAGAGATGCTCGTTCAAGTTTGTAAACTTCTGTATCAAGAAAATCCATCGAGCATGATATATATGGCAACCAAGAACAATAACCTACATGAAGAAAACGCAGAAGATAGGTCAAAGATTGCCGATAATTGCTATGTTTATTCATCTTGCAGTACAAATACAAAGCGTGGAATACTTATAAACCTCTTTAAGGGGTGCAATATACCAGCAGCCGTACTGGAATTCGAATTGGTGCCTATAACTGAGAACATTATAGAAAACGAAGAATTATAACGTTCTAGAACGCTTTTAAATAAAGCTAACATATGAGTAGTCTCTCCGCAAGCTCATGCAGAGAGACTTACTTCTTTGGCTATCAAAGAGGTGAATTACAATGCCAGTGTACAGAATGTGAGCAAGTTCTCACAGCCTTGCTACAGCAAGATGAACCGATGTTGTATAACATTTAATGTATCTATTTACAAACAACGAAGTAAAAATGGAAATAAAAGAAGTTCTTGAAAACAAAATGCCAAAGGCGTTGGAGTATGCTTCACATATTATCATGGAAACCAGCAACTTTATTGAATTTTCAGTAGCCTTTGGTTGACTATATGGAAGAAGATTTTATTCCTTATTGCAAATCAGTATATGTCATGTTGAGAGGTTTGTCCTATCCAACAGTAGTGTTTGAAGAGGATGACAAATTGGAAGGTATAACACCTGATGTCATTCGTGGTGCATATCATAACTTTCTGTCCAAGCAAGGTGAACTCGTTAGAGAAAAAGAATTTAAGGAAAATATAGATGAGTTGCAATTCCTGGTCAAAAGCTATCGTGATAGCAACGAGTTCCAAAAAATGTTAGATTTCATCGGTCGTTTCCCTTATCTTGCACCCTATAATGCAATGCTTGCTCAGATGCAAAAACCAGGAGCTACTTTCGTCCTAACAGGTAAGAAATGGGCAGAATATGGAAGACAGCCAAAGTTGAATGGCCAAAAGCTTATAGTTCTGAAACCTTTTGGCCCAGTGCAATGTGTCTTTGACTTTGAAGATACTGAACCGATTCCAAATGCTACTAAGGTTATTGAAAAAGCAGACTTGATAAAAAAGTATACAGAAGGCTTGCAGCAAGCACAAGGAGATTTGGATAACAAAACAATGAATACATTGGTATCAAACCTCCCAGTATATGGAATATATCTTGATGATAACTTCATGGCTTCAAATACTTATGGTGGTCATATCATGCCCTATCATGACCAAAAGTTGAAGGTCAAAATAGACAAAGATTATTATATGGAAGTTCCTTCCTGTTTCGTGATAAGTATCAATAAGAAACAGACTAATGCAGTTAAATTCCACACACTTTGTCATGAGCTAGGTCATCTATTCTGTAATCATCAGTGCTATGATAAAAGGAAAAAACGTAAACTGACCTTGAAAGAAAAAGAGTTTGAGGCAGAAACAGTAGCTTGGTTAATGTGCAAAAGACATGGCATAAGCAATCCTTCGGAAGAGTACTTAGCTTCTTATGCCCCTGAAGGCGAAATTCCTATTTGTAGTACAGAGTTAATCATGCGAGCCGTAACAGAAATCGAAAAAATGATGGAAGGATCTGTTGGTGTAAATGAATCCATATGGTATAAAGAGGATACTGCGTTTAAAGCATCGGTTAACGCTCATCGTCAAAAATTAAAGAGGTATAGACAGACCGACCTGTTCGGAAATCGATTTTAACTTGATTGAATAACACCAATAAAAGTGCAATATCCTTTCTGCCAAACAAAGTTATAGCTTCAAAGGAGAAATGAACAGAATTTAAGTTTTCCCTTATTATTTCGGAATATTTTTCAACAACTTTTTCTTTCAGTGCAGATAGACAGCACTGAAAGAAACTACCTTTGCACCAGTTAAACCAAAACTACAAGATTATGGGACTATTTGATTTTCTTTTTGGAACGCATAAGCGTCAAGAATCAGCTAAAAGTAATGCTAAAGCGCACAGCTATAACCAAGGCTACCAGGATGGGTACAGGGATGCCCATGAGGAAGGAAGCTGTGAGGACTGGGATTGTGAATGCATGGATCATAACTCTTATGCTGGTCAAGAGGACGGTGCAACATACTTTGATGAAGAGTACCATGACGATGATATAGGCGATTATGGTAATGAATACGATTAAGATATTGAAGAATGGAATTAATAGTAATTTCTAACAATTAAAACAGATAGACTATGAACCGAAGGTACTTATCTTTTCTAGTGGTGGCTATGTTCACCATGGTACTGCTCTCGTGCTCAAAGACCGAGAATGGCAATGTAGAGTTTATCCCATTCCTGGAAACTGCAGACGGACAATGGGGTATGATATCAATGGATGGCAAAGTTCTGTTCAAGGAAGAGTTCAAGAACAAGCCAACCATCGTAAGAGACGGAAGATTCTTCGTCCGTACTAAAGAAGGCATATGGGAGATGTACGATGCTACAGAGAAGCCGAAAAAGATTGGGGGTGATTACGCACATACATCAGGTTTTCGCAATGGACGCGCATTGGTTGCAGTAAAAAATCAGCCAGTTTCTCTCATTGATACAGAAGGAAAAATTGTTAAGCAATTAGACAAGATTGCTGGAAAAACCGTTGATGGTGTAAGAGCATACGAAGGAAACTATGCTGTATTTATGACCACTGATTCACTCTGGGGCGTAATTAACGAAAATGGTGATTGTGTTGTAAAACCTGAATACTATTCACTGAATGATTGTGGTGACGGTAAGTTTATTGGAGTCAATGCCAAGTATAAAAAAGAGGTGAAAAAAGACCAAAAAGACAAGGTAAAAGTGTCCGTGATTAATACAAGCGGTAAGAGCCTTTTTGAGTTCTCAGCAGGAAAATACGAAAATATCCAATATCAATTCACTGATGGCAAATTAGCTGTAAGCGTCAAGAAAGACGGAAAGGAAACTTGGGGTATCATTGATGATAAAGGTGAGATAATAGTCAAACCATCAGCTAAGTTAAAGAGTATAGGAAGCATCCATGGTGATGTCTTCACCTATAATAATGGTGAAGGATGGGGACTTATGAATACAAAAGGAGAAACATTGATACGAGCCAAGTATGAATTTCTATATTACGATGAAGACGGTGCTTTAATAGCCGACATCAAGAATGGAGACTCATACGAATACAAGTATATAGATCAACAGGACAACCAAATCGGCGAAGATACCTATGCCAAGGCCACGCTATTCTCCATGTTTGATGGCAAACATGCTCTGGTCAAGCCAAATGACAAAATCTACTCTATCATTGACAAAACTGGCAAACAACTTGAAAACTTGCCAGACATTGTGGACATCGGAACCTATGAGGGAGAAAGCTACATCGAAAGTGACTATGTGGATATAGATAAGATGATAACAGGATTCAAGGTTTCTCAGGAAGGTGTTCTTGGACTCAACTTCCAATCAACCCCACAACAAGTAGTGAAGATGGAAGTGGAGCAAGACCTGGCAATAGGAGACAAACAACATAAGGCCGGTACCCCATATTGGTATGACTTCAAGGATAATATTGTCATCAGTGGAGAATCCGAAGGTATCAATGCCTGGGTTGGCGTAAATTTCTCTGGAAATCTTAGCAGACAAACCTATAAGACCAAAAGAGTCATCGATTACGATTTTGGTGATTATTATTGGTATCATGATGACAAAATTCCTACTGGCTACGTATGGAACAAGGTAAAACCAGTTTCATTTAGCATCGTGATCTATAACCACGGCAGAATGCACGGTAAACTTCGCAGTCTATTCAATGCTCTATCCAAAAAATTCAAGAGCATTGGTAAAGTAGCAAAAGAGAATAATGGAGCAGTTGTCATCAATCTTAACAATGGAAAAAGAGCTGTCATTACCATGGAGAAAGATAAAGTGCTAGCTTTCTGGGGCGATTTGAAAGCTGCCAAAGATATAGACATCTCCAAATTCAAGGACGCTTGCGAAGAGGATGATCCTAGCAACGTATCTTATGGTTACCTGAATGATCTCTTCTCAGAGGAAGTTGCTGCAGATACAGCCGAAGTTGATACTACTGTTGTAGATTAGGATTTCAATAACTTGAAGAGCTACCAATATAATAAGGTGGCTCTTCATAAAACTCAAAATATATGAAAAGGATAATATTTGTTTTGATGATGGCATTGATGATGCCTGTAGTTTCAAACGCTCAAAATGATGCAGCAAAGAAGCTCACCAAATTTGAGCAAATCACTTCTAAAACAGGAAGGATTTCTAAGTTCGTAGATGTAAATATGCCGAGTATTCCACAAAGTTTCATGGGAAGTTTGTCCACAAGCATAAGAACAGTTATGGGTGAACAAAGCAATTCATATTTTTATCGTATCGAAGAATCTGAAACAAGTAGAAGTACATCCCATATTGCAATGATTGAGTATTCAGATTTAGTTGAAATCAACAAAGCATTAGCCAAATTGGTAGCTGAAGTTGATGCTGATTGTTCTGCAAATCCAGATTATCTTGAAAATCGCTTTGTAACCAATGATGGCTGTCAAATTGGCTACTATGTTTCCAAAGGCAAGACTAGCTGGTACATGAACCTTGAAAGATACTCAAACAGTACGGTCTTTATCAAGAATGCTGAATCATTAACAACAAACTTTCAGGCGGCCCAAAAGAAAATTGAAGAATTGAAAGCCGTGTACAAGAAATAATCATTAAACATTTTTTATATAAAGGGTGTATCTAAAGCAGAGTGGTACACCCTTTTTTTCTTATATGACAGTTTTAGCAACACAAACATTGGCACACCATTTGCTAAAGAAAACGTATAAACATTCAAACAAGATATAATGAATCTCTTAGAAGGACTCAATGACAAGCAACAAGAAGCAGTAGAAGCCTTGGACGGTGTCATCAAGGTAATTGCAGGCGCTGGCTCTGGCAAGACCAAAGCCTTAACCCACCGCTATGCCTACTTGGTGGACATGGTAGGTATGGCTCCTGCCAATATTCTATGTATCACTTTCACAAATAAGGCTGCTAACGAAATGCGCCACCGTATCCGCCAAATGGTAAGTTTAGGCGGTGAGACTGACTATGTATGTACTGTTCATGGATTCTGCCGAAAAGTCCTTCAGGAAGAAATTTATCGTATTGGTTACCCGAAAACATTCTCCATCCTTGATGACGAGGATAAGAAGACCTTGGCAAAACAGGTTATGGATGAACTTGGAATAGACAAGACACAAACCAACATCAAGAATTTCCTTTCTGATATAGCAGGATTCAAGGCAAAGGGTGATTATGTCGGTAAATACATGGTTCCAGATAGTTTCAAGGAAGAAATATACAAAAACTGCGATGTCTTTCATGTGGAAGCCACTCCAAAGGATGACTTAGACACCAAGCGAGCTTCGTTCTTGAAGCTGTTTCTACAAAAACAACTCAAGACATTTGCCTTGGATTTCGATGACTTGATCAACTACACCTTATATTTATGGGGACGCTTCTCCGATTGTAAGAAAACCTGGCAACAGAAGTTTGACTATATCATGGTGGATGAGACCCAGGACTTCAATAAGGTCGATTGGATGATTATTGATATATTGAGAGAAAAGTGTGGAAACCTATTTGTAGTAGGAGACCCAGACCAGGCCATCTACGAATGGAGAGGAGCCTACCCTGATGCCTTCATCAACTTGCCTTACGACAAGCAAATCATCATGGACCAAAATTACCGCTCCACGGCAAATATTCTCGATGTGGCCAACTCTGTCATCAAATACAACACAAACAGAATAGAGAAGAACCTCTTCACCCTCAAGGAAAAAGCTGATGATGTCATCTACTATCATGGCAAAAATGATGAAGACGAGAGTAAATGGATTGTGAATCAAATGAAGAGCATCAAATCTTCAGGAACTCCCTACTCTTCCATAGCTGTACTAGTACGTGCTTCCTTCCAAACACGCATCATCGAGAAGGCTCTCGTCCAACAGCATATTCCTTATGTGGTTTGGGGAGGGGTTAGATTCTATGAGAGAAAGGAAATCAAAGATGCCCTCTGTTACTTGCGCTTGCTCAATGAAGGTGATGACCTTTCTTTTCTGAGAATCGTCAATGTTCCTTCACGCAAATTGGGCAAGGCATATCTAGCAAAGGTGAAAAAATATGCTGATGAGGACGGCACTACTCTCTATAAAGCCATGCGCGACCATATAGAAGAAAAAGACCTACATAAGGCAAGCGCCGTGGCTTTCATCAAAACGATGGAGGAACTAAAACAAGAGGTGGACAAAATATTTATATCAGATTTGCTACAAGATACGCTTCGAAAAACTGGACTTGGCGAGTACTATAGAGTGGATCCCGATGAGGATAGAACAGAGAACCTCAAAGAACTTGCCGTATCCATTGATGAATATGAAGAGGCACACAAAGAGGATGAGGTGACTCTCGCTTCCTACTTGCAAGATATAGCCCTGCTCACAAACATGGACTCCAAGAAAGATAGTGAGGCTGCGAAGTTGATGACTATCCACCAGTCCAAAGGTCTTGAGTTTCCTTATGTTTTTATCACAGGACTCACCGAGGGCATCTTCCCTAGCTACAAGTCTATTCGTGAAAGAGGCAAAAAGGCTTTGGAAGAAGAACGCCGCCTAATGTATGTGGCCATAACAAGAGCTGAAAAGGCACTCTTCCTCACAGAGTCCGAGGGGTACATGAAATCGGAGAACACAGAAAAGTACCCATCCAGATTCTTGCAAGAGATTCAAAAGGAGTTCCTTTTATATAAAGGTAACTTCCATGATGGTCTTTGGCTAGGAACTGACAGAATGAAATATGGACTGGAATGTGATTTACCAGAGTTCAAAGAGGACAAGACCATTAAAGAGGGAGACTATGTTAAGCATAAGCTCTTTGGCGTGGGTGTTGTTCAAGAAAGTGATGATACCAAACAAAAGTGCTCTGTGGAATTTCCTGAAAAGGGAATACGACACCTATTGTGGTCATTCCTGGAAAAACTAACACCATCCCAAATAGAAGAATACAAGAAAAATCAATAGTAACCATAAGCCAAGAAGTCATAAGCTTCTTGGCTTTTTTCGTCTAAAACTATCTTTTTATCCATTTTTTCAAAGAAATATTTTTCGATGCAGATTGCCTGCACAGAATCGCCGTACCTTTGCATCGTGATTCAGAGAAACCAAGGAATAATTCCAAGGTACTGATTAATATGAAACAATTATGGGCAGTATTTTTCTTATTTTGTTTTTCGCATGGCTATTCAAGGGATTTGGTAAAGCAATTACCCACACTGACAGAAAACATCGAACAAGCTGGGATGAGCTAAGCTACGAGCAAAAGGCATGGCTTCATGACCAAACGAATGGACGATGAAACTTTAAGCAACATCTTGCAAATCAATTTCGTAAGTAAATATTAATCATCAAAAAGAAATCTATGAAAAAGGTATTATTGACATTGGCGTTCATGCTAACAGCAGTAGTTTCCATGAATGCCCAGATTCTCAGAGCTGAGGAATTGGAGAAGTATGCAAAGGAAAAATATGGAGACAAATGGGTAGAGGCAGCCACCAACCTAGGCAAGCAGCTTACGCTCGACAAGAACAACGCCATTGACTATGTGCAGGTGATGGAAGCCCCAGGACAAACCAAGGCACAACTTTATGTATTGCTCAACTATTGGTTCACCGCAACATTCAATGATGCGAACTCGGTCATTAAGCTCAATGACAAAGAGCTTGGTACAATCATAGCCCAAGGCTACGTGGCAGACATAGCGCAACATGCAGGTGGTAGCAATGCCTACAATGTAAGCATCAAGCCTATCATCAAGTGTGACATCAAGGATGACAAGGTGAGAGTGACATACACTGTACCATTCTACAGCGTCACCAAGATGGTTGGCGGCGGATGGATGTCTGCATTTGGAGGAAACCAAACACGTCCTGTACGCTCAGATGAAAAGTGGACTTTGGATACATGTTTCCCTTTTGCAGCAAAAGACTCTCACAAGAAAACCTCTTGCAAGGCATTAATCATGGCGCATGCCTATTCCAATGTGGTGATGGACAAGATTGAGGAGTGCATCAAGAATGGTCTCACTGGCAATGAGAACGACAACTGGTAATTATAAATAAAAATTCAAACAACATGAAGAAGTATCTATTTTTCCTTCTTACCCTCGTGGTAGCATCCTTTGCATTCATTTCATGCAGTAGTGACGACGATTCAGACAATGGGACCTACGACAAATCTCAGATTGTAGGTACTTGGGAGATGACAGAAGTAAAACTGTCACAAACAGGAACGTACATGGACTGGCCTTACCGAAAGACCTATGCGTCATTCAAGGCAGATGGCTCCTACTATGGTTCTGGTTATTTTGGTACGGGCAGTGGAACCTGGTCGATAAAAGGTAACAAACTGAACACGTATGTAGATGGTGAACTTTACGCAACCTACGAGATTCTTTCTGCAAACTCAACTACTGCAGAAATGAAGATGACTTTAGGCGATGATTCCATTTGGATTAAGTGTAAAAAGAAGTAAGCTATCAAATTTCGGGAGGGTTCCACTGGCAGAATCCTCCCTTTTTATTCTTTTTATGCAGGAAAAAGTTAAATTTTCATCGCTCCGCAAATAGATTGCGGACTTATTTTATATCTTTGCAGCAAGTATCAAAAAATATAGCTTATGCCAGCAAACAAGAACGCCTTGATCAGGTACAAGACCATAGACAATTGCCTGAGAAACAAATATCGCCGTTGGACTATCAACGACTTGGTGGATGCCTGCTCGGATGCCCTCTATGACATGGAAGGCATCACTAAGGGTGTGTCCTTGAGAACCATCCAGGCGGACTTGCAAATCATGCGCTCGGACAAATTGGGCTATAATGCTCCCATAGAAGTGTATGATGGCAAGTACTACCGCTATGCAGACCCAGAGTATTCCATCTTCGACATGCCCTTGTCTGAAAATGACTATGAGGTCATGAAGGAAGCCGTGGAAATGCTCAAGCAACTGGAGGAGTTCGACCATTTCTCAGAGATGGCAGATGTAGTGGGAAGACTACAGGATAAACTGTCCATCAGCCAAAGCAACCGAAAGCCCATCATCCACTTCGACTCCGTACCAAACCTCAAGGGCTTGAAGCTGCTGAATCCACTCTACAATTACATCGCCTCCAAGCAACCTCTGAGAATCATGTATCAATCGTTCAATGCCAAGGAGCCTAGTGAGTATATCCTCTATCCATACCTTCTGAAGGAATACAGGAACAGATGGTTCCTCTTTGGCTCTGTCAAGAAAGATTTGGTACTGTATAACTTGGCTTTGGACAGAATTGTTTCCGTGGAACCTCTGGATATACCTTTCAAGGATAACCCTGAGTTTGACAGCGAGCATTTCTTCGACGATGTCATAGGTGTGAGCAAGAACATTCACAATACGCCAAGAACCATCAAGTTCTGGGCATCCGAGGAGCAAAGCAAATACATCAAGACCAAGCCACTCCATCATAGCCAAAGGCTCATCAAGCAAAACGAGGATGGTAGCTGCATCTTCAAAATCTCTGTGGTCATCAACTTCGAGCTGTACTCAGTACTGATGAGCTATGGTCCTGGTGTTAGGGTCATTTATCCTCGACAAGCCGTCAGCTATATGAGGGATAAGACCCAAGAGATGGCAAATCTCTATACTAGGGATTTCACAAACAAGGAAGAAGATTAAACTAAAACATTATGGAACAAGCAGAACTCAACAATATGTCTCAAGAAGAGTACATAAAGAAATACTTCAATAAGGTAAACACACTCACCGCCAAATGTGTTTCCAATGAATCTTGGGCTGATGGCATCAAGGATGAACTGGAAGAAGGCAAAACCTATAAGGTAAGCTACATTTCCGTCTTACGCTCCTCTACCCAAATCATGCTAGAGGAGTTTGGCAGCAAAGAATTTAACTCGGCTCACTTCGAAATCCGAGAAAATGACAAGCCTGTAGATTACACAAAAGATTCCCGCTTCCTGGCTCCATATCTTCGTCAATGGCAGAAAGCCCGCATGAGGAAATGCTCCATTGATGAGCACCTTAGAGAAATCGAGGCACAATATCATGTAAAGGTCTTGTTCGCCGTGGAATCAGGAAGCCGTGCATGGGGATTCGCCTCCAAGGATAGCGATTGGGACGTACGCTTTGTCTATGTGCATGAACCAGCATGGTATTTTCACATTGAGGAACAGAAGGACACCATCGAGCACATGTTCCCTGACGAGACAGACCTTTCGGGATGGGAACTCAGGAAGGCACTTCGTCTTTTCAAACGCTCCAACCCATCCTTCTTTGAATGGCTCCACTCCCCTATCGTCTATGAGAAAGACCATGTCTTTGTAGATGAAATCAAACAAATGGAGTCCCAATACTTCGATGCAGAAAGGGCTATGTTCCATTACAACCATATCTACAAGAAGCATAATGACAGATATATCAAGGACTATGGCCTTCCTTTGAAACGATTCCTCTACTACTTGCGAGGCATCCTGGTATGTAAATGGCTGGCAGACAATGGAACCGTTCCTCCAGTAAGATTCACAGAGCTTGTGGATGCCACTGTGGAAGACAAGAAGATCAAGGAAAAGATAGCCCACCTTCTGGAACTCAAGAAGCAAAGCAACGAACACAATCTGGAGCCTGTGGATGAGGAACTCTTCAACTGGGCACAGGAATGGGCGGAGTTCTATGACAAAAAGGTAGAGTCCCTGCATCCGGAAAAGAAGACCAGCCTAGACACGCGCCTTAACAAACTGATGTTCGATACGGTCATAAGAAAAGCCAAAGAAGAGCAAGATTCCACCCAAATCAATCTCTTTCAATAACGCTCCTTCCATCGTCTATAGGCTCAAATCCACTTTTCTTTAGGTAAACAGAAATGTGGTTTTGAGCCTATTTTTTACCCTTCAGTTTTCAATGTCACTATTCGACATTCGTGATTTGTCGCAGGAACTATCTTCTCCAACAAATCTTTCATTCCTATCTTTAGCGTAGCTGTGTTGACGCATGGATGACAGCCGAAGTACTCAGACCCCAGCAAATCATTGTCAACAATAAGATGCACTTTCTTGCCCTTGTCGTTCATCAGCCCCATGGGAGAAACCGCACCCGGATGGATTCCAAGCAGCTCTACCATATGGTCTTCTGTTGCAAAGGACAATCGGCTACACCCTAACTCAGAAGAGAGGAACTTAGTCTTGAAATGCTTCTCGCCAGGTAACATCAAAAGATAGAACTGAGTCTGCTGACGATTGCACAAAAACAGGTTCTTACAAATGGGAGCACCCAGGTTTTTCTCCACCTCTTGGCACTCAACCATCGTAAAGGCTGCCTTATGGCATACTGTCTCATAGGAAACACCCAACATATCCAAGAAATCATAAGTGCGCAGCTCCACCTCACTCCTACCTTCTAGACTGGTAGGCCTACCTATATATTTTTCCATCGCGCTAAAAATTTAATATCACATCCTTGCCAAACGGTGCCAGGGATAAACCTGCCATCTTGAAATGCTGCTTGGCAAATGGAATACCAATAATCGTTATAAAGAGCAAACATCCAAAGATGACATGGACGAACCACGCCCACAGACCTCCACATAATAGCCAAATGAGATTCAGAGGTATCCGAATGCACCCTGTAGGCGACTCGGTACTCCTGATCTCCGCTCCAAAAGGCCATAAACATAGCAAGCCTATCTTGAAAGTCTGCAAGGCAAGAGGGATGCCAATGATGGTGATAGCCAATGCCAAGCTACCCGTAAAATATCCAAAAGCTGCTTCCAGACCACCAAAGACCCGCCACAGCAAGTTTCCTATAATTCTCATTGTTCCTAAATTAAAGTTACTATTTTTGAAGGGCAAAGATATAACTTTTTATCGACATAATAGCAAATATTGCCAACTTTTTCTTTCACAAGATAGTGGCTATACTAAAAAGAAATCTGCATCATTACCCATGAGAAACTATTCACCGACCGTTAGGCGAACTATCTGTTTCACACCTATGAAAGCCAAATCAAATTTTATACCCATAGCGTTCCGGACTTCTACCATCAAAGTGGCTACGACAATAAGCAAAGCCAATACGAAAAGGATTGTCAAATATTCGGAACTCCGAAACTGTTTACCTTTGAGCTTGACTGAAATCCATAAAATGCCAATACCAAACAAGGGAGTAGCTAAATGGAAAAAAGTTGCTTCCACCTAGCATACTCCCCCTTTTCAATTTAAAACTATGAACATCAGATTGTTTGACGGCATAGAAAATGGAACTAGCCAAACACAGCCGACAAACAATCTAACTCACGACTCACACCCTTTTAAGCATCAGCGAATAAAGTATGTCATCGCTTTCTCTGTATCTTTTGAGATGGTCGCATCATGTGAACGGCCATGAAGAAGCAACGCTGGCGGAAAGCCAAGTCATCCTCGTCATCCCGCTTGCCCCATCCTGTACCAGGACCACCCCCTCCACCATTGCCCTGTGAGATTTTGGTGGCAGCATCCAGATAACCAAGATAAAGAGCTGTGGCGATGGAGGCCACATGGGCAGCCTTCTCCGCAACGCACTCAACTATCGAACCGTCCAACAAGATACCACAGGCATCCTTTGCCGCCTGCCTTTGCTCAAAGGGAAGCGTCTGCAGGAACTCCTCATATTTGGCTATTCGATGTTTGGTGTCCGTGGCTATCATGACATACCCCATCGCTTGCATCTCCTGAAGAGTCACCTTGTTGAGCTGAGGAACATCCTTCTGGAGTTTCCTTTGCACATCCTCATATTTGCGCTCGGCAGTCTGCGTCCTGCCTTGAAGGTCTGCGAGCTGCTGTTCGGCGATACTGAGTTTTTGGGTCTTGTCAGCAATTTTCGCATCCACCTCCTCAAGCTCCTTCTGGATTTTCTGAAGCCTTGCCTGTGCCTCCTGCTCGGAAAGCTTACCAGAGGCACGGTCTTTCTCCAGTTGCTCGATGTCCTCCATCAGTTTCTTCTTATGAGACTCTAAATTGGCTATCATGGTACCCAGAGCCTTGAACCGGGCAGTGGCATGCTTGATGTCCCTATCCAACGAGTTGAGAGTCTTCCGCTGCTGCTTGATGGTGGACTCATTTCCCACAATGGTCTGAGAGAGCTGCTCATTCTCTTGCTGAAGCTGCTTTCTCAAATCATGGTGATATTGCTCCATAGAACGATGCTTGGCACCGGTCTCAGTCTTAGGATCTCCCCTCTCTAACCCGTACCTTTGATTAATCCGTGATATTTCATTGTGAAGTTCCAAAGTACGCTGACGGAAGTCAAACTTACTGTTATTCTCACCTACCATGACCTTCCTAAAAGAAAACTTATTGTTCTCTGTAATGGGAAGAAGTGTACAATGGATATGGGGATTGGATTCATCCAAATGTACCACAAAGGCTGCAATGTTCTTTTCACCATACCTTTCACTCATAAAATTATACATATCCTTAGCCCAAGCCTCTATCTCTGGCTGACGGACAATTTGGGAGTTGTCGGCTCCTTTTTCCAAATCCACCTTCTGGTCTCCAAACGCCAAATGGTGCATTTGCTCCCTCGAACCACCTAAGATGACATTGGCCACAGTGCGGTAAAACGGCGTTTCCAACACAGAGTTGGGATCCACGACACCTCGCTCTTTGATATTCTTGCGTATTCTCTTCGGGATAGAGTTACTCTTGTCCAAGGGACTTATAACCCCTCCAGGCTTCACCTCAAAGTTCAGGTGTTCACGTGTGGGATCAAAGTTATTGGAGAGACGACTCTTATAGGCTCCCTTTGACGCCACCCGTAGGTGCTCATTGCTCTGGGCCAGGGTCATCCCCTTTCCCGGATGAATATCCACTACTTGCTTTTGCTTCATTTTTTACATGTGCTATTGGGTTCTTAGGGCGTAGCCATAAGCCTACTTTAACAACGGCTTGCCGCACGTCAGTCCCCTTTGTAAAGGGTTGTTAAAACAAGTTTTTGGTACAAAACTTGGAAGTAGGCTACCCCCTAATGTAAAAATGTTCCCTCCCAAGCGCAAGCGCCGCCTATAAAGAGTGCCACTTTTCTGTAAGCAGCACCTCATAAAGGAAGCGTTCCACAGAAGATGAGAACTATACTTCTTCCATCGCCACATTCTTGGAAAAAAGGGGATGGACTAGAGAACTACTTATCACCGGTGCCTCCCAAGCCAGAGACAAAGATACTGGCTTTGAGACGAACCACCTTGCTTGTTACCATGTTATACACCTCCAAGACCTGATACTTTTGAAGCTGGTCCACGAAGGCCAGAACAGAAGGGCGACTCCATCCCCAGGCCTTTACGAGTTGGGCGATGTTGACATCCATCTGCGTACTGGCCTGCCGAGCCTTTTGAAAACGGCGGAGCAAATCCTGAAGTGCCCTGATGCGGGAGTAACGGTTTGGGTTGCGATAGGCATAGTCGTTGCTGAGATATGCGATTAAGTCCGAGGACATCTTGATGGCATAGCCACTCGATGGGGTGTCTGCCTCCTGAATAAGAGAATTTTCTTTTACCATTTTTATAGTTATCCTTTAATACAATGTTGAATAAATGCTTTTTTAAATTAAATACCAAAGATGACATGATACTGTCCTGAAAACTAAGCAGCCTTTCTTTTATCACTCACATCCCACCATCTGCACCTACCCTGAGGAGTGGAAGGTTGCTCCTTGAAAGGATAAACCATGCCTGCCAGAAGCAAGGTAAAGAGCAGCTCAGAGAGTAAGAAGAAACGCCCATGGTCCATCGCAGCCATCGAGATGATCTGAAGTGCAAGGATGATTTCCAGGCATACGCTCTGATGAATCGCTAACAAAATCTTGTCTGCCAGCCGATAGGAAAACAAAGGAAGCGTCAATCCCATGGCTACCAGAAATGCGAATACATGCGTCTGAAAGGGATGAAGAATATTGTCCATCAAAGCCTTGGGGGCGAGCTGCACCTCCATCCCCATCCTGGGAATGTCTAATATATAAGGTGTGAGACTCAAACTCTTACCTTGGGTAACATTTTCTATGTAAATGCCATAGGCAGCTTTAGCCGAGTGATAATCCACCACCTGATAGACGAGCATCACGGTGATGAGAACCAATATAAAGAATTTTCTTCCATTGTCACTCCTATACATCTTATGATATACATAGGAAAGCCATGCCTCCATGGAGCTATACCAACGCCTAAATGTTGGCATCTTACTCATGAGAAAACTCAACGATGAACGCCACTTTCCACCGGCATTACTCTTGGGTTTCACATAGAGGTGAAAAATAAATGGGATGACAGTGAGCACTACGGCCAGCACCGTTTTCAAAATAATCATGAACATCTTTTTTAAAAAAATAGAAGATTAGAAAAAGTGGGACAAGATTTCATTCATGCTCTGAACCTCCAACACCTCGGCCGGTACCTTACTCATGCCTCGAAGGTGAGATTGAAGATTCAGGAGCATGAGCTCCTCACTGTCAAAGAAACGAACACTCATATCCTCCATCACCCCAAACTGCTCACTGCCGAGGTTGATGATGAACATGCTGTCCTCCGACGGCGTGGAATAAACGGCAGCCTTGTACACCTTACCCATTTCCTGCTTGGTGGCAAAGAGCACATGAAATCCTATCTTTCTCTCCAGGTCATCCACCAGGTCTTCCATCAAGACCTGCCCCACCAGAGGTATCAAAACCTCCACGTAATCATCGTGCAAGGTGGTAGGTATCAAGGATTGCTTGAAGGTTTCCGGAAGCTTACTACGTAATGCACTCGTGAGTGTAAAGATGGCATCTTTCACATGCCCGGATTCTAAATCATTGAAGTCTTTAAAATTCTGCATAGTTGTTATCCATTAAAGTATTGATGATAGATATGATTTCATAAAGTAATCAGCCAGCATGCTTGTTAAATTATTTTCCTTGCTTGAAACCTGACGCTTGGAATCTAACTTTTCAAGCAACTTAGGCAACTCATCCGAGAGGCTAAAGAGTGTCTCTGCCTGAGAGCAAGTGAGCACGGCTGCCGAGTAATCATCTATGGCCATGAACGGCTGGATGAGCATCCATCTGTAGTTGGCTCTCTGCACGACTGAAAGGCGCTTGCCCGCCTTCACATCCTCATGACAAGCCTGCGCATTCTGAATGATTCTGCGATTGAAGCGCATGCTTAGATAAAGCATGGTCCGGTCATTGACTTCATCCGTGAGGTTGCCCACGGAAGAATAGAGTCCGTCGAACACCTGAGTGGTGGCGGCGGTGAGTTTCTGAAGCTGCTCCGTATCCACTGCACTGAGATACTTCATCAAGCTGCGAAAGCACTTGTCCTCCATGGCAATGAATTTCATCAGCTCCTCTCCCTGCTGAAAGCCCTTTGCTGAACCAAGCAACTTGGAGTAAGCCTTCAGCGTGGATGCAAGATCTGGATAAATCGGATACTCATCAAGCTTCTCATAAAACTTCACGGCATCCTGGTAGATGGCATCCTTCTGCAACTTCTCACGCTGCATGGCGGTATGCTGCTTAAGATACATCACATCCCTGAGCGTACGAGGCTGAGAGAAAGCCAGACGTGAGATTTCCTTACGGATGGAATCGCTCACCAGGAAGTAAGCCACAGCCATCGGACTCTTGAGACTCAGGGAGGAGTCCTTGCTAAAGATGCTGTATGCCGAGTCCTGAACCTCCAGCCAACTGGCGGTCAGCTTGGAAAGCTCCTCAATGGAGACATCCTTCTTCTCCTTGAGCGAGGAAAGTTGCTTCTTACATCCATCCAATGCCTCCTGGGAAGAAGAGAACGATGGATGCCGATTACAAGATGAGAAACATACCAAAAGGGTCATCCCAAATACAATTAACTTTTTTACCTTCATTTGTGTTGATTATTAGTTGTTATCTGTTTTCGGGGTGCAAAAGTAAAAAAGAAATGTCAAAATGAGGGTCGAAAAATAATTAAACTTTATATTTAACATTTTAGCCCAAGGCTATTATGCAGAAAAATGCGACCATTCAGGTTAAATACAAAAATCGTAAACTACTGATATAGAGATAAAAAAAACGCTGAATCAGATAAAATAGACCCTCCACAGAAATGTTAAAATGAAAACACGAAAGTGTTAAAATGAGACTCTCTATTTTGCATACATCTTATACTCTCAAAGGTAAAGTCACCTATTACCTTGCCCCATAAAAGTAAAAAGTTCCTCGCCTTTTGGCGAGAAACCCTCAAATTTCAAACATAAAGATTGATAATGTCCAAACCGCTATCCTTGGCATTTCGGCAAGTGTAGAAAGTGCCACCCTTTGGCTGTCCGTCAAAATAGGCTATGACACCGCTCACCTTGGAAAGCATATAGTCATTGCGCTTTAATAGACACCCTTTGTAATATCCCTCACTGAGAACCACCTTCTCATCCACGTCCCTCATGATGCGCTGATACCGCTGCTGCTGATAAAAAGTCCATCGCTCGCTCTGTCCCCTATATGGGATTACGGCAACGAGCCTTAACTCTGATAGTTCCCCTTTAAGCTTGATAACCTCCTCGGCTGCCAACATGTCAAAGCCGAGCGCCATACCCGAAACAAAGTACCGAAAGCCAAGCATGTAAAGCAGCCTTACCTTGGTTCTCACCAAATCTCTCACCTCCTGCGCCCGGTCCTTGCCTATCGAACGGTGCCCGGTGAAAGCCACGCTCTGCGCCTTTTTCAATATCTCTATCATCATGAATCCTTATTTATAATGTGTTTTACCCAAGAACAAACCTCCCACTACATGCGCCCCATGTCTCTCCACCTCCTCAGCAAAGAGGGCATAAGAGCCACCGGTGGTGATGATGTCGTCAAAAACTATGACCTCCTTGCCCTTGAAAAAAGGAACATCGAAATCCATGACGCTCACATGGCTCAAAGACTTCTCCCCTGCCCTTCCTCGCTCATGAATAGCCAAGCGGTCTTCCATCAAGATAAGATGTGAATAACCATTGATGATGCCGCTCAATCGGCTCACCTCCTTGCAAAACTCCTTATAGCGGCTCTTGTTCGCCTCTTGACGACTGGCTGGCACACAAAGGAAAACCATGTCCCTCACCTTCTCTCTGTACTCCTTTTCCAAATAGGAGACAACCATTTTCGCCACCTCCTTGTAAGCATCGTCCCTTGCATCCTTGAAAGCATAGATAAGCTTTCTCGCAGCCTTAGCTTCTTCGCTCACCTTGCGGATTCTTGAAGGAAAGTACTTCAAAAAGAATGCCTTTTTCTTGTCCATTTGGGCTTTCATGCCCTCGTTCATCTGTCTTGCCATATCCTTGATATTTTTAAAAATGATTACTTTTATGCTATAAGCGGTTCGGTGTCCAAACCTCCACTATCCACTCATAACCCACGTTATTGCACTGACTTTGGTTCATGCGCCTTATGTCCTCGGCTTGCTCCTCGGTTATCGGTTCATCCTCCAACTTCATGAGTTTCTTGATGCTTGCCTCCTTGTTTGTCCCAATATAAACCAAATCCTTGCTTGCATGGGTGTTCCAATCGTCTGTGCGGTAAAAAAGAAATACTACCATCTTATCCAATATTTAAAAGTTCAACATTAAAAAATATTCTGGATTTCCTGATTCACTTGCCTTTTCAAGCTTTTGTTTTCAGAAGAATCCGAGTTTTTTTTATAGTCATTCCGGCATGTCCGTCATCACTGTAAGCCTTTTTACGTGCATATAAAGATGAAACTCCTATAAAGGCAGTAAGCCAAACAATCGGTAGAGATATTTTGTAGAATACCCAATCTTTGATTGTGGAAGCCTGCTGCAAAATATCTTCACCGATAAGAAGGGAAACAACTGGTGTTTGGTGTCTGCCGGGAGTTCCATACCTTTGCTAAGTAAAAAGCCGATAGTGATGACATGACCGCTCAAAAGAATAAAAGCGAGGACTTTTCCACACAAAGAAAACAAAAATCATCTCATAGATATAACACAATATAAAACATCACTGCAGTAAAGCAGTATATTAGATAAATCCATCTGTAATATAAGGTAGAACGAAGCTAAAAAAACAAATAAAATTGCACCCATCAAACACAAAAACAGAAAAACTAAGAACATAAAATACTTTACCCTGCAACTATCCTACACATCCATTTAAAATTGCCTAAAGAATCCACTATTAATAATCGTACCATTCATAAAAAATACTATTAATTTTCTATTCTGACTAATTACGAACAATATTGGAGGTGGACATACTCTAGTACCACCAGAAGGAAGTTTGATTGATCGGTAACTTTGACTAGTCTTAATCCTTATTGTGCTGGACAAGAGGACCTGGGATTTGTTCATTTCAAGGCAGGGGCGACAGAAGGCATAAAGATGCTTTTGAAAGCATTCGAAGAACTATAAGGCATGAAACAACAGAAAGAGCATAAGACGGAGATGATGCCAGACGATTATATAATAGTGCCAAGAAAAGAGGGTGCGTCATGGACTTATGACACACCCTCCTGTGCATTCAACTTCAAGGCTTCCTTGACTAAATCTACTGCCCCATCATCACTATCCCCCAAAACTTGGCTAAACCCATCACCATTCGCCCAGTTCTGCGCTGCCACATAAAGATAGAAAGCCTCTTCCACGCTCAACCCATCAGCAGAGGTAGATGAAAGCATTTCCCCCATAACCACCTCAGAATCTCGGTACATGTCCTTCACCCTATCCAAGGTTAGCTTCCGCAGCTTGCTTTCCTCCTGAAGATAAGCATCCCCCACCTTCTTGATGATATGAACCATCACCTGAAGCCTACCTTCTGGAGATAGTTCCTGACACCTCTGCACCTGGTGAGCATAGCACTTGCCAAAATGAAACTTGGCATGGGCAATGTCAAACTCCACCTCCAAATGGTAAGGCACCCCATCACTATCCTTCTTGTTATCAGTAACCACACAATAACATTCCTGGTCCAAAAAGGACTCACTCACTACACGATAGCCACCAAACTCAAATATTTCTTCCTGCTTCATAACTCTTTAAAATTTAAACTCTGTAAAACTTACCCCATACCTTCCAAGGTACTTTCCTTCAAGGCATTGAGATACATATTCTCTTTTGGGTAAAAAATGCCTTGAAAAGCCTCTGGCGTGTTAGATAAAGCCATCCACCTCCCCAAATTCATCCTCAGCCCCACCTCACTGGAATCCCTACAACATCTTATCAAGCACCCTATCTTTGTTAGAGAAATGCAAGAGATTGATGCTTTCTTCGAATTTTCATACTAAATCTTTTATTTGGAGAGGTGGTTAGCCTCTCCGTTACCTTGAAATATTACAATTTACCTTTATCATGGTAAGAGTAAAAACTCCCATCTGCCACTATAACGTGGTCCATGAAGAAAATGCGCATGAGGTCACAAGCAGCCTTGATTTGGTGGGTCAGCGTGTCATCCGCCCTACTTGGCTTTGGTGAGTTTGACGGATGATTATGGCAAAGTGCAAGGATGGTGGCATTGTTTAATACTGCCTCCCTCATTATCCTTCTCACGTCCACCGCCGTCTCCGTGATACCTCCTACGCTGAGCTTCACATGCTTAATGAGCCTAAAGTTTTGGTTCATCAAAAGAAGATGCGCCTCCTCCACTTCCAAGTCTCTCACCTTGGGATGAATGAAATTATAAATCGCCAAACTGCTGCCAAGGTCCGGACGCTCCGCCATCTTTTCAAGATTGTATCGCTTTCCTATCTCGATAGCTGCCTGAAGTGCTATAGCCTTGCTATCCCCGATACCTTGAACCACCTGCAAGTCCTCCACCCTTGCCTTGGCTATATTGTGAATGTTCTCATCCATCACATTAAACAACTGACGAGCCTGCTCCACGTTTCTCTGTGTCCCTGTCCCGATGATTAGGGAAATGAGTTCCACTGTGGTCAGATTATCCACTCCATTGTTATACGCCTTGTACTGCGGATGTTCCTCCATGCAAAAGCCCGAAAAATTCTGTCTCATGTATTAAAAGTTTAAAAGTCCAACAAAAAAATTTATTCTGGATTTCCTCTCCACCAGCCTCTTTTTCAAAACTCTGTAGTTTTCAAAGGAGAATCCGAGTTTTTTTTTAGCATTCCGGCATAACCTTCACACCAAGCCTTTTTTCGTGCTAAAAAAGAAGGGCGGTCCAAACCATGTCAGAAAACAAAGCAGTCAAAGAAAAAATATCCTGGAATACCCAATTCTATAGAATTGCGGAAGGCTGTCGGGATATTTTTCCTTTGGAAACTTTTTTAAAAGTGGTGCTTGGCGTCTGACAGGACTGCCCTACCTTTGCACCAAAAAAGCAGCGGTGAAGGTCATGCTACACATTCCATGAGACAAAAGAACGAGGTTACTCCTTGCAACAGGAAAACGAAAGATAAACTTCTAGATACGACAAAATTATAAGCCCCCTGGGAATCTTATATAAAACACATGAAAATGAAACTAAATTCTTAGAAACAAAAATAACAGCCCACCCAAAAGACCAATAAAAAGACCCATAAAAAGAAAGCCTGCCAACAACAATAAGCACATCTATCTTACTGTTGTTGGCAGGCATATTACATTAATGAGGAATAGCAGGAGGCATCCGGGTATTATGCTTCAACTCCTTGATATAATCCTCTAATATATCCTGTATGACTCGGTTGACCCAACAAAAATCCTTGAAAAGCTGCTTGGAATCCAACTCTTTAACATCTGCCGAGGATGTTTCTAGATAACGACGAAACAGGACTAAGAGTCCAGGATAAAGATAATCCAGATCCTCCATAATAGATAAAACGTTGGAAGTATCCTTTTCCGCAGGTATTTTGGGAATATCATAATGAGCAAAAATGACATTGTTCGGGTTGCTTATTTCCCTACATAGTTCACCCAGGAGTTCAAAGAGCAGCATTACCAGCGGAACCGGTTTGATTCCCCTTCTCCACACCCATAAGAATACCTCATCCGTGTCCGCAATCTTCTGTAATATGGGAGAAGGTTCCATGGGATAAAATTTATCAAAGTAGGAATTTCTCAAATCCTTGTCAAAGGATTCCCATAAGCTTACATACATCTTGACCGTATAGACATGGAAAAATTTCTGGGCATGATACATTTCCACCTCACCAAATTTTTTCATCTCACCCAATCTTTTGCAAATGAAGAGGGGGAACCATGCCCTCTCCTCATACTGAAATTAAAATTTTGAGAGCTATCCCTAAGAAATGCCCTTGACTATGTTAGTTCTCCTTTTCTGATACAAATATAATTATATTTTCCCTCCCTGACAAGTTTTAGAGAGAAAATTATATTATTTTTCACTTACAGTCACACTTTACTGCCTTTTTTGAAAAAATCATTGTATCTTTGCCATAAAATAAAAGTCATGACAAATTTCTACATATATATAATAGGCGTCATTCTAGTATGCCTCATAACTTTCATCAGTTACAGAAGGAAGCTGGTACATCTTGCCCACCAGCTAGAAGCAGACTTAAATGCGGTTCTTGGAAACGTGAACCTGCATACGTATATCAGCAAGAAGTTCCCTGATGCCTACATCAAAGGTTCTTCCCGATTCAACCTAGAAAAAGAGTTGGAACCTATACATTCCAACATTGCAGAATCCATGAGAAAAATGAAGATGTTTCTTGTCAAAAACGAGATATTGGCTTCATTTCTGGAAGACTATGCCAACATGGGTCCTATCATCAAAGCCCATAACGAAAAGCAACAGCAAGCTATCCTCATGAAAAACAAGGATTTCTTTGATCATGTCCTGAAGTATCCCTTAGACAACCAACAAAGAAGAGCCATCATTAGCGAGGAGGACAACTGCCTCGTGGTGAGCAGCGCAGGAAGTGGCAAGACCTCGTCAATCGTAGGCAAGGTGGAATACCTTACCAAGATCAAACACGTCAACCCTCAAGAAATTCTCCTCATCAGCTATACCCAAAAAGCTGCTCAAGAACTTACGGATAGGATGAACATTGAAGGACTCAAGGGCTATACTTTCCACAAGCTGGCCTTGGATATCATTGCAAGGGGAAATCAGGCAAAACCCAGTATCTGCGACAATACGGATGCTGTGTTTGTCTCCATTTTCCATGAACTATTGACTCAAGAGAACTTCAAGAAAGCGGTATTTGACTATTTCGTTGACTACCAGGAAAGTGAACAGGAGAAACACATGCAAGACAGACGCAATAGCCTCTCCGAACAGAAAAGCGGTAAACTCAAGGCCCTGTTCCCCGACATGGATGGCAATGCTGTGTATGTGAGAAGCGAGCAAGAGAAAAAGCTTTGCTTCGTCTTGACCTCTCTGGGCCTGAAATTCAGATATGAGGAAAGCTATGAACATCCGCTCATGGACGAGAACCACAGCCAATACAAACCAGATTTCAGCATTTATTACGAGAAAGACGGAAAGCTCCAACGTCTTTACCTAGAGAACTTTGGCGTGGATGAGCACAGCATGGTTCCTCTGTGGTTTGCCAATGACAAGGGCATCTCATACCAAGAGGCCAATGCACGATACGGCGACGGCATCACCTGGAAAAGGGAGGTTCACAAGAAGTTCCATACCCTCCTGATAGAGACCACCAGTGCGGACTTCCACTACTTTGACATCCTCCAAAAGGTCAGGAAAACGCTGCAAAAGGAGCACATTCCCTTCCAGGAAATCCCACAGGAAACGCTCTATAATATGGTACTGCCCAAAAACAGCTTGAAGGAAAAGGCGTTCATACGCCTGGCCGTTACCTTCATCACCTTGATGAAAACCAATTGCAAGAGCCTTGAAGAAATCAGAAACCAGGCAAAAATGGCTGATGATGAAAGAAGCTTGTTTATCATAGACAACATCATCACACCTGTCTATGACAAATATGTCCAGTACATGAGAGAAAAGAACCTGAAGGATTTCACGGACATCATCATCGAGGCCACATCCATCTGCAATCAGAAAGAAGGTGAGGAATATAAGTACATCATCGTGGATGAGTTCCAGGACATCTCCATGGATAGATATAGATTTCTTTTGACCTTGAGAAAAGGCAAAGAACAGGCAAAGCTCTTTTGTGTGGGCGATGACTGGCAATCCATCTATAGGTTCTCAGGAAGCGACATGTCACTGTTCACGGACTTTGAAAGCTACTTCGGAGTTACCGATGTGAAGAAGATCGAGACCACCTATCGCTTCGGCTACCCACTGGTGGATTACTCATCCAACTTCATTCAAAAGAACCCAATCCAAATCAAGAAAAGCATTACCGCATTCAATCAGGGAATCAAGACTGACATGCTCTTCTATGAGTATGACAAGACAAACTATGCCTCCACCATCAGCGGCATCGTGGAAAGTATACCAAGCGACAAGTCCATCTTCCTGCTAGGAAGATATTCGTTTGACGATTATTACCTGTCCTATTCTTTCAAGTCCATCAAACGAGGCAATAAGTTCTTTTACATTATAGGTGGCAGAGAGGTAGAGTTCCTCACAATGCATAAGTCCAAGGGACTGGAAGCAGATTACGTCATCATCCTCCAATGCAATGAGGGTAGCTTTGGATTTCCCTCAGCCATCAGTGATGATCCTATCCTCAACCTGATTGTGGGAAAGGGAGACGAGTTCCCATATGGTGAGGAACGAAGACTGTTCTATGTGGCAATGACCAGAGCCAAGATAAGAACATACGTTCTGTATAACAAGAAACACCCATCGGTCTTTGTGACGGAGTTTTTGCATCCAGAGAAACTTCGCGTGGCCTACACTCCTCATAGGAATGCTAACAAACGATGGGGCACCAGGGGCGATGCCTACCTATTAAAATTATACCATGAGGGTAAGAGCATCTCACAGATATCATCACTCATGGGAAGAAGCAAGACTGCCATTGTCATGAGATTAGAAAAATTAGGAGTAAATACATAGCTCCAAGAAACCCAAAGTAAAAGAAGAATAATGGAAAAAGAGCCAGGTTTCAGATATAACGCAGAAATCCATAGCCGTGAGTTATAGCCTTTTTTTACCTGGCTCAAAAAACGCCCATTCCATCGATAGATATATGTCTATCCCCGAAGAATGCTTGTTGTTCCCGAAACTTCGCAACTTCATATTGTGCAAATATACACCAAATTATGGAATCCACCAAATAAAATCATAAAATTAACGATTCCACCGATAAAATAGGGCTCACGCTCTTAAAAAAACGCCAGTTACCCAAATCATAAATAGATATTATACCATCAGGGAGAGACAACAAACAAGGCTACCCAAGTGAATGGATAGCCTTACAAATATAAAACATGGCAGAAAAGGGAAAGGAGGCTAAGCTGCCTCCTCCTTGTTTTTCTTCTCCACTTCGGATACCTTGGTGGCTACAAGCTTGATAACGTGAACATCCTTACCGTTCTTCTGGTAAGTCTCACTCTTGAAGAATCCCTCCACCTTCACGAGTTTTCCTTTCTTGAGAAGGGCAAAGAGTGCCTGGTCATCGTTCTTTACCCAGGTCTCGAAATTCTGGATGGATGAAGAGGTTACGTCCTGGTCACCTTTCTTCTCCGTGGTCTTAATGGAGATACCAAAGCGAGCGATGCTGCTCTTCTCAAAACTTCTTACTTCTGCGTCCTTGCAGATGAAACCTACTACTGAAAAATTGTTGTTTGCGTTCATAACTGTAATTTTTCAAAACGTTAATACTTAAATTTTACGTGCGAAATAACACCAACAAGGAGAAGGCGAGTAAATGCAAGAGATGGCCCAGATTATTTTCACCCAAGGGGCAAGGGTTGTTTTTGAAAAAGGAGCAACTGCACCCAAAAACAATGAAAAAAATGTGGCGACAAGCCGGATGGTGTGCCCTTGCCAGATCGCCGCTTGTGGTAAATTTGCAAAGTAAAATCAAGGGTAACGCAAAAGAAAAATGCTTGAACGCCATACGTGCAACAATTTTAGTAGTGGAAAATCTAATGCAAAGGACATCATGATAAGGAAAAGACAAGAGCAGCAACGCCTGATAATCAGCCATCAAAACCACAAATCAAAAAAAATGTCAGGACATTACTTTCACCAGAAGCTCCAGGACTTCATGCCCTACCTAAACAGATGACAAGCTACTCTTTTCTCTAAGAAAGTGAAAACAGAAGGTGGAACCCATGCTACAAAGAGACCTACCAGAACGAGGGTAAGATCTGCCATATCGCTATCTAAAGCCACCAAATATAGCCAAGAGAATAGAAAAATAAGGATGGCCCCCATCCATTCATCTTTCTGACTTTTGTTTGTGAGCATATCACTTGGGTAGCCAAACAATTAAACAGTCTCTCCCCAACCCGACAAACATGTTCTTTTAAAAAAAGTCTGCCAGCATCCCTACCAGCAGACTTCAAAAGCCTTTAATAAATGTTACTCTTTAATTTTAATAGAGCAATTACAAAGTAATCTAAAACTTAACCTTATGATGAAAATCTATCAACCTTTTCTCTATAGTATGCTTTTTTAAAAAGACCATTATCTTGGGATTTATTCTGCCACAGTCTGCTGCGCTGAAGAAGCCTGAACTTCTGGAGTTTCTTGCTGTGCTGGCTGCTCAGAAACCTGAGTCCCTGCTGACTGCTCTGCCTGAGCTGGCTCTACAGAATCGGTTTTTTCCTCAGCATTCTCTGTTGCAGAAGATTCAGTAGCAGCATTCTCTGTAGATACAGATCCTTCCTTAGACCCAGTAGAAGTTGACTCTGTAGGAGTAGTCTCTACAGGAGTAGCTACCTCCTGATTTTGCTGCTCTGTAGAATCTTCTACCCCTGCCTGTGGAGTAACAGGAGTACTTACTGCTGAGGAATCTGTAGGAGTAGCTGGAGCTACGGTGTCAACTGGAGCAACCTGAACGTTACTCATCATCTTATTTGATGCAAATACGTTACTTACTGAAACCATTACAATAGCTGCGATAGCTGCAAATACGAACTTTTTCATAATCTTATCGTTTTTAATTGTGAATATTTATTTTTATTACTTTCTATCTTTGTGGATTCATTGGCGAACCCACTCATTATATTCACAATCTGCGTGCCAAAAGAATACAAAAATACAATGCCTGCTGATTATCAGGAAGTTAGACTATTTGTACCAAAAATTGGTATTGTGGAAACAGGGGAAATCGTGTGGAAATATTCCACAAAAAACTGGGGAATTGCTTAAAAAGGTGATGCATCCATGAATGCTATCTATAGCTATAATGCCTCCGTTTTTTCAGATATTCCATATCATCCTGATGAGCATAGGCCTCTTTCTCAAATCTGATATTAAAATATGCCTCTAATCCGTTTTTATATTTGATCGTTAATATGGCCCATTCAAAAAAATACCAAATATAAAACGGAATATATAAAAGTTCCTTTTGCTGTGCGGAATGAATCCGTTCATGATTAAGTTCTTCTTTGGAAAGTTTCTCGTAGGTGATAATCATGCCAAAAAGATTAATGGCATAAAAATCCCCCATAAAGGCTCGCTTTCTGATTTTGATAACTCTACTCATGCCCTGATAAATTACATAGTTCATCCAGGAAATTAATCATCATGGATCCGTTTCCTCTCGATATTGCTGCTGCCTTTTCTCCGGCTATCCCCATCACTTTCATGGCATGCAAGGAGGCACAGAATGCATCCGATGAAACTGCCAGAAATGCTCCGATAATACCTGTGGCAGTACATCCCATTGCAGTAACCTTAGACATGAGCTGATGACCTTCCTTTATATGAGCCACACGGTGGCCATCTGTAACTAAGTCTGTAGGTCCTGTAACAACGATGACCGAAGAAAATTCTTGTGCCAGTTTGATAGCTTTCATCTCTATTTCCTGTGGCTCAATGCTGCTGTCCACCCCATGCATGGCAATTTGGTGGGAGTATAACGCCTGTATTTCACTTGCATTTCCTTTGATGACATTTGGATGGGAGCTATTGATAATATCAGAAGCAATCTTCATACGGAACTGAGTAACTCCCACTCCCACTACGTCAAAAACTATCGGAACCCAATTCTCATGGGCAGCTTTCCCAGCAATCTGCATAGAGCGAGCAGTACTGCTTTCCACTATACCTAAGTTAAGTGCCAGAGCCTGGCATTTAGCGCTGATTTCTCCCACTTCTTCTTCTGCACGAGCCATGATGGGTGAAGCACCGATTGCTAAAAGACTATTGGCCACAAAATTCATAGCCACATAATTGGTTATGTTATGAATGAGGGGATGCTGTTCCCCTATCAACATTAAATCTGTCTTCATTTTCATTCTTCCTTTAATATATACTGTAACCATTGTCCCTGCACCATTGCTTGGCATATTCGAATCCCTGAGCAGTGGCCCTATGAATCCATTTCAGTCCCATGCGCTTGTCCTGTTTGACCCCAGTACCAGTCATATAGAACCAGCCTGTGGAGAATTGTGCCTGTGCATCTCCTTGCTGTCCTGCCATTTCGTACCAGAAAGCAGCCCAGCTGTCGTCTTTCTCCACTCCATCTCCATTCCAATAATTGGCACCCACATTTTTCTGACTTTGCAAGTGTCCTCGCTGGGCAGCCTTGAGCCACCACTCATGAGCCTTGGCATGATTTTCTGTGGTTCCCTGCCCAAGATAATAGGCATTGGCAGCATTTACCTGTGACTGAATATCTCCTTTTTCTGCAGCTATAAGATACCAATGAAGTGCTTTTTCGTAATCCTGTTCAACCCCGTCACCTAGATAATAGCATTCTGCCACATTGTAACAGGCATAAATATCGCCCAGTGTAGCGGCTTTCATATACCATTCAAATGCAGTGGCATGATTCTCCACAACACCGATGCCCTGTGCATAGCACACACCCATATTGTTCATTGCCATCAGATCTCCTTCCAGGGCCTGCTGGCGATATTTACTTGCTGTTTCACGATCTTTTTTCATACAGGAGCCTTAATTATGAGCAAAGTGTTAGCAGTCCATTGCTTCTGCATCATCTTACTGATAAAGGAATGGACAAAAAATCTTCCGGTATCTCTATATCTTCAGGCTGAAGGTAAGTGGTGTAGTAAGAATCTTGATGTTCATCCTCCATTTTGTCTATGATTGGCATTTCTGATACATCCAACTCAAACGCTTTAAGTCTATCCTTGATATAGGCATTAATCTGCGACTTTCCCTGGTTAACATAAGGTTCTAAAGCAGCCAAAGGAGAATAAGAGAGGTTGGAACGTAAACAGTTGGGAATGA
>ERZ1026894.104-NODE-104-length-64059-cov-23.285435_pt1 | contig 64059 bp, 47 predicted proteins | sample MGYA00380177_ERZ1026894 | MGnify/ENA primary metagenome ERZ1026894 (study PRJEB33269, sample SAMEA4719813) | human gut metagenome | biome: human-associated habitat; feature: organic feature; material: feces | place: Cameroon | collected 2013-10 ... | reverse complement strand
AACTGGCGGTACCATACGACCGCTACGGCGGTACCAAATCGCCGATATTATCAGTAAATCATTGTCGTCTTTGTTTCTTACAGCTAATCTCACATAGTTTTTATTCTCTAATCCATGTTTGCTATTACAGCTCTTAATGAGAATATCGTACTTCTTAAGCAATACCGCAGATAATTCTTCTGGCGTATATTTATCTACAAGTTTTATCATGAAATAGTTTGCCTGCGAAGGAATTACACGAATGAAGTCAATTTTTGTCATTTCTTGCTGGAAACGTTCGCGTTCTTTGATGAAAGCCTCACATGCTTTAATATAATCCTTACTGTATTTTCCGAAGATTTGCATGTAGTATTCTCCGAAAGAATTGATATTCCATATAGAGACCTCTTTCTTTATACGATTTATGATTGTAGTATCAGAAGAAGCAAGTACGCCAAGTCGCAAACCTGGTACGCCATATGATTTAGAGATACTTTTAATAACAGTCATGTCTGGGTATGCCTCAAGTATATCATTGTGTAAAAGACTATTGTTCTGGAAATCTTCGCTGAAATCTACAAAAGATTCATCGATAATTAATTTTATTCCCAAGTTTTTGCTCCATTGAGCAAGAGATATAATGTCTTTTGTAGGGATGAAATTGCCAGATGGATTATCTGGATTGATAAGCAAAAGACAGTCAATTTTTTTATCATTATAGAACTCCTTTAGATCTTCTGAAGAATAAAGAAAATCTTTATTCTTAGACAAAAAAGGAACGATTCTGTTTTTGTCTATGCGGTTTGGATATTCTTCAAATGTAGGATAGATGATTCCTATCTTTCCTTCAATACCATCCATCATGCATTTAATAAGTTCTGCGGCTCCATTTCCTACTACTATATAATCTTGTTTAATATTAAAGTATTTTCCTGCAAGAAGTGAGTTTACCTGCATACCTGAAGGATATTCTGTAAGAAGTGTATCAAAAATAGCCTTCATTTCTTCCTTCATCTGTGGTGTTGGGAAGAATGGGTTTACAAGATAACAGAAATCCAGCAATTTAGGAAATCTCCAAAAACCTCCAAAGCGTTTATGGTATTTTTGAAGAATGTTCTTGTCATCAGCAAAGATAGTCTCAGCAATATCAAGGTCTTGCACATCGTCAATTTCATACCATTTTTCTCCACCAATCGGTAATGCTTTTAATTCTGTGCGATTAAGGAAGGTGAGAACTTTCAAAACTTCTTCATAGTATTCATTGTTGCCCCACGCTTTACAATAGGCTTGAAGGAATGGTATGTATTTATTTTTTGCGAACTCTTTACTGAATTTGTATATGTTTATCGTTTTATAATATTCTTTTGTGTGATGGTAATCAAACATGTCTTTTGATACAAAACTGAGAATATTGTTGTCCTTATCTATTCTGACAACTGTTCCATCCATCCAGTATTCCCATTTTGCGACAAGAGCAAGGTTAGGGTATGGACTTTCTACTAATTTTCTGACAATATCTTCTTCGTAGATTAAGTCAGATTCAAAGAGAATCGTATCATCTTCTACCATCTTATCCTCTGCTAAAAACAAAGAATAGATGTTGTTGGTCTTATCGTATATAGGATTATCGATAAATTCGATATCCAAATTGTCTGAATATCTTTTACCAATATAGTTTCTAAGATTTTCTCCTTTATATCCTATGACAATGTAAACCTTCTTGATGTGAAGGTGGCAAAGAATAGTCAGGGTTCTGTCAATGAGTCTTTCTCCATTGACAGGTAGCATACATTTCGTATTATCCTTGGTGTATTCACCAAGTCTTTTACCCATTCCGGCAGCTAATATGATTGCTTGCATATTTTATTTTTAATCGATGTTTAGAATATATTATTTGTTTGAGAAACCAAATAGTTGAGCTTTCTTAACCCATTTATCGATGAATGGTTTGTCTGATTTCTTTTGAATTTTCTCAGTTATTTGCTCTGGTAGTAATATCTTTATATATTGTAAGCATAGAAATTTAATTTTCTGAAATACAGACATTTTAAAGTTAACGTATGGGATAGGTGTGCGCCAATTTTTGCCATAGTTAAACTCTAAATACTTCTCACAATCTCTTGGTGCTTGGAACATGGCTCCTTGAAATTCTATTTCTGCTGTATCTTCGAGCAACTTTTTAGAATACATGTCTCTGCAACAATAGGTTAGAGAACTGTCTTCTGGGTAATCATCAAAGAAATAGAAGTCTATATATTCGCTTTTTCTTATGATAGAAAGAAATCCCCTTGATTCATATCTGGCTAATTCGAAACCATTTTTTCTCAACTCGAATAGGAGAGATAGAAAACTAGGTAAGTCTCTCTTGAACATGATTAGGTCAATGTCCTCATCGTGAGAAATGAAGTCATGCTCTCTTACTGCGCCAAGCAAGGTGCCGAAAGAGAGGAGAAATTTTAGGTTATGTTTGTCGAGAATGCCTTTGAGAAGGAGAAGATTCTCTTTTGCGATAACCTTGTCGATAGGCTTGATGCCCAAAAAGATAGGAACGTACTTGTAATAGTAGTTGCCTATAGGTGTCTTTATCTTTAGTTTCATGTTGCTTTCTGTTATCTTATAATTTCTTTTATTTTCATTTTCAGCTTGAATGGTAATAAATGTTTGGCTTTTTCGTACCAAGTGTTGTTTTGTTTGTAATATGCTTTTTCAAAAGGTTGGTAAGGTGCCATGAATTTTGGATGTTCCAAAGGAAATGTGAGCTCATTTTGGGCAATGAATTCCTTTGGGTCTGTTGTTCTGCTAGTATGTGTGGCATCTTTTCCAAACCCTATATTTGTTGTAAGTGAGTATTTGGGGTTAATGGCAAGCATGTTATTTGCTGCTAATGTGAAATACCATTGCCAATCCCAAGCACTAACATCTTTTAAGTCAATAGCTTTTAAACGATATTTCCAATATTTCAAGTCTTTTGCTAAATACCCCATATTTGCTATAATAGATTCTTTGAAAGCAGTCTCTCTCCAGTTCATGCTTAAATCCATTAGTTTCCATGCTCTTTTCCATGTCGCCCAACCATGACAAGATTTGTATTTGCTAAATACATAGGAACTTGGTATCTCTACGTTGCTTGCATAGTTTGCTCCACAAATCATCCCAACACGTTGGTCATCTTTGTATATCTCCAACAGTTCGTCGGCATATCTATAAAAGCTATGTTGCATGATACAATCATCTTCTATAATAATACCTCTTTCTTCGTTTTCGAACAACCAGTTGATAGCTGTATATACGCCCATGCTGCATCCAAGATTTGATTTTTGGAATCGTGTATGTACCTCACAATCCCAATCAATAGCTTCAAGCACAGCCTTGCGTGTAGCTTCAACCATCTCCGCCTCGCCTTCAACTTTAAAACGCGGACCGTCACATGCAATATAAAGCTGCTCTGGACGCACCTTTTTAATTTGCGCAAAAGCACGCAACGCTACGTCCTTACGCTTGAAAATTACAAATAATATCGGTATCTTATACATTCAAACAAATAGTTTTATAACTTCAAAAGTTTCATTATTCTACTTAATCCATCATTATAAGAAAAACTTTTTATGTATTCTTCATATATGATTGACTTATTTATCCTACCATGTCTATATAAGCTCACTATACTACAAACAGCCTTTGAAAACTCCATAGAGTTTGAGAATGTTTTAAAATAGTCACACCCGAAAAACATATCATACCCTCGAGCAGAGCAATTATGAGTAATAACGGGTAGGCCTAGTCTTAATCCATCCATAATGCGTAGTTTTAGTCCACCTCCTAAACGTGTCGGACAGATGTAAACGTCACCTTGCATTAAAATATCCTGCATATTTTCCGGATTGGGAATCAATGTGACTTTTTGCAAACATTTACATTTCTCTATAAGAATAGCTGCAGGATTTCTACCTGCAATTATCACACGGCAGTCTTTAGGAAGACATTGATACAATTCATCAAGAAAATATGATACACTATCAATACTTTGTTCATGAAACAGTTGCCCAGTAATAACGAATGTGAGTCTGTTATCTTTACATATATTATCAATCACTGGTAATGGAGGAATATCCTTAAATTCAAATACACCAAGTGTAGAATTGATTCCACTAGAAATTCCATAGCATTTCTCAAAAGTCAGTTTGTCATCATTAGTTAGAAATATATTATAATCACTCTTGATATATGCATTCCTCTCTAATGTAGAGATATGATGCAAAAATAATGATTTCAAATGGCTTACAGTAGGATTAGACTTGAAATATTCATATTCGTAATTATGATGTATTGTGATTACCTTTATATTATTAGAATGAAAGAAATCTACCAATACACCACTCGACATACTACCATTACATACAGCATACGTAAACTCCCCTGACATTTTACGTACTATCCGTATAGCAGAATCAGTGTATCTCTGAGCATCTCCAGTTAACATACCCCACACCTTCTGAAAAAAACTACGCCTCTTAATACGTATATATTCCTTTGATAGCACAGTATTATCAATAGCTGAACATCCTTCTTCAGGTAGAAATATATACGACTCTCCACCCAAAGCCTCAGAGAAGGCCTTGACATAAGCATGTGTTGCGAAACTGCCGCCACCAATACCGAAAGGATCACAATTTGATATAAACAATATTTTTCCCATATCAGTTGAGTATAGACAAAAGTTGCTTTCGAATTGTATTGTTAACAATATATCTTGTTCCTGACTTCTCACGAATAGATTTGTACAGGTCTATGTTTAGACAGACATCGCTAATAACATCTGCAATATCTGCAATAGGGCAAACGAAACCATCAATGCCGTTAGTAACAAATTCATTGGCTGAACCAAAATCTGTAGTGACTATTGGTACATTCAAAACTCTTGCTTCATTAAATATCATAGGACAAGCCTCTGTAGTAGATAACGACACACACAAATCCGAATGTAGCATATATGGATATGGATTTATCTTGTCGCCAAGCCATAGAACACTATCACCAACATTATATTTGATAATATCGTTCATCAGTATGGAATACTCCTTTTCGTCAAATACAGGTCCAAGAATAATCCATCTAACATCTATTCCTCTTGATTTTATTTCAGCCACAATTTCGGGAATTTTACTAAAACGCTTTAAAGGAACGATTCTCCCGAGCGACAATAATGTAAACCGCTTATCTGACAAATCCATATCAAATATAGTTTTTTGTGCCAGTCTTTGTATTCGTGATTCGTCAAGAAAATTATAGACAAAGCATGTATGACCTTTGTATTTTGGAAACTTATCAAGAAATTGTTGCTCCGTATAGTGAGAGACAAAAACTATCTTTCTAAAATATCGATATATTTCAGCATCATTGGTAGGAAAACCTTGTGTAAAATCACAATGTATCCAAGCTAACTTATCGTCACAGCTAAAAATACTTGCAAAAAGTGCCGAGGCTTCCTCTTGAAACGCTACTACTCTATCAAAAGAAAATTGCTTTTCTATTTTGCGTACTGCACGTTGAAAAATATACTTTTCCAAATTAACATGCAACTTTATACACAGGCGCTTGAATATTTTTACAATAAACCTAAAAGGTTTATCTTTTCTCGAAGCATTGTCAAAATCGCCCAAGAAAGCGTCTACAATCGGGTCTTTTGAAAGCAACACCTCATTAAAGCCATGTGATTCCTTGTTGCCATCATGCGTCAAAGCAAATACTTTTATGTCATAAAGATCCCTCATCTCGGCATACAATGCTGAGAGTGAAGTATTGGCCCCACCTATAGTAAGAGTATTTATGACAAAAAGTATTTTCTTTTTCATTATTCGTCCATTTTATCAATATCTGTCTTTACTATCTTAGCAGGATTACCTGCAACGATACAGTTAGCAGGAACATCCTTAGTAACTACTGAATTTGCAGCCACAACAGAATTATCACCAATTGTTACACCTTTACAAATACGAACATGAGAACCTATCCATACATTCTCACCTATGATAATAGGGGCATGCACAGAATGTTTCCACATACGCAAATCATGGTCAACTGGAGTAGGACGCATCTTACGACGAAATGCAGGACTAACGGGATGATTGTTATTATCACATATTACAGTATCACTCGCCACTGCCGTATAAGCGCCTATCTCTACTCTATCTACACAAAGAATAGATGTAGTTGAATCAATCTTTGAATACTCATGCATTATTACTTTGCCGGTATGTTGAACATGAATTTGACCCAACATCCAAGAATGATCTTCTAGAAGAACAGAATCCTTTGTGGCTCCATCCTTCAAATATACATGTGAACATGGACCAAGAACATGATCACTTCCTGTCATAATGGAACAAGCCTTGACATTGGCTTTAGCTATGCGTCTACGGCGCCAATCAAGTAATTTTGTAATTGTCATCTTTTCAATTTATTTTTAATGAAATTAATGAATCTATTCTTTTCCTCTTTCTGTAGTACAATCATATAACTAATTACAAGACAACATACAACAGAAGTGAAGCCTACGAAAACGAATCGCAAAAACGTTTCTTCCATCATCTTAGTTATATAGTATCCTACAATCGGTGACAATACGGTTGCCAGTAACAGAGGACATATTATTTTACCTATATATTTTCTAAAATCAATAGGAAATATACGGTTCATAACATATAGGCATGCACATTGATTAAATATAGTAAAAATAACACAGACAAGGAACACTGAATATGGAGGTAATCCATAATGCAAAGCAATCCATGATACGGGTATTACCATACATGTTACAACACCAGTAGTTATCTGATATGCCTTCATCTTACCTGAAGCATGAATAATCTGAGTAACAGGTGTATTAAGACTACTGAATAGCATATTCACGAGCACAAGGAATGTGAAGACATAAGTTTCGTCTGGCACACCATCACCAAGCCATAAATTCAATATATAATGCAACTCAAGAATCAACGGTGTTATGATAATAAGGAGCATTATGTATGACAGCTTCGACATCCATGTGAATATATCCGTCACACGCCTAACGTCATGCTCTGCATATGACTGTACCATTTGCGGTCGGAATGCAAGAACTATATTGCCTTGAAACCCTTGAACTGCAGCCTGTATCATATTTGCAATTCCTCTTGCAGAATTAAGAACTACACCGAAAAATCCATTCAGTAACAGATTAAGTCCCTGACTCTGCATAACATATGCAAAAGTACCAAAAATATTCCAGCCTGAGAATACCATCATCTCCTTAAACAATTTAGAATGGAAAGTCAATGACAATCTTATATCAGAGAAATGATATTTGCAATAAACCGAATAGAGTGCGAAATCAAAGATATTGATTATAAGCAAAATCCATCCATATAATGCCAGTTTGTCCGAATCAATAAACGGCAACAAGATTATAGCTACCAATCTTGCTAAAACGTCCAAAATATTGACGATAGCATAATAGTCCATGCGTTCGTATGCAATTATGGCAGCATTGTATGGTATCTGTAAGAGCACAAAAAACAAAGAAAGTGTTCCTGTATGAAACACCAATAAAGCAGAATTAAGACGCTCCTGAGGTATAGTCATACAATTATGAATATACCAGACTCCAACCATCTCCACAATCAATACTATCAATATGCCGAAAATAAGTTGGATGAACAAAGCCATATTATAAACCTGTCGTACAGTAAACTCGTTCTTAGCACCAATACTATAGCTATAGAATCGCTGCACTCCATTTGCCAAAGAAGTATTAAGAAAAGAGAACAACATAACAAAGCCATTGACTACATTATATATACCATAGTCAACAACTCCAAGTACCCTAAATACCACTCGCGTTGTATATAAGGATACTCCAAGAACAAAGAACATTCTAAGGTAAAGAAACAAAGTGTTCTTTGCTATCTTTTTATTTTTATTGCCGTAATCACCCACTTTAATTATACTTCTTTAATATCTATTTTCAATTTGTCTTCAACTACAGGAACAATTTTGTTCTTTATCATTCGTTTTCTCTGCAAAACATTATCATTACGTACTATAATAATTATGAACAGGAGAAAAACATAATAGACCCAGCGTCCGAATGCAAATGGCTCTAAGGTGAGACTTGCCAATAGTAAGTAGAAGGTATAGGCACAGACTTCACCTAACACTTTTGTTCCATGCTTCATATTATAAAATGGCAGAGACAACATTCCCAAAAACATGACAAGTCCGATTACTCCATATTCAGCCAAAAAAGCTACATAATCATTATGACTACCCATTGGAAAAGGTAATCCCAATTTAAGTCCGTCCTGCAAACCATAGCCTACAAGCCAATAGAAAGGAGAACCTTCAAAAAAAGCAGTCAAGCGATTTTGCAAAATCCATACTCGTTCATTATTGGAAGCATTAGCTTCGCCATTCAAACGTTCCTCAAGCATAGTAAGGAAATCGTTTGTATATAATATTATCACGAAGATAACAATAAAAACAATTACGCCTATTTTATAACTTGTCTTTATCTTTGAAAACAGCATAAGAACAGCTATTCCTCCACACAAACACAATAAACCTCCGCGAGAAACCAATAGTAACATTGCTGGTACTGCCATGAAAAAAGAAATCAACGACAAAACAGCTGTAAACCGATCAATATTACGAATACGTAAAATATTCCTAAAACCTATTACAGCCCCCATCCCTACTATCATAGAAAGATAATTTGGATCAGTCCATGCGCTTCTATCTGCTATTGAAGCACCTGCACCTGCCGCAAACAATTCCTGAGTAGTCAAAGAATAGAATGACAACACTATTGTCATGACCATAAATGCCCACGACATCTTCTTTTCATTATCATTGCCTTTATCTGGTATGAAATAAGGGAATAATATAAATATAAGCAATCCCCATGTTATCTCTTCTATAGATGTTGTCTGAATCAAATTACGCAGTGTTACGAACAAAAACAAACATACGGGCAACAAATACCCTCTAAACATCATTGATTTCTTGTCATAACGATTTATTATGACCATAGATACAAGAAGTAAACCTACATAAAGATAAACCTGTGTAGGCATATACGAGTATGCATAACCATTTACAGCAACTCCCCAAAAACAAGTTATTGCCGCTGGTAAAACACAATCTTTATCAAAGAAACCAGGAACCATGACTGCAATAAGAAAAACAATACGCAATATCATAGAAGGAAAACTATTGTAATCCGTCCATGACATCATAACCAGCATCAACACTGCATAGTAAAATATTATATATCTTCCTTTTATTTGCATTATAGCCTACTCCTCACATTCTACAATCTTATATACTACCTTATCTTCCTGTTTGTTTTTCTTTAAAATATTTAACAGTGTGGATTTCAAACAATAACTAGCTGTAACTATGGTTGCAAAAACAAGCATTGCCAAGACAAAAATCATACGCTTCGGCCCGGCAGGCTTAATAGGTACCATTGCACTTTGTAATGTTGTGAATGCAGGAGTTTTTTCCTGCAACTTAGCACGCATAGCCTCAAGCTGAGTACGCATGGTACTATATGTATTAAACTTTAGTTGCATTTCATTCTCCAATTCATCACGCTTAGAGATGAACGACTGGAGCAATACATCCTGATTGGCATCGCAATACTCACTATATACGCGCACACTATAATCATAGGCTTTCTTTGACTGCTCAGTAAGCTTCAGATAATATTCTACATCAATTCGCGCCTTGTTTGTACGATAGTGTGTAATGAAATCCTGCAAACGTCGACTGACAGTATTGGCAAGCGATGCAGCTATCAAAGGATCTTGATCAATAACAGATATCGTTATAACATCCGTTTTCTTGTCAACATTGCACGTTATCTTCCCTTTCACCAATTGAACCAAATCGTAATCCTTTTTAGTCATACGAAAAGCATTTAATTTCTTTCCAGTTCCAATAGTATCAGACTTTTTTGGCGTAACAAATATACTTCCTATTGCTTTTGCCAACTTATAGAATGGAGCTTTTAGCCAATTTTTTTTCTGATGTTTTTTTAAATATGTATAATAATCTGTTGAAACACTTCCATCTATAGTCTTGACCTGTATATCCATCAAGCCAATAACAAACTCATTTGATGAGACAACATCTGGATACAATAAAGGATAAATAGCGTCACTACTCGAACTTCCTATATTCACACCAAACTGCGAAGCTACAGAAGCTAAACCTCCACCTATATCCTCACCATTCATCTCTGGTGCCAACGTCACTTCACTTTTATAATAACGAGGCTGTGGAAATATCCAAATGCATGATAATACAAAGACAACAGGAAGCACTATTAAGAATGTCCTTGTATGAGCTTTCAATTGTCTAAATATTTCTGTAAGATCTATTATATCTTTATTTTTTTCCATCTTCAATTTATTCTTGTTAATACACTATAACATAAAGGAATTACAGTTCATTTATAGCACACCATATACCTATCAACAAAACGCTTATACACAAGTTTTATTGTAATATTATTATTCTTTAACCAATAAAAATAATATATTCCCTTGCTTTCTCTTGCGCCAGTCATTACCTTTGCAATACCCCGACGCGTTCTTTGGCTTGTTTACATACTTTTATTATATGACAGCCCAACGTTCCAGTCCTCTGCTCTCTCTTCCGAATTCAAGAGCCAAACAAATCACTCTTTTATTGGAAGCAGCATACGAGTCGGCGTAATGCTGAGTTGCGATTTGTCGTGTAGCAGACTTGATGCCTCCTTCATCATTCATTTTTAGTTCCATGATATATATGATGGAATCCGACTTAGCAACAAGGTCAATTCTTCCTGCTGCCACTTGCTTTTCTTCGTTTATGTCATAGCCACAAAGATAAAAAATATTTTTAAGGATAAATCTAAAATGTTCCTCCAAAACAAAATTTTCTCTCTTTTGTGTACTATAAGGAGTATTGGCTATAAGCTGTTTTAGATTGAGCATAGCCCTATCTACATCCTCCGCATTTAAAGCAGTACGCATCTGTAGTATCTCATTGCTCACGTCAGGAATACTCTTGGAAAGAAGCATAGGAAGTACCAATTCGCTTACAGCCTTCTTCACCTCACGATTCGGATAGCCCAATACATAAGTATTACCATCTACTGACTTTATTGTCAGATAGCCAGCTTGATAGAGGAACAGCTTCGGGTCAATCATATTCACATCGCTCTCTTCCAGATAGTCGGCATCAATAAGACAACCATCGAGCATGGGGATATCCTTGGCGAACTTCTTCAGCACCTTAAACAACATCTCGTTAGAACCAGATGCGATCCAATAAGAATTAAGACGTCCACGAGAGAATGCCGACAAAACACTATAGGGATTGTACACATTCAACATGTTGGAGGCAAAGTGATAACCATCGTACAAGGATTGCATCTCATTGATTGTCGCTTCTTCGCTCATATTGCATTTGTCAGACAATCTCTTTATCTCATTCTGAAAAATGTCTGTCAATTCGCTATACGTGATACCGCAAACGGCAGACAAAGATTCGTCAAAACTAATATTGGCAATAGTATTCAAAGTACTGAACAGGCTTATCTGCGTAAACTTGGTAATGCCTGTTATGAAGACACATTTTATACAATAGCCAAAATCTTTCAGCCCCGTAAAGAAATCACGGTATATAGTTCGACATTCCTCATGCTGATCAGTATCGTACGTATGCTGCAACGGCACGTCATACTCGTCTACTATTATAGCTATCTGTACTCCAGACTTTTCATACGCACGATGAATCACACCATTAAAACGATTGCCCAACGATTGCTCTGTTTCTACCTTTCCATATACAGACTCGTAATAACTCAAACGTTCGTTGAGATATTCTTTCAACGATTGAGCATTAGAGCCTCCTAAGCTCATACTTAAATATATGACTGGACGCACAATCCATTCTTTCTCAACGGACATTATCTTGAGTCCATCGAACAATTCCTTTCTGCCTTCGAAATAGCATTTCAAAGTAGACGCAAAAAGTGATTTGCCGAAACGACGAGGGCGACTGAGGTAATTGTATTTGCGGTTGTTAGCCACAGCCCACACCATATCGGTCTTGTCCACGTAAAGATATTTTCCCTTACGCAGCTCCTCAAAATCCTGTATGCCTAATGGCAATCTTCTTTCTTGCATATCTTTATTACTTTTTATTGCTTGCCACCTCTCCTCACTCAATAATCCACTGCTCTACTCCACGTGTCTGGCTGGAGAAGTTGATGCCGAGTGTGATTACTTTTCGTTTGTCCATTGCGAAAGGAGCTGCATAGTTCTTTTGCTTCTATTTGTTGAAGTGCTTCTTCTGCACTTCCATCTAATTTGCATTCTATGATGTAGATGTAGTTAGGAGTTTGGATAATAACGTCCATTCGCTCTCCAAGTCATAAAAAGCAAAGCCCTCCTTGCGGATTTTCTTAAAGTCTTGTATTCCTATAGGATATTTCATATTAGTTTCCTCCTCGTCATTCTCTTACTTCGTCATATTGGCGATGATATCGATTGCAGACGTAAGCAATTATATAATATGTGTATTTATATAAATAATGCAAAAATATCTGATTTATTTTGTTTTGATTCAGATATTTTATATTTCTCCTATCTTTGTCGCATTACCTTGCTGGAATATGAGGTATATTCCGTGAAGTTGTGTTCCTGCGGATAGACTTTGAATATTAGTATCTGCTATGTATTTGTTTAATTGTTCTACAGCCTGTTCCTTTGCTGTCTTTGCTTCTCTATCCGTTGCCTTTGGTGGAAGATACTTCAACTCTATGATATAGCTGTGGCGGAGGGTGGAGAATTTCTTTGTGTCTGCCAACAGGAAGAAGTCGCAATAGCCATGATTTGCCTCTATCTCTGGATGCGCAATGAAGAGCTTTGAAAGATGAAGGTAGGCGTTGAAATAACCTTGTATGTTGCGTTCTCCCTGAATGCCGTCTCTGATGCTGCTGTCTTTCCAATATGAACTGGAAAGATATTCAAATAGAGGTTGCCATTCTCCTTCTTGTGCTGCCTTACGGTACATTGCTGATAAGTCATTGAGATCCAAGCTATGCAATGTCTGAAACTGTTCTACCAGAAAGTCGTAATACATCTTGCGGATGGTGTTGTTGGGAATGACAAGATGAAGTGCATCAAGGTCGGTTCCTCCAATAGTCAACATTCCATAGTAGTACAATAGGCTGACGAAACGGTCAGGATTCATTACTTCCTCTGCTGCAAAAGAATCAGCAATAGAGGCATCAATAAAGCCTTTCTCGGCAATCTTCATCAAGACTCCTTTGCGGTCGCCATCCAGATGGTCGAGCCTTACGAGGTTCTTCAACTTGGCATAATCTGTACGACAACTTGGATCTGCCATCTCCTTGGGAGCTTTTCCTGTTGTGATGAGGTTGTTGAGATAGTAGAGTATCATGTTGCTGTTGTACATGCTCGGATCGATATTGTATCTGTCTTCTGAAAAGCAGTAGTTGTCGTACCATGGTTTCATCTCTGCTATAATCGCATTGATCTTTTCATCCTCACTGATGGTGACTCCAATAGTATCATTCGTTTTGATAAGTCCTACAGATATGTAGTAGGATATCATTTGGCGTACTTCTTCTTCGCTGAAGCCTAACATCATGTTGAACCATGGATGAAGGCTGATGTTGGTAGCGATGTTGAAGCCACTGGTCAAATCGTTGAGGGTGATAGGACTGACACCCATAAAGAGAATACGTTCGAAGTTCGGTTTGAATATCTTGAAGGCATTGCGGTAAAAACCACTGCTGTGGGTCATGTTATGATAGGTATCCTCGCCCAACTCATTGAGAACGGTGTTGGTGAAGTTGTCGTATTCGTCAATGATGAGATAAAGATGATAGCCTCGCTCCTTGGCTTCTTTGGACAGAATGTTGATTTTGTCCTTGGAAGTAGTGGCTGCCAAAGCCCATTCTACCGTGTCTTTTGTATAATAGTTCTGGTATTTTTGAACAAATTGATTCAGACAACTGCAACAGTATGTATTGAAGTCGACCTCAAGATTCTCTACTCTGTCCAAAACCTGGGAAAAGTCGAATTGCAAAATCTGAAACTTGCCTTTTGATTCTAAAGGATGTGTTTCTATCCATGTGCCTTGATATTCTTTTTCGATATCTTTGTTGGCGCAATCGAAGTAATCGGCTACCATTGACAAAAACAAACTCTTGCCAAAACGACGTGGACGTATCAAAAAGAGAAAATTTGAAATCTTCTCTAATAATGGCAAGTACATTGTTTTGTCAACAAAATACTTTTGGCTTCTCTGTAGGGTCTTGAAGTCGGATATTCCTATTGGTAATCTCTTGATTGCTTCCATAATTTCTTTAGTTATTTATCACAACTTATCCCATTAACCAACGCATAGGATATTTCATGAAAATGACTCCTTGTTTAGGGGTGTTTTATTGCCATTATTTTGTCATATTGGCGATAGTAGCTATCATGGCTGCGATGCTCGACATGCTTGAACCAAGGCTCATAGTTTCGGCAACACTCATCTTGCGCTTCAACTTGGATGGTACAATGATTTCGCAACCAGGTTGGATGCGGGCTCCATGACTTACCTTTGCCACCTTGCCATTCATATAAATGATATATGCCTTGCTCTTTACGGCATCTGATGCGAAACCACCTGCTTCGTCAATGTAATAGCTTGCACGCTTGCCCTTGACATAAGCTACGGTGTTGGCATACATCACTGCTCCATTGATCTTCACGGTTCCGTCGAACTGTGGCACGATGAGGCGGTCGCCTTCACGCAAAACCAAGTCTTCGTCACTGCCTGGTTCCTTCAGGGCAGCAGCCAAGTCGATACCTACTGTATATTCATCAGGAATATTAAATTTTTCGAGTTCGACATTCTTGGCACTTTCTGCTGTTTGCTGAATGGCTGAGCCATTGTTGCTGCTGGCAGCCAACTGAAGAAGGTTCTTCTGCTGGTTTTCGCGTTCTTTTTTATAGATAGCGTACATCAGGTCGCGTTCAGTCTGGTTTGTGCGACGAAGAAGACGGGCTCCCTTGATGTAGGCATGGTCGGTAGCACCGCCTGCCATGTGATACAGGTCACTCAGACGTGAAGGGCGTTTGGTCATGGTGTAGGCACCTTGGAACACAACCTCTCCTTCGATACTTACATTTTGCTGCTCGGTATAGCTTGGATTCTTGCGTATATACACTTCGTCGAATGGCATCAAGACAAAGCCTGGTGTGCCATCTACCACAAATCCGTCTTTAAGAGCGAGTTCATACGTCTTGGCGATGATGCTGTCAGGACGAAGAGCCTTAGGATTATTGACACGACGGCTTACGTTGACCTTGACAATAGAAGCCTTGTCGGTAAGACCTCCTGCCTGGAGAACGAAGTCTTCGATCGTCTCGTTGTCAGCATACTTGTAGGTGCCGGGATAGTTTACCTCGCCTCGGATGGTGATGGTGCGCTCTATCATCTTGTCTTGACGGGTAGGGATGAAGAGCACGTCATTTTCCTTCAAAGGAATATCTGCCACCTTGCCACTCAGTACTCCAGCGATGTCGATGCTGATAACCTCCAAAGAGCGATCGGTCTTCATGCGATGCATGACCGCACGGGCTGTAAAGGCTTCCTCGGTGAGGCCTTCTGCATGTTCGATAAGGGTACGAACACTGTTGACCTGTTCGCCCAAGTTGTACATGCCAGGGCGGAAGACAGCTCCCTTGACCTCGACCGTGTTGGCATAACGAGGCAAGATGGAGTCAACGCTTACAGAGTCGCCGTCAGCAATGCGGAAATTGGCATAATCGAATTCTCCAACATTAAAAACAGCATATTCTCTGCCTGTCTTGCGATTCACACGCACGGCCTTGGTATAGGCATCACCTGTAAATCCACCAGCATACTTCAGTACGGAATTGATGCTCTCGTTCTTCTTCATTTCGTAGAACATAGGGCGTTTTACCTTTCCGCTGATGTTGACAAGGCAGTCGTATGGTCCTACCACGATGACATCATTATCAGCCAAGCGAACGTTACCTGTCAGTTTGCCGTTGAGGATATAGTCGTAGATATCTACTACGGTTACAAGTCGGTTGTGACGATAAACCTTGATGTTACGCAAGGTTCCGAGGTCGTTGGTGCCTCCTGCCATATACAGGGCATGGAACACCGTGGCAAAGGCAGATAGGGTATAGGTACCAGGAGCCTTTACCTCGCCCATCACATTGACCATGATGGTCTTGGTCTGTCCCACGGTAAGTTTTACACGGCTGCTGCGATAACGGCTTCCGAGTGTGTTGCGTAAGCGGGCATTGGCTTGGGCTACAGTCAGTCCGCTTACATTTACGGGACCATAACCCTCGATGGTTACTTCTCCGTCTGGTGAAACCGTGCTCTGAATGGTGCGTTGTGAAGCTCCATATATATCGATGATGACCGCATCGCCTGGCCCCAGACGATAGTTCTGTGGGGTAGCGATGTTCATGTTTGGCTCGAAACTTAACTCCTTGTTATTGAAGATGTCACGTCCGAAAACACGATGCTTATCTTTAGCCTGCTGTTCCAACAGATGTTTGAGCATCTGGGTGGAGTCGGGCACGATGCCATTAAGCTCGTTCTGCATATCTCCATACTCCTCGTCGTTGCTGTCGTAAGTGTGTTTGTAAGAATAGTCACGCTGTGCCTGTACACGATAGTTGGAATAGTTGGCTGCTTCTTTGTCAGCCTGTTTTCCATAGTCAGAACGTGTCTTGCCGTTGTTGCTACGCAAGCGATTTGCTTCTCCTGTACGATCAGTAGCAGTCGCCAAAGAACCTTGTTTCTGCATTTTCTCATACTTCTCACGAACTCGGCGAATCTGCGAAATGTCGACACCACGCTGCATCAGCTTGGTAACTATCTGCGAATTAGAGGTGCCTGCGCTATGCTCCTTGGCAACAAAACTCATCACTTGATCATCCGTCATGCCTGACTGTGCCATAACTGAACTTGTAGACAGCAGCATGAGCGCAAAAATGATATATTTCTTCATTGTTATTGTATGCTATTTTGAAATAATTATGCTATTTATATTCTATTCCTATTATATAATAACTCGCATTTCTTTATTTTGTTGTAGTGGAGCATGTTTTTTTTGATTAATATTGACGGAGTGCCGCTAAAAGGTCGATATTCTCGCTCTTTTTACCTACAGTGACACGCAGACAATTGCCGCAAAGTTGCACATTGTTGCGGTTGCGCACAATGATGCCTTGGTTGACCAAATAGTCGTAGACAGCTGTAGCGTCGGTCATCTTAGCCAAGAAGAAGTTAGCCTCCGTAGGGTATACCTTTTCGCAGATAGGTAGGTCGATGAAGGCAGTCATCACCTTGCTGCGCTCTTGCAAAATAGTCTTCACCCAATCGTCTACCTGATAGGGGTCTTTGAGAATTTCGAGGGCCTGTTGTTGGGTAAGGAGGTTGATGTTGTAGGGGTATTTCACCTTATTAAATAGGTCGATAATCTGCTTGCTGGCGAAAGCCATGCCCAGTCGAATGGCAGCACATCCCCATGCTTTACTCATCGTGTTGAGTACAATGAGGTTGGGATATTTAGCCAACTGAAGTCGATAAGGGCGTGTCTTAGCAAAGTCACTATAAGCTTCGTCTACTACCACGATACCCTCAAAACGTGACAATACACCATCTATGGTATCAGGCGAGATGAGATTGCCTGTAGGATTGTTGGGACTGCAAATCCAAATAACCTTTGTGTTTTCATCGCAGGCAGCCAAGAGATGATCGGCTGTAGTTTGAAACTGTTCGTTGAGCAATACAGAGCGGTACTCCACATCATTGATGTCGGCACAGACTTCGTACATACCGTAAGTAGGAGCAATGGCTACCACATTGTCTTTACCTGGGCGACAGAAGGTTCTGTAAACCAAGTCAATGGCTTCGTCAGAACCATTGCCTAAGAATATTTTATCTTCAGCCACACCCTTTACCTTGCTGATTTGTTTTTTCAGTTCGAGTTGTAGTGGGTCGGGGTAACGATTATAGGGATCGTTGTATGGATTCTCGTTAGCGTCGAGAAAGACGCGTGCGGTGCGTCCGCTATATTCGTTGCGTGCACAGCTATAAGGAGCCAAGTTCCAAATGTTTTCTCGGCAAAGTTGTTTCAATTCTTTCATAATGATTATATTATATCAGAAATTTGAAGGTAAAAAAGTGTTTTTACACGCTTTTTTACCTTTTTACCTTTTTACTTTTTTACCTTTTTACCTTTTCTCAACGCTTTCTACTCTCAGTCGCATGGCATTGGCGTGGGCTTCAAGCTGTTCGTTTTCAGCCATGGTAACTACCGCTTTTCCGATGCTTCGGATGCCATCTTCGCTGAGATGCTGGAAGGTTATCTTGCGATTGTAACTGTCGAGGTTCACACCATTATAGGCCAAGGCATAGCCGTGGGTGGGTAGGGTGTGGTTGGTGCCACTGGCATAGTCGCCAGCACTCTCGCAGGCATAATTGCCCAAGAATACACTTCCGGCATTGATCACCTTCTCTGCCAACTGCTTGTAGTCTTTGGTTGCGATGATCAGGTGTTCGGGAGCATAGGCGTTGCTTAGATCGATGGCCTCTTGTTTGTCCTTAACGAGGATAAACTTGGAATTGTCTAATGACTTGAGGGCCATTTCTTTACGTGGCAAACGTTGTAGCTGAAGTTCCACCTCCTGGGCTACCTTTGTTATCATCTCCTCAGAGGTGGTAATGAAGAATACCTGAGAGTCAAAACCATGCTCGGCTTGTGATAGTAAGTCGGCTGCTACGAAGACTGGGTTGCTACTCTCATCGGCAATCACGCAAACCTCAGAAGGACCAGCAGGCATATCGATGGCAACATCATGTAGTGAGACGCGCTGTTTGGCTGCCATGACAAACTGATTGCCAGGACCAAAGATTTTGTAAACCTTGGGTACGCTCTCTGTACCATAAGCCATTGCTCCGATGGCTTGCACGCCACCAGCCTTGAATATCTTGCTTACGCCTGCTATCTTGGCCGCCATGAGGATGGCAGGGTTCACCTTACCTTCAGCATTAGGAGGCGTGCAGAGTACTATCTCCTGGCAACCAGCTATCTTAGCGGGTGTGGCAAGCATCAAGACAGTAGAGAAGAGAGGAGCTGTTCCGCCCGGTATGTAGAGGCCCACTTTTTGGATGGCAACACTCTTCTGCCAGCACTCTACGCCAGGACAGGTTTCCACCTTGCTGCTTTCAAACTTCTGACTTTCATGGAATCGGGCAATGTTATGGTGGGCAAGCTCCAGTGCATGTTTAAGCTCTGCCGACACCATGTGTTCTGCTTCCTCCATCTCAGCCTCGGATACAGACAAACTATTGAGATGGGCATGGTCGAATTTCTCTTCATAGCGCTTCACGGCTTCGTCGCCATGGTTTCTTACATCTTCCAAAACGCCTTCAACGATGGCATTGAGCTGCGACACGTCAAGGTGTGGACGCTTTACGAGTTCCTCCCATTCTTCCTTTGCAGGATACTTTATTACCTTCATTCCAATTAATATTTAATCTTTATTATAATAATAGGTATAGTGTAGATAGGCAATCTACTCTGCTGAGTAAAGCCTTATTACAATATCATTTTCTCGATTGGGGTAACCAGGATGCCCTGTGCTCCCAATTCCTTCAGCTTGCCAATAATCTCCCAGAATCTCTTCTCGTCGAGAACGGTGTGGATAGAACACCAGTCAGAGTCGGCCAATGGGATAATGGTAGGGCTCTTGATGCCAGGCAAGACCTCGGTAATGGCATCCACCTTATCTTTAGGAGCATTCATCATCACGTATTTCTTGTCTTGAGCAGAGCGAACGGCTTCAAAACGGAAGAGCATCTCGTTGAGAATCTGATGCTTATGCTCGTCCATGTTCCAGTTGCCGATGAGGAGAGCCTCGCTCTTCATCACGACTTCTACTTCAGCCAAGTTGTTGCTGACGAGGGTAGAACCCGAACTCACGATGTCGAAGATGCCATCTGCCAATCCGATGCCAGGACTTATTTCTACCGAACCATTGATGACATGGATGTCAGCATTGATGCCATTCTTCTGCATGAAGTTGCGCAGAATGTTGGGGTAGGAGGTGGCAATCTTCTTGCCGTTAAACCACTTCAGACCGGTATAGTCTATTTTCTTGGGGATGGCAAGGCTCAGGCGGCACTTGCTGAAACCCAGACGATCGATGATCTGCGCATTCTCGCCACGCTCTACAAATTCATTCTCGCCCACAATACCGATGTCGGCTACTCCCGAGGCTACGCTCTGAGGAATATCATCATCGCGAAGGTAGAGCACCTCGATGGGGAAATTGGTTGATTGTACCAAGAGCGTACGCTTCGAGGCACTAACTTTGATGTCTGCTTCCGAGAGAAGATTCATGGTGTCATCGAAAAGACGACCCTTTGACTGCACTGCTATTCGTAACATATTTCTTCATTTTTATTAAAAATCATTGCAAAAGTACTGTTTTCTGCCCGAATATGCAAGAATATTTGTACTTTTGTAGCCATTAAGCATGAAGAAAGAATATTTATTTGCATTTGTTGCATGTTTTATGCTCTTGAGTTGCTCTCAGAAGAAAGAACAGCCAGAGCTTACTCCATGGGGAACGCCTGTGGGAGAGTCTGAAGTTTCTGAAGAGCCTGCGTCTGCATTATCGAGTAAGGGACTTTCGCTCGATGATATTGTAGCGGGAGGAGAGCTTATCATGCTCACCGTGAATGGTCCTACCACCTACTATGAATATCATGGTCATGGTATGGGTCTGCAGTATCTGCTCTGCGAGAAGTTCGCCCAGCAGATAGGTGTGTCGTTGCGTGTTGAAGCGTGCAAGGACACGGCAGAGATGGTGAGTAAGTTGCAGAAAGGTGAGGGAGATGTGATAGCTGTGCCTTTGTCTAAGAAAGAGGCTAAGGGCGGTGTGCTCTTCTGTGGTGTAAAATCAGAAAAGCAGCAATGGGCTGTAGGCGCAGGCAACCAAAGCCTTGCCGACACGCTGAACGCATGGTTTAAGCCACAGATGATAGCTGAGGTCAAGAAGGAGGAGAGTTTTTTGCTTTCTTCTCAAAGCATTCGTCGTCATGTATATTCGCCCTTCCTCAATCGTTCGAAGGGTGTCATCTCTAAATATGATAGATTGTTCCAGATGTATTCGGGTGTAGCTCGTATGGATTGGCGCCTCATGGCTGCTCAGTGTTATCAGGAGAGTTGTTTCGACCCCCAAGCCAAGTCTTGGGCAGGAGCCTGCGGACTGATGCAGATCATGCCTGCTACGGCAGCCCATTTAGGGCTACCCATGAGCCAGGTGCATGAGCCAGAAGCTAACGTGGCTGCTGCTGCTCGCTATATGGCTGAACTACAGGGGCATTTTTCTGATATTGGCGATCCAGCTCAGCGCATACTTTTCGCTTTGGCAGCTTATAATGGAGGTTTCCATCATGTGCGCGATGCCATGACTCTGGCTCGTAAGCACGGTCGCAATTCCCACAACTGGGGCGAAGTGCGTGAGTTTGTACTTCGTCTTTCTCAGCCAGGTTATTATACCGACCCAGTGGTGAAGTATGGTTATATGCGTGGTTCAGAGACAGCCGAGTATGTGGATCGCATACGTGCTCGTTGGGCAGATTATTGTGGGGTTGCAGGTGGAGGACGTGGTTTCAGTGGAGGAAGTGTGGGTGGTGGTTTTCATAGTGCTCCTGTGAAAGCAAAACGTAAATATTCTAATAAGTATCATTTGTAGCCTAATACCCCTAAAAAATGAAAGTACTTGCGATGGTTATCGCAAGTACTTTCGTTGGTCATCGCAAGTACTTTCAATGCCGATCGCAAGTACTTGCGTTTTTTTACCCACTTTTTTTACTTTTTCCCCCTTCGGTTGCGGTTGTTGTTATCGAAGTTGGGATTGAAGCTTTTTTTCTTTTTATCTTTGAAGAAACCAGCACCCTTTGCTTTGGCTTCACGCAACTCGGCTCTGGCGGCAGCTACCGCATCGCGGATGTTGGGAGATTTGGCATGGAGTGGCTTACCATCGTTCAGATATTTCTCTTCATCGTAACACCCCACATTGCCATAACCCTTAGGTGCGTACTTGTTTTTGCCTCGTTGTGTAACTTCGTGGTGAGAGGTTACTCGCTTACCCTTGGCTCCTTGTCCTACGCCAGGATTGTCGTAAGTAGAACCGATGGGCTTATCGTCGTAGTAGGCCTTGGGCTGTCTTGACTTGCCTCCTCTTATTGGTTTGTCGTATAGCTTGGCGATAAGGTCGGAACGTCCTATGCGACGCAGTTCAGACTCGATGGCTCTTCGCTCTTCGGGCTTATACCAAAAGAAGAACATACGTTGGGCCAACTTCTCCTTAGGCGTTTTGGCGCTGAAAACAGGCTCCAAGGTATAAGGTTCATATCCTGTATACCATGTTTCTGTTGAGATGGTCATGGGCGTAGGAGTGAAGTCTTGCACCTGTTCGAGATGGAAGTCAAGACCCTTGGTGATGACTGCCAACTCAGCCATGTCTTCTTCGTGACAACCAGGATGAGAACTGATGAAGTAGGGTATGATTTGCTGGTTGAGACCCTCTTCCTTGTTGATGCGGTCGAAGATGCGCTTAAACTCATAGAACAAGTCGAATGATGGCTTGCGCATAAACTTAAGGACCTCAGGACTGGTATGCTCAGGAGCTACTTTCAGACGACCGCTTACATGCTTGGTAATCAGCTCGCGTGTGTATTGACGGGCTGCTGCATTGATTTTTTCGTCTTTGCTCTTGTGCAACAGTAGGTCGTAGCGCACACCACTACCGATGAAACTCTTCTTGATGCCAGGAAGGGCGTCGACGGCATGATAGATTTCGAGCAGTTTGCTGTGGTCGGTATTTAGGTTGGGACATATCTGAGGATTGACGCAGGAAGGGCGTTTACACTTCTCGCATGCCTTGGGGTTGTTGCCGTGCATGCCATACATGTTGGCTGAAGGGCCACCCAAGTCGCTAAGATAACCCTTGAAGTCGGGCATCTGGATGATCTTCTTCACTTCTTTGAGGATGCTTTCCTTGCTTCGACACACTACGAATTTGCCTTGATGAGCAGAGATGGTGCAGAATGAGCAACCGCCAAAGCAGCCTCGATGTAGATTAACCGAGAACTTGATCATCTCGTAGGCAGGGATGGTCTTACCCTTGTATTTGGGGTGAGGCAGACGCGTGTAAGGTAGGTCGAAAGATGCATCGAGCTCCTCGGTTGTCATGATGGGGAATGGAGGGTTGACGACTACTACCTTACCATCCACGGGTTGTATCATGCGTTGTGCATGAACCTTGTTGGATTCCTCTTCCAAATGGCGCACATTCTCGGCTTGTCCCTTCTTGTTGCTCAGACATTCTTCATGGCTATGCAGCATGATGTCGTCCTGCTTTATGCCACCAGGAATCTCTTCTTCACGACACAGGAAGACCGTTTGTGGAATGTCTCTTATCTCCTTGATGGTACGTCCGTTGTCGAGAGCTTCAGCCAAGGCGATGATGGATTTTTCGCCCATGCCATAAAGGATGAGGTCGGCTCCAGAATCGCAAAGTATGCACTTCTTGAGCTTATCCTGCCAGTAGTCGTAGTGGCTGATGCGTCGCAGAGAAGCCTCGATGCCACCAAGGGCAACAGGAACATCGGGATAGAGCTTTTTGAGTATCTGTGTGTAGACGATGGAAGGATAGTCGGGGCGCATGTCGTGACGAGAGTCTGGGCTAAAGGCATCCTCGCTGCGCATGCGTCGGTTGGCAGTGTAGCGATTCACCATAGAGTCCATGGCTCCTGGTGAGATGCCGAAGAAGAGGCGTGGACGCCCCAACTTCTTGAAGTCGCGAAAATCGCCATGCCAGTCGGGTTGCGGAACGATAGCCACCTTGTAGCCGTGTGCTTCCAGTGTGCGTGCAATAACGGCAGGACCGAAAGATGGATGGTCTACATAAGCATCGCCCGAGAAGAGGATGACGTCCAATTGGTCCCATCCCCTCAGTTCACATTCCTTCTTGGTAGTAGGCAGAAAATCAGTCAGTCTATATTCCATTCTTACGTTTTAGTCGGTTACTTCATTTGCGTCAACAGCTTCGTCAGCTGCACGTTTGTCGAGCCATTCTACATAGAGTAGAACCAGGTTGTGTAAGCCGAGAGCCTTCATATTGCTGTTGTATATGACGTCGAGACAGAGGTCGAGTAGAGCCTTATCCTGGCAGTTGTCTGATTCGAGCAGTGCGCGAACGTTGAGTTTCAGTTTCTCCAGCACGGCTTCGTCGATGATGCCATTGCTGTCTACGAGGTTACGAAGTAACTGATATTTGTCGATAGTCTCAAGATGCAGGTCGCTGATTTCTATCGAGCGTGTACCTGACTGGTTTGCTTGAATTTTATACATATTCTTTCTGTTTTTTTAAAGTTGTATTCTTGTTTCTTATTAGCTCCTGTTTCGTATGCGGGGAAAGTACTTGATAGATTATTTGCCCTTTCTGCTTACTTCTCTGTCAGGAATCTGAGTACTCCCAAGAGGACGCTGGTCCTTGTTCTTTCATCAGAGATACATTCGAGGGGAAATCCCATGGTGAATGCGCGATAGTCATTACCCTTGTATGCTACTGCTGCACTGCTGCCCGATGTGTAGAGCATGGCACTGAATGGTGCCGAAGTGTCGGTAGCTGGTGTGAGAACATCGGTATGTGTAGCAGCGTAATGGTGGGCGTTGAGCGTGTTGTAGTAGGCGAAACGCAAACCTAACCCAGAAACGCTATCGGTGGTATGCGTGATGCTGTCATTGGGCTGATAACTTACCTTGAGTACATCGCTAAGAAAACGTTTCTCGTCGGGCATTGTCATGTCGCTACCGAGATAAGAACCGCTTACCAACAAGGCTCCGCCACTCTGTGTATACGACTTGAGACGTTGTTGGAGGGTGGGGGTGAACGACTTGTAATAGCTGTGTGTGTAGCCATCGAATCGTTCTAAACCATTGATGAGGTCTACGACGGGGTAAACATTCATGTTCACCTTGCCTGCAGCCACACATTCGCTCGAACAGCTCACGATTTGATATTTATTGGATGTGGCAATACTCCGTGCGTGTTCCACCACATAATTAAAATCGTTGCCTGCAATGAAATTGCCTATCAATTCGTTGTCGCTATAGCCCAATCCCGAACTGCTCTTATCACCCATCTTTTGACGGTCGAAGACGAGCTGTTTGCCACTCCATCCTGCTGTCAAACCATAGCTTACGCCTGGGTCTTGTTCTATATCGAAGCCCTGAAGCGAGTCGTTGTCTATGACTTGTGGTGCAGCGAGACGATGGAAATTGTTGACTATCAAGACCGTCTTTTGTGCCGTGGGCTCGTATCGGGCGCAGAGCTTCTCGGTGGGGAAACTTTCACCGCCACTGTTGAGAGCTGTTACCTGGAAGGTATAGAGCTGCCCTGGCTCTAAGTTCATGTTACAGGTTGTGCCCTTGATGATTTGTCCGTTGTCGAAACCTCCATTACCCACGGCAGTATAGAGTACGTAGGAGGTGGGCTGAGCGGTAGGCTCGCTACGATCGTACTGTGGACTCCACGATAGTTGGGCTGTACCCTTGTCGTCCATGACAACAGCGAAGTTGTTGGGTGCTAAAGGCTGTACAACATACGGGCATCCATGATTGCTTGCCACATATCGCAGAATCGTCTTATATAGCGAGCGAGCTATGGTGAACTTGCCCATGGGGTCTTGACCTATCTTCATGTCGGGGAAACTCTGATGCGACAGGGTTTCGATGATGGCAGAGGGTATCTCTGGGACACGAGTCTCTGAGTAGTTACGATCCCAAAGGTAGCGTTCAGAGAAGTTGCCATATTGTATGCTGAGGTCTTTCACCAAATTCTTAAGAAGAGCCTTAGCAAAGTCTTTGGATGTCATGCGCGAGATGCCGCTGTTGAGCATGCCATCGTTGAAGTTGGTAGTGCAGATGGCTAAAGAGCCCCATGGTGTGCGCCCATCTTTGTGATAGCCAGCATCGCTATGTACGGCAAGAGAGAGCTCAATGGGTACTTTCTTGCCTTGCAGAGCGGGCATATAAGGACTTCCACCACCCAACCAGTTGGTCATGAGTGAGCGGGTGTTGATGTCATCGGCATAGTCGTTGGTGCCTTTTCTTCCGCCATATACTTCGTAGGGTGCGCCTGCCCACTGGGCATAATATCTGGCACCCTCTAAGCATCGGGGGAGTTGGCTCGAGTTGTTTCCTCTCAGTATGTTGCCCATGCCTCCTCCAAAGCGCACTGCATCGCTGGTGACTACGCCTCGTTTAGAGGCTTGGTTGGTGACCACGACACGGTTGAATTCATTGCAGCCTTTGTCGAAGTCGAAGGTGCCTAAATAGACCCATGTGCCTCCACCCATTCGCTGATTGACGGCAAATTCGGTAGTGCCTCCTTTATGGTAGACGATGTATTTGGCATCGGCGACACTCTTGGGAAGACTCTGATAGCTTACGTATACGGCATAGCGTCCTGCTTCGGGCAGTAGAGGTTGATAGCTTATCTCGCTATAGTTTTTCTTCTTTGTGGCCTTGGCCATTCTTACCGTACCATCGGCAAAGGGGTTCTGGTTGTCTTCATAGAAACGTTTGCGAGCAGCAAAGCCAGTAGCGTTGCAGTCTTTCCATTTCTTTCCGTTTACGGTCTCCACATAGTATGGACGCTTGATGGCATCATCGTTGTCTACGATGACTTCATGCTTCTGCCAATCGCGTTCGCGAGGTGTGAAGACGATGGCACCGGCATTCTGTAGCATAGGGATGAGGTAGGGCACTACGATGGTTTGGGTGAAGAGGTCTTCTGTGGTACAGAAGAGATTCGGGCGTTGCCATTTCCATCTGTTCTTGTCGTTGTCGTAGTATCTGCCATGTGACGCCCATACCGATATGTGTCTGTTCTGTAGGCCCTTGGTGATGAAATAGGGACGTGATATGTTGAAGACCCAAGGGTCGCCATCGTATTCTATGCTTTGCCATGCCTGGGTGTTGCCATCAAGGTATGCCTTGCCCGCCACAGACTGTGCTGCGGCGGGCAAGGATAGAGTTGACAAAGCTGTCAGGCTACAAGCCAATTGACGTATGATGTGGAGATTTTTATTCATGAATGATTATTCTATGTTGCCTATCGTAAACTTCTCGGGCTTCTTGCCTTTGAAGTCTTTGAAGTACAACTTGATTTCGCGCATGTCGGCCTCCAAGTCGCCAGAGGGGATGAGCTGCTTGGTGCAGGTGATGAGCTTTTTCTCGTAGTCTGCACCATAGAGTAAGATGGGTAGATTCGCCTTGAGAGCGATGAAATAAAAGCCCTTCTTCCAGTCGGGGTTGAGGGAGCGCGTTCCTTCTGGGGTGATGCAGAGGCAGAAGCGATCGCGTTTGCGAGCTTCGTCAGCCAGATTGTCGGTCATGCTGGTATGTTTGCTTCTCCACACTGGTATTCCTCCCATTTTACGGAAAATCGGACCTAATGGCCAAAAGAACCATTCCTTTTTCATCAGGAAGTTGCTCTTAATGCCTTCGGCATGAGCATAGAGCTGCCCGATGAAGAGGTCCCAGTTGCTGGTATGTGGAGCCAAACATATAATATACTTCTCGGGATGCGCAATGGTGATTTCCTTGTGCCATCCCAAGTGTTTATAGAGCATCCATTTGGATAGTTGCTGAATCATTATTCGTGATGTGCTTATTGATGAACTTACAAAAAGTATGTAATCGATATTCTTTTTTCTCGTAAAAATTATGCCAAACTATTGATTTGGTCAATGATTTCGCATGCTTGCTTGTTGAAATCATCAATAAGCAACTTGTAGTACTTCTTGGCAGGCATACCTGGTTCTGGATGAGACACACGGCAGATGAATTCGGTACGAATCATGACGATAGCTGTCAAGATGCCATCGATGTCTTCAGCTGCAGGTTTGGTGCTATACAATGATGCTGCCACACACTCTGCGAACATGTCACTGGTAATGTAGTTGATAGTACGTTTTAAATCTCTTTTATTAGCCATAGTTTTTTGATTTAAATGAATGTCAATTTGTTTCAATGCTCAAAGTTAGTAATTTTATTCGAAAATCAAGCATATGAAAGAAAAAAAAGTTCTCTTTAACTCATTTTTAGCTTTATTTGTTTCTTTATGTCGGAAAAAAAAATTACTTTTGCAAAAGTTTTGAAGTTTCAGTATAAAATAATAAATTCTAAAAGACATGGAAAAAAGTGAATTGCAATTAGCACGAGCAGCCTACCTTCCTAAACTGCCTAAAGGATTACAGGGCAACGTCATGGTGAAAGAGGGTGCTCCTACTCAGAGTGTAGACAACCAGGAAGAAATCAAGAAGCTCTTCCCCAACACTTATGGTATGCCTCTCGTAGAGTTTGTACCAGGTGATGAGGCTCACGACAAGAAAATCAATGTGGGTGTTATCCTCAGTGGCGGTCAGGCTCCTGGCGGTCATAACGTTATCTGTGGACTTTTTGATGCACTGAAAAAGTTGAATCCAGCCAACCGCCTCTATGGTTTCTTGATGGGTCCTGGTGGTTTGGTTGACCATAATTATATGGAGATTACAGCCGACTTCATTGAAGACTACCGCAATACAGGTGGTTTCGATATGATTGGTTCTGGTCGTACCAAGCTTGAGAAGACAGAGCAGTTTGACAAGGGCTTGGAGATTATTCGCGAACTTGATATTCAGGCTGTAGTTATTATCGGTGGTGACGACTCTAACACCAATGCTTGCGTATTGGCTGAATATTATGCTGCTAAGCAGTGTGGCGTTCAGGTTATTGGTTGTCCTAAGACTATCGATGGTGACTTGAAGAACGATCAGATTGAGACATCATTCGGTTTCGATACAGCTTGTAAGACATACTCTGAGTTGATTGGTAACATTGAGCGTGATTGTAATTCTGCTCGTAAGTACTGGCATTTCATCAAGTTGATGGGTCGTTCTGCTTCTCATATCGCTTTGGAGTGTGCTCTGCAGACACAGCCTAACATCTGTCTTGTTTCTGAGGAGGTAGAGGCTAACGATATGACATTGAACCAGATTGTAGAGAACATCGCTCAGGTAGTGGCAGATCGTGCTGCTGATGGCAACAACTTCGGTGTTGTACTGATTCCTGAGGGACTCATTGAGTTTATTCCTGCTATCGGTCGTCTTATCGAGGAACTCAACGACTTGCTTGCTGCACATGGTGCTGATTATAAGGATCTTGACAAAGATGCACAGCGTGCATATATCCTCGCTCACCTCTCTAAGGAAAATGCAGAGACCTTCGCTACTCTGCCTGAGGGCGTTGCTCGTCAGCTCTCTCTCGACCGCGACCCACACGGTAACGTACAGGTTTCGCTCATCGAGACAGAGAAGTTGCTTTCTGAAATGGTGGCTGCTAAGCTCGACGAATGGAAGAAGGAAGGCAAGTTCGTAGGTAAGTTTGCCGCTCAGCATCACTTCTTCGGTTACGAAGGTCGATGCGCTGCTCCATCCAACTTTGACGCAGACTACTGCTACGCACTTGGAACCAGCGCTGCACAGCTTATCGCTAATGGTAAGACTGGCTACATGGCCATCGTGAAGAATACTACAGCTAACACCGATGAGTGGAAGGCTGGTGGTGTGCCAATCACTATGATGATGAATATGGAGAAGCGTAATGGTGAGATGAAGCCAGTGATCCGCAAGGCTCTTGTTGAACTCGATGGTGCTCCTTTCAAGGCTTTCGCAGCACAGCGTGAAGTATGGGCAAGAGAGACTGCTTACATCTATCCTGGTCCTATCCAGTATTGGGGTCCTTCTAATGTTTGCGACCAGACTACCAAGACTCTGAAGCTGGAGCAGGAAGGCAAATAATAAAGTTGAAGTTACTGTGTGATGTGTTTCATGGATTCGTTGAGTGGAAGAGATTTCTTCTCTCTGTTTTCTTGACAACTATCATGCGGACATCATAATTGAGAAAAGAAGGTCTGTTGCCGTAATGGTAGAAGACCTTCTTTTTTCAATTTTACTACAGCTTTTTTTCAATTATACCACAACAACCTGTATCACGAAAAATAATAAAGTATATATGGTGCAAACTCAACGCAAGACATCGCCCAAGCGCAAGACAGGCAGACAGCCTGTTAGCAGACGTCGCACCTCATCTCATCGTTCGCACAGCATCTGGAATCGTTATCCGCGTTGGGCATGGTGGATTGGTGGGTTGGTTGTGATGTCGCTCTACGTGGGGGCATTCTATTATTTTTTTGTGGGTCCTACAGGCTTTCGCTGGCGTGCACTCTATGGCGATGCTACTTATCCTGATGGTTATGACATTAGAGGCATCGATATTTCTCACTATCAAGGTAACATCGACTGGGAGCAACTTAAGAATGCTATGATCATGGGATGCCCTCTGCGCTTCGTTATTATCAAGAGTACAGAAGGTTCGACAAGACTTGATGAAAACTTCAGAGAGAACTTTAATCAGGCTCGTGATTTTGGCTTTATCAGAGGTGTTTACCATTTTTGGAGTAACAAGTCTACTGCTCGTGAACAAGCATATTTCTTCCTCGACAAGGTGCATCTCACTGAGGGCGATTTGCCTCCTGTTCTTGATATCGAACATAAACCAGCGGACAAGAGTGTGGAAGATTTTCAACGTGATGTGCTCACTTGGCTTCATATTGTGGAAGACCGATATCATGTGAAGCCTATTATCTATACCTATTATAAATTTAAGGAACAGTACTTGAGTGCTCCTGTCTTTGATGACTATCCTTATTGGATAGCCCACTACTATGTGGACAAGGTGCAATACAAAGGAAAATGGAAATTCTGGCAACATACCGATGCGGGTAAGTTGCCAGGTATTAAAGGATATGTTGACTTTAATATCTATAATGGTAGTTATTACGACTTGCGTCAACTATGTATAGGAGCCAACAATAATGAGCGTACTTTTATAGAGTGGTAAAGTTCATGGACTTTTTACTATTTATAGAAAACTTCTCGTTTTTTATAGTTTCTATCAAAATAATGCAATAGGCTTCAACTGCTTACGAGGCCGCTTTCATTACTCTACGAAATAGGCTTCATTGACTATCGAAGCCGCTTTCATATTTCGAGTCTTTTTCTAGTGCATTATTATGGGGTAGTAAGGATAAGGCAAGCCCATCCTTCGTCAGTCTTTCTGCCTACTTCTCTGAGGCCTAACTCCTCGGCCTTCTCTGTAAGGACAGGAATGTCCTCTGTATAGAAACCGCTCAAGATGAGATAGCCTCCTTCATTGAGTACGCTTCTGAACGCCTTCATGTCTTCCAGCAAGATGTTGCGGTTGATATTGGCCATCACCACGTCGAACATTCCGCTGATGTGGCTTATGACGGTTGCATTGCCGAAAAGCACTTCCATATTGTCTACCTCGTTGAGTTGAGCGTTGTGTTGCGCATTGTTTACACTCCACTCGTCAATGTCGTAGCCAACAATCTCACTGGCACCCATCTTGGAGCATGCAATACCGAGAATACCCGTGCCACAACCACAGTCGAGTACTCTTTTTTTAGCCAGATTCATTCCTAATAGGGTAGAGACTATCATGCGTGTCGTCTCATGGTTGCCTGTTCCAAAAGCTAACTTGGCCTCGATTCCTATCTCTATGTGGTCGGCTGAGGTTGTTGGGTGCAGGTCGGGATGCTTGGCATCGTAAATCAAAACCTGGTCGTCGATACAGATGGGGGCAAAACCTTGTTCTTCCCATTCTTGATTCCAGTCTTTATCTTCTGCTTCCTTTATCTCATAGGTAATCTCTGCGCCCTCAATAGGGAAGTCTGCGATGCAACTATCGAGTGTTTCGCGATCGAAGAAATCTTTCTGTACATAAGCTTCAAGTCCTTCCTCTGTTTCTTCGAATGACTCAAATCCTGCTTCTGCTGAACCATCTGCCAACAAGTCTCTGCAAACCTGCATGATGTCGGCCTCTACATTTATTTTAAATGTGGCTACTAAATATTTCATGAAATTACGTTTTAAAATTTACTGCAAAAATATAAAAAATAGGGAAAAACCTACTATTATTTAGGGTTTTTCTGTATTTTTGCATGTAAATAAGCAATATTTTTGCACGTGATAAATTATATGTAATAGAAATCACGCTATAAAGTGAGTTAAAAGATCAAGAACAACTATATAAAAATAGGAGAAACAAGCATATGAAAAAGTGGATAATCCTTTCAGTCTTTATGGTTGCACTGCCATTTTCGATGATGGCACAAGACGATGACCTCTACTTCAATCCGAAGCAAGAGGCCAAGAAGGTAGCCGAAGAACGGGCAAAGAGAACTCAACAGTTGGCAGAGCAACGCGCACGCCGAGACAGCATATACGCTTTGTATTGGTCGGGTAGCGATCGTAATGTCGATGAATATAATCGTGGAGGTAAATTGTTCAGCCAGTATCAGAACATAGGCTCCGATTCGTTGGGCTACGATATCATCTCTTTCCGCATCGACAAGGGGGTGGCACCAGATACGATCTATGATGATGAGGCTTTTGCTGAAAAATATACTCGTGACATGCGCGATGATTTCGATTGCACACGTTGTATGAGTCGCTGGGATGGTTTCTACGATCCTTGGTTCTACGACTACTATGGGTGTGGCTCTTATTACTGGAGAAGCTCTTACTGGCGTTGGCACAATCCATGGCGTTATGGTTATTATGCGGGTTGGTATGATCCATGGTTTGATCCTTGGTACGACCCATGGTATTATGGCTATGCTGGTTGGTATGGTAGACCTTGGTATGGTTGGGGAGGCTATTATCCCTGGTATTGGGGAGGTCCTGTTGTGACTTATGTGCGCCCAAGTAATGGTTATCGTAGCTATGGTCATGTGGCTTCGGGCTCTTCTTCCAATCGTGGTTTTCATTCTTCACAGTTCAATCGCTTCGGTCGACGTGAAAGTAACAACAGCAATCGTAATTATAACAACAATTATAACTACAATAACAACCATACCTTCAATAGTAGTGGCTTCGGAAATCGTAGTGTAGGTAGCGGAAGCTTTGGTGGTGGCACCCGCGGTGGTGGCTTTAGTGGAGGTGGTTCACGTAGTCATGGTAGCGGAAGACGATAGTAACCTACGATTGTATATGTAGTTTAAACTAACAGAACAAACTTAAGAATAATAAAAATAGTACAAAATATGAAGAGCATCAAAATCATTTTGCCAGCCTTCTTGGGACTCATGAGTGTTCCAACACTGGCGCAGGAAACTTATCAAAACGCTAAACTCGCCGAGACTGCGTTAACAGGAACTGCCCGCTATGTGGGTATGGGTGGTGCAATGGAGGCTTTAGGAGCCGACCTTTCTACGATGACATCCAATCCTGCAGGTATCGGTCTGTTTCGTAAGAGTCAGGCTGCCCTTACCGCAAGTGTGCTTGCTCAACCTTCAGCCAATACAGACTTCTCTTTTGATAATACGCGAGCTTACATTGATGGTAAGAAGTCTAAGGTGAGCTTCGATCAGATAGGATTCGTGTGGTCTATGGCTAATCGTAACCAGACTTATGTGAACTTGGGATTTAACTTTCATAAGAGTGCTGACTTCATGCAGATTCTCACGGCTGCTAATATGCTCCAAGGAGCTTCGCAAACCAAGTATGCTGCCAACAAAACTGATTATAGCAACTATATCGACACTCGTTATAGTAGTTATAAGAACGCTGGCGACTTGATATGGAATGGTGTGGATGAGAATTATAACAAGTTGATGGGTAAAGACGACAAAGGATTTCAGAATTTCTATGACGGACGTTCTTTCCTCTTCGGACAGTATCAGCATGGTTATATCGGTGTTTACGACTTCAATATCAGTGGAAGCGTGAAGAATCGTTTTTGGTGGGGTGTTACATTAGGTTTACATGATGTCAACTATCATAGCGAGTCTTACTACACTGAGAACTTTGTAGCCGAAAAGGAAGCCTATGGAGAGGCACGTGAGAAGTTGAAGATTGATGGTACAGGATTCGATGTGAAACTTGGTTTCATCTTCCGTCCTGTGGAGAGTTCTCCTTTCCGAATCGGTGCTTATGTAAATTCCCCCGTCTTCTATGATCTCTCTATGCGTGGAGACGCTTCGTTGGATCTTACAGATAAGAATATAGTAAACGACCAGGGTGCTGTGGCTGTTGGTAGTAATGCAGGGTATGCTGTCTATGACTATCGTCTCAATACGCCTTGGAAGGCAGGTTTGAGTTTAGGTCATACGATTGGCAACTACTTGGCTTTGGGTGCTACCTACGAGTATGCTTGGTATAACCACATGGACAATCGAATCAAGGATGGAGGCTACTATGATGGATTGGATTACTATGAGTCGAGCAGTAGCGATAAGTATATGAACGATCATACGAAGGCTACTCTCAATGGTGTGAGTACTCTGAAGTTGGGTTTGGAGTACAAGCCTATACCTATGTTGGCTGTACGTGCTGGTTACAACTATGTATCGGCTTTGTATAAGGATAGCGGTGTGCGCGACCAGACTTTGGTATGCGATCCTGATGCCTCTGGTAATACGGGTGTGAATGTAGCAACTTCTACTGATTACACTAACTGGAAGGGAATTAATCGTATCACCTTAGGTCTTGGCTTCAACTACCAGAAGTTGTTTGTTGATGTGGCTTATCAGTATAGCACTCAGGATGGAGATTTCTATCCATTTATGGGCAATAAGGATTTTGGTGCAAAGGAAGGTTTCCGTCCTGCTATAGCCAATGAGACAACTGCTACAAAGGTTTCTAACGATCGTCACCAAGTGCTGATGACTGTTGGATATAAGTTTTAATATTTCATGTAGATAACTTTAAGTAAGCAGTAGGGCTTCATATAAATCACAAAAAGGAGGCAGTCCAAAATTTTGGACTGCCTCCTTTTTTGTGATATGTGATAATTTTTTAGCGAGTTGAAAGGTTCAATTCAAAAAAGAATTGATTTATTTTAATCATCAAGAAGGTTCTTACTATGAATTCATAGATATAAGAAACTCCTCGTTGTTTCGAGTATGTTCCATAGTCTTGTGGATGGTATTCATTGCCTCCACAGGATTCATGTCAGAGATATGCTTGCGAAGAATCCACATGCGGTCGAGGGTAATCTTATCCTGCAGCAAGTCGTCGCGACGGGTAGAAGATGTCACCAGGTTGACAGCAGGGAAGATGCGCTTGTTGCTGAGTGAGCGGTCGAGTTGCAACTCCATGTTACCTGTACCCTTGAACTCTTCGAAGATAACTTCGTCCATCTTGCTACCTGTATCAATCAATGCGGTGGCAATGATGGTAAGTGAACCTCCACCCTCAATGTTTCTTGCGGCACCAAAGAAACGCTTGGGCTTCTGCAGTGCATTGGCATCAACACCACCTGTCAGTACCTTACCGGATGCTGGAGCCACAGTGTTGTAAGCACGTGCCAAACGTGTGATAGAGTCAAGGAAGATAACCACGTCGTGTCCACATTCCACCATACGCTTAGCCTTCTCAAGCACGATGCCTGCAATCTTTACGTGACGCTCTGCAGGCTCGTCGAAGGTAGATGCGATAACCTCTGCGTTTACTGTGCGAGCCATATCGGTCACCTCCTCCGGTCGCTCGTCGATGAGTAGCATCATCAGGTAAGCCTCAGGATGGTTGGCTGCAATGGCATTGGCGATGTCTTTCATCAAAATGGTTTTACCAGTCTTAGGCTGTGCCACGATGAGCGCACGTTGTCCCTTTCCGATAGGTGAGAACAAGTCAACGATACGAGTACTGAGGTTGGTTGTAGGGCGGTTGCCGCAGAGCGAGAACTTCTCTTCAGGGAAGAGGGGAGTGAGGTGCTCAAAAGGAATGCGGTCGCGAACCTCTGATGGATTTCTGCCGTTTATCTTGTCGATGTCGGTGATAGGGAAATACTTCTCTCCCTCATGAGGTGGGCGCACATGGCACTGCACAACATCGCCCGTTTTCAGTCCATATCGCTTTACAATATTGGCTGGTACATATACATCATCGGGTGATGACAGATAGTTGTAGTCGCTGCTACGTAAGAATCCGTAGCCGTCGGGCATAACCTCGAGTACACCATTAGATGTGATGATATTGGTGAAATCGAACTCAGGCTCTTTTTGTATCTCTTTTTGTGCTTCCCTCTGTGCGTTTTGCTGAGCAGCAACCTGTGGTGTAGTAGGGCGGTCGAAGATGTCGTAGGTAGGTATGGCTGTCTGATCTTCGATAGGCAGGTCTATCACGGGGATAAAGTCTGTGCCGTCGCCAGGGTCACCTTCCCAAATTGCGTTTGTATCTTGTACAGCCTCTTCTACAGGTTTCTCATTCTGAGCATTCAACTTAGTTTGCAGTATTGCTGCCAACTTAGCCGTATCAGTTATACCCTGCTGTGCATCAGCGGGAAATTCTAATTCAGGGATGATGAGTTTGTCTGTATCAGTGTCTTGTTTTTCTGCATTATCTGTCAAGGTTGCCTCTTCAGTAGGAGTGCTGTCTTCCTGTTGCTTGTTACGCTCTTTCATGGCAGCCACCTTGGCAGCAGCCATCGCTTGTAGTTCAGCCTTACTCTTACGGCCTCTGTGCTTGGGCTGTGCAGGTTGTTGTTCGGTCTGTGTATTTGTCTCCGCTGTTTCTGTTGAAGTCTCAGTAGGAGTTGCAACATTAGCAGGTGTATTGTCTGTCACCTGGTCTGTAAGTTCTGTGTTATCATTAGCCTCGTGGTGAGTAGCTAACTCTTTCGGCAGATGATTCTCTGTAGACGCAGGTCCTGTAGCCTGATTCTTCATCACATCGAAGTTTTCTCCATCCTTACCTTTCACGGAGTACACTTTGTCCTCCTTTTTGGCAGCTATTCTGGTTCTTTTCCTCTTAGGTGCAGCATCAGTCATGACGGGCGTTTCAGCCTGAGCATCGAGAATGGCATATACAATTGTCTCTTTGTTGTCATTAGACTTGATTTTAGCGCCAATCCCTTTAGCAATGTCTTTCAGTTGAGCGACATTTTTTGCTATTAATTCGTCTTTGCTATACATTATATTATAAAACGGTATATGATTTTTTTTGATTGACAATAAGTGTTTCAAAGTGTGTGGAAACACCTATTATAATTGAAATTCGTTTGCAAAGATAATTAAAAAATTCGTTTCTGCCAAATTTTTTCCTTATCTTTGCACAAAAATAATAAAAATGGCTACTCAGATACCTTATTTGGATGTACAGAATCTCACCAAACGCTTTGGTGCTCAGGTTCTATTCGAGAATATTTCGTTTTCCATCGCCGAGGGACAAAAGGTAGGACTCGTTGCCCGTAATGGTACAGGAAAGTCTACGCTTATGTCTGTGTTGATGGACAAGGAAGGCTATGAATCAGGCTCTATCATCTATCGACGCGACTTGAAGTTGGGATTCCTTGAACAATCGCCTCGTTTCGACCCCGAAGAGACTGTACTTGATGCCTGTTTTAATCATGAGGGTGATCCCGAGAAGGTGCTTAAAGCTCGACAAATCCTTACACAGTTGCACATCACCAACCTGGAGCAGCCCATGGGACAACTCAGTGGTGGTCAGCAGAAACGTGTGGCGCTTGCCAACGTGCTCATTACAGAGCCCGACTTCCTGATGCTTGATGAGCCTACTAACCATCTTGATTTAGAGATGATAGAGTGGCTCGAAGGTTATCTTAATCGAGGCAACAAGACTCTCTTCATGGTTACACACGATCGCTTCTTCCTTGATAAGGTGTGTAATGTGATACTTGAACTCGACAGCCAGTCGGTTTATACTTATCGTGGCAATTACGCATACTATCTGGAGAAGCGCCAAGAACGTATGGACAATTTGCGAGCAGAGATACAACACTCCAAGAATCTTTATCGACGTGAGTTGGAGTGGATGCGACGCATGCCTCAAGCACGAGGTCATAAGGCTAAGTATCGTGAGGATGCCTTTTATGAACTTGAGAAAGTGGCTAAGCAGCGCATTGAAGACCGCCAGGTACGACTCAAGGCTTCTACGGTATATATTGGTAGTAAGATTTTTGAGTGTCAATATGTCAGTAAGGCCTTTGATGACCGTGGTCAGCAAAAGGTTATACTGCGTGACTTCTACTACAACTTTGCGCGCTTCGAGAAAATGGGCATTGTGGGCAATAATGGTACGGGAAAGTCTACTTTTATCAAGATGTTGCTTGGCGAGGTGAAACCAGATAGTGGCCAATTTGATATCGGTGAGACGGTGCGGTTTGGCTATTTCTCACAAGAAGGTCTTAAGTTTCGTGAAGACCAAAAAGTTATAGATGTCATCACCGAAATCGCCGACTATATCGACCTGGGCGGTGGCAGGCATATGACAGCTTCGCAATTTCTGCAGTTCTTCCTCTTTACCCCGGAGGAGCAACACAACTTTGTGTATAAGCTAAGTGGAGGCGAGAAACGTAAGCTGTATCTTTGCACGGTGCTGATGCGAAACCCCAACTTCTTGGTGCTCGACGAGCCTACCAACGACCTTGATATACAAACCCTACAGGTGTTGGAAGAATACTTGCAAGATTTTGCTGGGTGTGTCATCGTGGTGAGTCACGATCGTTACTTTATGGACAAGGTGGTTGATCATCTCTTGGTCTTCAAGGGAGATGGTGAGATACAGGACTTCCCTGGCAACTATACGCAGTATCGAGAATGGTGCCGATTGCAGCCTAAGGCAGTGAGCGAGTCTTCCGAACACAAGGTGACAACTAAGGAAGGTCGTGAAACAGCAAAGGCAACTCAGAAAAATGAAGGTCGCCGCAAGATGACCTATAAAGAGAAGCGTGAGTACGAACAGCTCACTACAGACCTCGATCAACTGGCAGCCGAACAGAAAGCTTTAGAAGAGGCTCTTTGTAGCGGAACGCTCAGTGTAGAGCAACTCACCGAGATGAGTAAGCGTTTGCCTGAACTCAAGGATGAAATTGATGAGAAGGAAATGCGATGGCTTGAACTTGCAGAAATAGAGGAATGTTAGAGAAGAGTCAATGAGAGGTTTTAATGGTGTTAAGATTGTAGCTATTTAGTTTAGTACTTCACTTTTCCCTATAAAAACAAGTAAAAAATAAAAAGAAATAGAGATGGAAATAAAGAAATCAGAATTCACGATATCTGCTCCTCGTGTGAGCATGTGTCCTAAGGACAATAAGAACGAGTATGCCTTCATAGGCCGAAGCAATGTGGGAAAGTCGAGTCTCATCAATATGCTCTGTAAGCACAAGGGATTGGCCAAGACATCGGCTACACCTGGTAAGACGTTGCTCATCAATCACTTCATTATCAATAATGAATGGTATCTTGTAGACCTCCCTGGCTACGGATTTGCTAAGCGATCCAAGACTGTGCAGAAGCAGTTGGAGCAGATGATTTCTAGTTATATCCTTCAGCGTCCACAGTTGGCCAATGTCTTTGTGCTCATCGACGTGCGTCACGAACAGCAGAAGATAGACCGTGAGTTTGTCGATTGGTTGGGAGAGAGTGGTGTGCCTTTCTGTATCGTCTTTACTAAGGCCGACAAGCTCGGACCTGTCAAGGCACGCATGAATGCCGAGAAATGGATGCATGCCCTTGAAGATCGTTGGGTAGAGCTTCCTCCTTATTTTATTACCAGTAGCGAAAAGCGATTGGGGCGTGAAGAGGTACTCGACTATATCGACCAAATCAATGCGAGCCTACAGGCATCAGCAGAATAAAATAGCCCGCTTGTTGAGGCTGTGAATCAAAAAGAACGTAGAGAAATGGAAAGCATCAAGCAGATACATTGGGGATTTATCGGTTGCGGTGAGGTGACCGAAAAGAAATCGGGACCAGCCTTCAATGAAGTTCCTGGTTCGAAAGTTGTAGCCGTGATGAGTCGTAGCGAGAACAAGGCTCGTAGTTATGCAGAGCGCCATCACATACGTAAGTGGTATACGGATGCTCAAGAACTTATTGACGATCCAGATGTCAACGCAGTCTATATCGCCACACCTCCTTCGTCTCATGCCACCTTTGCCATTATGGCAATGAGGGCTGGTAAACCGGTATATGTAGAGAAACCATTGGCTGCCAGTTACAACGATTGTATTCGTATCAATCGAGTAAGCGAGCAGACGGGAGTGCCATGCTATGTGGCTTATTATCGTCGTTATTTACCTTATTTCCGTAAGGTGAAACAGATTATCGAAGAGGGTGGTATCGGAAATGTTCTCAACGTTCAGATACGTTTTTCTGTACCTCCGCGCGATCTCGACTATACTTCTGGAAAGGAGATGCCTTGGCGCCTTCAGCCAGATATCTCGGGTGGTGGATATTTCTATGACCTTGCACCTCATCAACTCGACTTGTTGCAGCATATATTCGGTGTTATAACTCGTGCGCATGGTTATCCAGCCAACTGCGCCCATCTCTATGAAGCTGAAGATACAATCTCGGCATGTTTTTATTTTGAGAGTGGTATTCCTGGTAGTGGCAGTTGGTGTTTTGTAGGTCATGAGAGTGCCAAAGAAGATCGTATAGAACTGATTGGCGACAAGGGGTCTCTCTCGTTTTCTGTCTTCGACTATGACCCCATCCTCCTTGTTAATAGCGAAGGACGGAGAAGTATCGTCGTACCTAATCCGTCGTATGTGCAGTTGCCTATTATAAAGAGTGTGATAGAAGACCTTCAGGGCATTGGAACCTGCGAATGTACTTGTATCTCTGCTACTCCTACTAACTGGGTGCTTGATCGCATCCTGTGGAAGAATTAAGGATTACCCATTCTCTCTGTGGGATAGTAGATAAAGAAGTTCTATCAATAAAAGCCAAATGCTTTATTGCTAAAAGTTTGCAATAAAGCATTTGGCTTTTATTGATATACTTAACTTTCCTACTTCCTTACTTCCTTACTTCTTCCTTCCTTCTTTCTACTAACTTCCCGCTTCCTTCCTTCTTACTTCTCTTAAACTTTCCACTTGCGATAGTTCAATATAGAGTGTTCGAATGTGCTATAAAGATGGTTTTTGATAGCCAAATGAATAATGGGGATAGTTATTCCAAATCAGGTGAGTGTTTGATTATCTGCTTCCGAAGTAAAGGAAAATCATACCAAGAAGAACTAATAGCAAGTCGACAAACTTAGCCTTGAGGTTCTTTTCATGGAAGATAGCAGCGCCAAAGAGGAAACTTACGATGACACTTCCTCTTCGTACCATACTCACAATACTGATCATGGCGCCAGGTATGCTGAGGGCATAGAAATATACAAAGTCGGCTGCACTTAGGAAGATGCTGATAAAGATGATAGACCAATGCCAGCGGAAGGGAGTTGTCTTGTGGCGTGTGGGCCACCACAGAATCATCATCATCACACCCATCATCCCTAACTGGTAGATATTATACCAGCTTTGTACTATCATTCGGTCGAGACCTACGCCACCATTCTGTGGTGAAGCCATGAGATATTTGTCGTATAGTCCACTGATGGCTCCCAGTATGGCTGCCAAAACAATAAAGTATATCCATTTGTCATGCTTGAAGTCGATGCCTTCTTTCTTGCCACTTTTTGACAGCATGAAGAACGAGATTACAGCTAAGATGACACCCGTCCATTGGTATAAATTCAGTACCTCACCATAGACGAGCATGGCTCCAACGAGTGTCATGACAGGTCGAGTGGCGTTGATAGGCCCTACGATGGTGAGGGGTAGATGCTTCATTCCAAAATATCCAAATGTCCAGCTGCTCAGCACGATAATACTTTTCAATATGATGTATCGATGCACTTCCCATCCTCCTGTAGCGACATGAAATATGGTGCCATCTAAGACATTCGTTGTGTAGCTCGTCACGATGAATGGAACGAAGATAAGTGATGAGAATAAAGTGTTGAGAAACAATACAGGGATGACAGCGTTACCTGAAAGTGCTTTTTTCTTAAAAGCGTCATAAAAACCCAGCAGAGTGGCTGAGAGAAAAGCTAATATTAACCACATGATTTTTTATGTATATAATATAATGTACTATACTATTCTTTCACAAGTCGGTAATTATTTTTTGGGGAGGGGGAGTGTAGGGGAGTTGTTGCTCCTCAAGATAGGTATGGATAGTATAGTAAGGAGAAAACCATTTCATTCTCCTTCTTCATATCATCCATATTTCACAGCATTATCCATATTTCACTTCCTCTAAGAAGAGTGCGTGTCCAGGCATACTCTCGCCAGCATCGCTACGGGTTCCCTTATTCAAAATATCGAGAAACTGACTTTCATTGATTTTTCCTCTACCTACATCGATGAGTGTACCTACAACGGCGCGCACCATATTGCGGAGAAAACGATTGGCTGTTATCTCAAAATACCAAGTAGTAGGCGAAGTCTGTATCCATTGAGCCTGTGTCACATGGCAGAGAGTCGTCTTGTTGTCTCCTCCAGCCTTACAGAAGGCAGCATAGTCTTCATGTAGCAAGAAGTGGTGTGCAGCGCGGTTCATCCTCTCGAAGTCGAGTGGGAAATTCATCTGAAGAGAGTAGTGGCGCTCGAAGGGATCTTTGCAGGTGTGAATATAATAATGATAAGTACGCGATGTAGCAGAGAAGCGTGCGTGCATATCATCGTCAACTCGTTGCAGCCCACTCACAGCAATATCTTTTGGCAGAATACGATTAAGACGATAGGCTATTTGTGTGGTGTCCAATTCCTCTCCCGACCAGTCGAAATGAGCAGCCATTTTTCTTGCGTGCACGCCTGTGTCAGTGCGTCCAGCTCCCACAACCTCGATGTTTTCTCGCAAGAGCGTTGACAATGCCTTTTGCAACTCTGCTTGTACAGAGTTGGCGTTAGGTTGTATCTGCCACCCATGATAGTTGGTACCGTCGTAACCAAAGTAAATAAAATATCTCATTCTGATAAAGTATATTGATTCTTTAATAGGGGCATTAAGTGTGATTATAAAATGCTTAGCATAATGTTTATAAACTGCGTGCAAAATTAATAAAAAACTACGAATTATGCGAAAATAGTACCAAATATTTTGCAAAATGATATAATCTTGAAAGAAAAACATGAATTTGTTTTGCAAATAGACAATAAAATTGTATTTTTGCCAACGATTTTGAATTTATAGATTATGGCACAGAATATATTCAAAGGCTTAGGTGTAGCCCTGATTACCCCTTTCAAGACCGATGGTACAGTAGATTATCAGTCGTTGAAGAAACTGGTTGAGTTCCAAATAGACAATGGTGCGGACTTCCTCTGCATCCTTGCCACTACTGGTGAGGCACCTTGTCTTACTCAGGATGAGAAAAATAAGATTACCGAGTTGGTGAAAGAGGTTAACCATGGCCGTGTTAAGATTTTGAAATATTGTGGTGGTAACAATACCGCTGCAGTTGTCGAAGAAATTCAAACTACAGATTGGAGTGGTATTGATGGCATTCTGAGTATTTGTCCTTATTATAATAAGCCATCGCAGGAAGGACTTTATCAGCACTTCAAGGCCATAGCACAGGTAAGTCCACTGCCTATTGTACTTTATAATGTACCAGGCCGTACTGGTATCAATATGAAACCAGAGACAACCTGTCGTATCGCTCGTGATTTTCCCAATATAGTAGCTATTAAGGAAGCCAGTGGTAGCTTAGAGCAAGTAGACGAAATTATTAAGAACAAGCCTGATAATTTTGATGTGATCAGTGGTGACGACGCTCTTACCTTCTCTATGGTGGCGAGTGGAGCTGCTGGTGTCATTTCTGTTATCGGTAATGCACTTCCTAAGGCTTTCAGTCGCATGATTCGTCTTGAGTTCCGTGGTGAGTACGAGCCAGCTCGCAAGATTCATCATGCTTTCACAGAGCTTTATAGTCTTCTCTTTGTAGATGGTAACCCCGCAGGTGTAAAGGCTCTCCTCAATGATATGGGCTTTATTGAGAACGAGTTACGCTTGCCTTTGGTTCCTACTCGTATTGCGACAAAGCAGAAGATGAGCGATATCTTGAAAGATCTTCGTATTTAAAACGACGATCAACTCTTTTTATTTGCCGTATGTCGTGCGACATCAGCGATGAGTTTCGCTCGACATACGGTATCGATTACCACCCCTACATGAATACACAACTTTAGAATCAATCTATTAATTATGTCAGAAGAAAGAAGAATAATTCATGAAATCACGCCATTGATGGGTAAGGATGTTCTCTATATCGCCGATAGGCACAAGAAGGAGTTTACTTACCCCATTCACAATCATTCTGTTTTTGAGCTCAACTTTGTTGAGAATGCACAAGGAGTGCGTCGCATCGTGGGTGACTCGCAGGAAGTTATCGGCGAGTATGATCTCTGTCTTATCACATCAGGTGAGTTGGAGCATGTGTGGGAACAGAATGAATGTAAGAGCGAGGACATCCGTGAGATAACCATTCAGTTTGACTTCAGTATGGGTGATGAAACCCTCTTTGGTCGCAATCCATATTCCAGTATAACCCGCATGATGCAAGAAGCCAAGAAGGGTTTGGTCTTCCCGATGAAAGCCATTATGAAGGTTTATGGTCTTCTCGATTCACTTAGTTCTATCAAGGATGGCTTCTATGCCGTGCAGCAGTTTCTCACCATTCTCTACGAGTTATCTAAATGTGACAATGCACGCACATTGGCATCGAGTAGTTATGCAAAGGTGACCGTAGAAGATGATAGTCGTCGTATCTTGAAGGTAAAGAACTACATCTCTAAAAACTATATGGATGATTTGCGTCTGCCTATGCTTGCAGATTTAGCGGGTATGAGTCCCAGTGCTTTCAGTAGATTCTTCAAGTTGCATACAGGTCGCAACATCAGCGAATATATCATTGATTTGCGTTTAGGTTATGCTGCACGTATGTTGGTAGATACAGCCAAGTCGATTAGTGAGATAGGTTTCGACTGCGGTTTCAACAATCTCAGCAACTTCAATCGTATATTTAAGAAGAAAAAGGGTTGTTCGCCTACTGAGTTTCGTGAGAACTATCACAAGACCCGAATTATTGTATAGTGTGGATAGAAAATAGAGTAATAAAGTAGGAGAGAAATCACTCCTTACTTCATCAATCCATTAATGTTTTAAAAGAAATAGAGGTGTGTCAAAAATCATTTGACACACCTCTATGCTTATAGTCGGTATTACTACTTACACCTTATTAATAAAACTTGAAGTAGTTGCGAGCGTTGTTGTAAGAGATATCCTCTACCATGCGAGAGAGGCTCTCCATGTCGTTAGGCAACAAGCCCTTCTCTACATCGTTGCCAAGCAAGTTGCAAAGCAGACGACGGAAATACTCGTGACGTGGGTAGCTGAGGAATGAACGAGAGTCTGTCAACATACCTACGAAGCGGCTCAGCAAACCTAATACTGAGAGTGCGTTCATCTGACGAGTCATACCATCGAGCTGATCGTTGAACCACCAGCCTGAACCAAACTGAATCTTGCCTGGGCAAGAACCGTCCTGGAAGTTACCAAGCATAGTGGCAATCACCTCATTGGCACATGGGTTCAGTGTGTAGAGGATTGTACGGGTCAACTTACCTTCCATGTTGAGCTCGTTGAGGAAATGGCTCATAGCCTTAGCTGTAGTAAACTCACCGATAGAATCGAAGCCAGTGTCAGCGCCCAACTTGTTGTACATCAGAGTGTTGTTGTCACGGATGGCACCATAGTGGAACTGCTGAGTCCAGTCGGCAGCATAATCCATCTCAGCGCAAACCTTTAAGAAAGCGTGCTTGTACTGGCGAATCTCAAGAGCAGAGAGCTGTTGACCGCGCATAGCCTTAGCGAAGATAGTCTCGATCTGTGAGTCTGTGTAAGGCTCATCGTAGAACTCCTCAATACCGTGGTCGCTCAGTTTACAACCATTCTCGCTGAAGAAGTCGTGACGTTTCTGCAGTGCATCCACCATATCCTGGAATGTAGTAACAGTAACACCAGCAACCTCACCCAACTTGTTCATATATTCAGCAAAGTCAGGCTTCTCGATATTCATAGCCTTGTCAGGACGCCATGCAGGAATCATCTTGATCTCAAAGCCACTCTCGCGAGTCTGCTTATGATAGCGCAAGTCATCAATAGGGTCGTCGGTAGTACATACACACTCTACATTGTAGCGGCGCATGAAACCACGAGCGGTATATTCAGGCTGCTGTAACTTCTCGTTACACTCGTCGAAGATTTCGCGTGCTGTCTTAGGACTCAACTGCTTTTCGATGCCGAAAGCTGTCTTCAACTCAAGGTGAGTCCAATGGTACAAAGGATTACGGAATGTGTAAGGTACGGTCTCAGCCCACTTCTCAAACTTCTCCCAGTCGGTGGTATCAGTACCTGTGCAGAAACGCTCGTCTACACCATTGGTACGCATAGCACGCCACTTGTAGTGGTCACCTCCCAGCCAGAGCTCTGTGATGCTCTTAAACTGATGGTCGTTAGCTACCATTTCAGGAATCAGGTGACAGTGATAATCGATGATAGGCATTTTAGCCGCATGATTGTGGAACAAATCCTGCGCAGTTTTGGTATCGAGCAGGAAGTTTTCATCCATAAATTGTTTCATAATTGTAATTTAGTTTTTAAAGTTTTGCCTTTCGACTTGCAAATATACATTATTTTTTGGCAATACACCAAAAAAAACGCCATTTATTAGGTTTATTTTACTAAAACGATTGCGTTAGTGCATTTTGTACTTCAAATTATTAATTGTTAAATAAAATATGAGTTATTCGTTTATAAAAGATTTTTTTAATACTTTTGTAAACACTCATCTTTCCAACATGAGACCATTCAGTAATAATCAAAAATATCTGGAGTTTCCAGTCCCAAAGATCAATTTGCAAATGAAAATCAAGACATTCATCACTATAGCACTATTATGTTTGGCTTACGACACTCCCTGTAGAGGTGCCGAAGAAATGTCTGATTCTACACTGCTTGGCACCCTTTTTAATTCAACGATGTTTCGTTCTCATTCTTCAGACAGCACCGTGCTTGCGCGTCATAAGAAAACGTTCTTTCATAGGGTGGGAGATGTCTTTACCAAATTGTTTAGGGAATTTAATACTACCGATGAAAATTACATCGAGTCGCAGCATTATAACTATACCGTCATGCTGCAAAATACCAATACTTACGAGCGCTACACTTTATCTAATAAGGACGGGCAGAGCATTTCTTTTGCTCCTGATGTAACCTATCGACTGGGACCTTATGTAGGATGGAGATGGGTGTTCTTGGGTTATGCTATAGACTTAAAGAACATTGGTTTCGGGTCTTCTCATTCACCTAAGAAGGGATTCTCGTTAAGTCTTTATAGTAGTCTGTTGGGTGTCGACCTGTTTTGGCGCCAAACAGGTAATGACTACCATATTAAACGCCTGTATTTAGGCGACGGAATTGATACGACTCCTGTCAGGGGTGTTGACTTTGATGGTCTGAAGTCGAGCGTAAAGGGTTTTAATCTTTACTATATTTTTAATCACAGAAGGTTCTCTTATCCAGCAGCTTATGCGCAGAGCACTGTTCAACGAAGAAGTGCAGGTAGTTGGCTTGCAGGTATAGGTTACACGCAGCACACACTTGAAGTAGACTGGGAGAAGTTGGAACAAGTTGTGGTCGACAAGATGGGTGAAGAATTTGGCGGCAATATCGACAACAAGTTGCGTTTTGGAAGAGTGAAGTATACGGATGTTTCAGGCAGTTGCGGTTATGCTTACAACTGGGTCTTCGCTAAGGATTTTCTCTTCAATGCCTCACTCTCTATGGCATTGGCTTACAACCAGTCTTTGGGAGATGTGGAGCGTGAGGAAAGTAAGAAGACACGTGAGTTTAGCTTCCGAAACTTCAATCTTGATGGTATCGGACGTTTTGCCTTGGTATGGAACAATACGCATTGGTATGCTGGTTCGAGTATCATTCTTCACACTTACAACTATAAGAAGGATCGTTTCTCCACCAACAACTCTTTTGGTGAACTGAATCTTTATGTGGGAGTCAACTTGGGAAGGAAGCGATAAGAATAAATATAAACAAACGATATGAAGAAAGTATTATTACTGCTGTTGGTGAGTCTATCTGTTAGCTATGCCACGGCTTACACGCGTGCAGATAGTCTGAAGATTGTGAGTTTGTTGCAGGAGGCACAGAAGTTGAAGCAGCAACCTAAGAGTTGGATGCTATGGTTTGGCAAGAAGTTTTTAGGCGTCCCTTATGTAGCAGGTACGTTGGACAAGACAAAGGAGGAGCGTTTAGTTGTCAACACACGTCAGCTCGACTGCACTACTTATGTGGAGATGGTGACAGCGCTGACACTGTGTGCTCAACAGGGCGAAACGTCGTTTGAAAAATACTGCGAGCGTCTGCGCCATGTAAGGTATATCGGTGGCAAAGTGGAATACACCCAACGCCAGCATTATTTCACCGTATGGATCAATGATAACGTGCGCGAAGGCATTGTGAGTGATGTAAATCCTAATCCGCCCTTTACTGCTGTTCAGAAGGTAATGGTAGACTGGATGAGTACGCATGCTTCCGACTATAAGATGCTTTCTTCTCATCCTGAGTGGATGCCAGGTATACGAGCTATGGAACAAAGTATATCAGGTAAATGTTACCGCTATATTCCGAAGAATCAGATAGCCAACAATGCGCTCTTCAGGAAAACGATACGTGATGGTGATATCATTGTCATCGTGACCCGTAAGAAAGGCCTTGACACCACACATATAGGATTGGCGTCGTGGCATGCAGACGGATTGCATCTGCTCAATGCCAGTAGCATTCATCGTAAAGTTATTGACGAACCCATGACACTTCGCACCTATATGAGTAAGCACCCTGTACAAATAGGTATTAGGGTAGTAAGAGTTTTAAAAGGCAAAAACTGATTAAGCGACGGATTATTAAATACTCAACTTTTTGCAAATAGGGAAGTTGAAGGATTTAAAGAAGTTAGAGAAGTTAAAGCCTTATGCTTTATAGCTAAATATACAACCAAAAAGTCTATTGGCTATAACTTCTTACGACCGAAGGGAGTGATAACTTCTATAACTACTATCACTTCCGTACATGCGAAACTTCAGTTAAATAGGTAAAAGAGTATAAATATACAGCAAAATCGTTATAAATACAGAAAAATAATAGCAAAATGATAAATTTTCATGTATTTGTGCTACTCTTTGCAAATTAATTACTATATTTGCAAACAGATTTCTAAAAGAATTGAATTTTTTATCTAAAAGTGAATAACGATGATACTGGACATTGAAATGCTGAGAAGCTTCTATGCTTCGTATTCGGATAGTGTACAACAAGCCAAGGCTACGGTAAAACGCCCTCTCACTTATGCAGAGAAGGTTCTTTTTGCTCATCTTTATGACCCTACTCAGTTGCGCCCATATAAAAGAGGTGTAGAGTATGTTGATTTCCGCCCCAATCGTGTGGCGATGCAGGATGCAACAGCCCAAATGGCTCTTCTGCAGTTTATGAATGCGGGCAAGGACAAGGTAGCAGTTCCTGCTTCGGTGCATTGTGATCACTTGATACGTGCTGATGTTGGTGCAACCGTCGACCTTCCAGAAGCTTGCAAGACCAATCAGGAGGTATACGACTTCCTCAAGTCGGTATCACAGAAATACCACATTGGTTTCTGGGGTCCTGGTGCAGGTATCATCCATCAGGTGGTACTCGAGAACTATGCTTTCCCTGGCGGTATGATGGTGGGAACAGATTCCCACACACCCAACGCAGGTGGTTTGGGTATGGTGGCAGTAGGTGTTGGCGGTGCCGATGCTGTGGATGTTCTCACTGGTCAGCCTTGGGAACTCAAGATGCCACGCCTCATCGGTGTTCACCTCAAGGGTAAACTCTCAGGTTGGGCCACTCCGAAAGATGTAATCTTAGAAATCCTTGGTATCCTTACGGTAAAGGGCGGCACGAATGCCATCCTCGAATATTTCGGAGAGGGTCTTGACAGCATCTCTACTACAGGTAAGGCGACCATCTGTAACATGGGTGCAGAGTTGGGAGCTACCTGTTCCATCTTCCCCTTTGATGCGAATGCCAGCGAGTATCTCCGCAAAACGGGTCGTGAGGAAATTGCCGTCTTGGCACAACAGAATGCTGCCGAGCTTCGTGCAGATGACGAGGTGATGGCAGATCCTTCTGCCTTCTACGATCAGATAGTAGAAATAGATCTCAGTAAGGTGGAGCCTCATCTCAATGGACCTTTCACGCCTGATGCTGCAACCCCTATCTCGCACATGAAGGCAAAGGGCCCTGCCAACGATTATCCGATGGTAGTAGAAGTGGGTCTTGTAGGTAGTTGCACCAATTCGTCTTATCAAGACTTAGCACGAGCTGCCAGTGTGGCTCGACAGGCTTATGAGAAGAGCATCGAGGTGAAGGGACAGCTCATCATCAACCCTGGTTCAGAGCAGATACGTTATACAGCAGAGCGCGACGGCATACTCGACGACTTTAAGAAAATTGGTGCACTGATTATGACCAATGCCTGTGGCCCTTGCATAGGACAATGGAAGCGTCATACAGACGATAATACCCGAAAGAACGCCATCGTAACGTCGTTCAATCGTAATTTCCGCCGCCGTGCCGATGGTAATCCCAATACTTATGCCTTTATCGGCAGTCCGGAGCTCACGGTAGCACTTACTATTGCTGGTCGACTTGACTTCAACCCTGCTACCGACACCTTGCAAGATAAGGCAGGAAAGAGTGTGAAACTCGATGCACCAACAGGTTACACTTTCCCTCCCAAGGGTTTTGCGGTAGAGGATAACGGATTTATCGCACCCAGTGAAGAGAATGCGCAAGTAGAGGTCGTTATCTCTCCTGACAGCAACCGCCTTCAGAAACTTGCACCCTTTGCCCCTTGGGACGGCAATGATCTTATCGATATGCCTCTGCTTATCAAGACTGAGGGTAAGTGTACTACCGACCACATCTCTATGGCTGGACCTTGGTTGAAGTTCCGCGGACATCTGCAGAATATTTCTGACAACTTGCTGATGGGAGCGGTTAATGCTTTCAATGGCGAGAGTAATCAGGTGAAGAATCAACTCGACGGAAATTATGTAGAGGTCTCCACTGCTGCCAAGGCATACAAAGCACAAGGCATCAGTAGCATTGTCGTGGCAGAGGATAACTATGGTGAAGGTTCTTCGCGTGAGCATGCAGCTATGGAGCCTCGTTTCCTCAATGTCAAAGTGATCCTGGCTAAGAGTTTTGCTCGTATCCACGAGACCAACTTGAAGAAACAAGGTATGTTGGCGCTGACTTTCTGCAATAAGGATGATTATAATAAGGTGCAAGAAAACGATCGCATCTCGCTCGTAGGTCTGAAAGAGTTTGCACCAGGAAGCAAGTTCACTATCATCCTGAAGCATCAAGATGGCACGCAGGATGAATTCTTGGTGGAGCACACTTACAACGATGCACAGATAGAGTGGTTTAAGGCAGGATCAGCGCTCAACTATGCCGCCACCCACAAGGAGTAATTCCATGGGGGTAGTGCGACAACAATTTTCAACATCAAATATTATAAGTAATGAATAAGGAATATTTAATATATAAGCTGAGCGATGAGGTTAAAAACTCATGCAAGATAGATAAGGAGGCATTCACTAAGTTTAATGTGAAGCGAGGTCTTCGCAATGAGGATGGTTCGGGTGTATTGGTGGGACTCACCAATATCGGTAACGTTGTGGGTTACGAGCGCGATGCCGAAGGTAAGTTGACACCTACAGAGGGAAAACTCTATTATCGTGGTTACGAACTCGACGACTTAGTGAGTCCTTTGTTAAAGGAGAAACGTTTTGGCTTTGAGGAGGTGGCTTTCTTGCTGCTTTCAGGTCAGCTACCCGACAAAGAAGAGTTAGAAGCCTTCAAGGAACTCTTGAACGACAATATGCCGCTCGACCACCGCACCATAACGCATATCATAGAGTTGGAGGGAAGCAATATTATGAATATCCTGGCACGTTGTGTGCTCGAGATGTATACTTTCGACCCTAACCCCGATGATATCAGTCGCGACAACCTGATGCGTCAGAGTATAGAGCTGATTGCCAAGTTCCCTACGATTATCGCCTATGCATACAACATCTATCGTCACTCAGTACAGGGTCGTAGCTTGCACATCCGTCATCCTCGCGAGAACCTTTCTATCGCTGAGAACTTCCTCTACATGATGAAGCATGAGAACTATTCCGAACTTGATGCTCGTATGCTCGACCTACTGCTCATCATCCAGGCAGAGCATGGTGGTGGTAATAACTCTACCTTTACCGTTCGTGTCACATCGTCTACGCGTACAGACACTTATAGCTCTATAGCTGCAGGTATCGGCAGTTTGAAAGGTCCGCTTCATGGTGGTGCTAACATTAAAGTTATCAATATGTTCCATCACTTGAAAGAGCAAATCAGAGACTGGAAGAACGTAAAAGAATTGGATCTTTACCTTACCCGTATGCTCAACAAGGAAGCTTACGATAAGACAGGACTTATCTATGGCATCGGTCATGCTGTGTATACTATCAGCGATCCTCGTGCTGTAGAGCTAAAGCGTCTTGCTGGCGAGTTGGCGAAGGAGAAGGGTAGAGAGGACGAGTATGAGTTTCTCAAGTTGATAGAGCAGGAGGGCATCAAGTGCTTGCAGGCTCATCGTGGTGGTACCAAGCCTGCTTGTGCCAACCTTGACTTCTATAGTGGTTTCATTTATGAGATGATAGGATTGCCACAGGAAATCTATACGCCAATATTTGCCATGGCACGTATCGTGGGTTGGACAGCTCATCGTATAGAAGAACTCAACTTTGAGGGAAGACGTATTATTCGTCCTGCTTACAAGAACATCTTGGGTGAGTTGGAATACACTCCGCTCAATGATCGATAAATATTTACGGCTTGGGGTTATTGCAGAATACCTCAAGCCGTTTTTTGTAACTTTAAAAAAGAAGATAGAGGAACCATCGTCGTTGAGCAGAAAAGTGTCATCAAAAACGCAAGTACTTACGATGCCCATCGCAAGTACTTTCAACAGCCAACGCAAGTACTTTCATTGGCACTTGCAAGTACTTTCATTTTTTTGTCATCTTTTAGCTCTTTGTGGGGTAGTCGAAGTGCTCGAAATTTCCTCCAGGATAGAACGGGCGTACCACAGGGTGGTCGGTAATGTCGAAGTACGCGCGTGCCCAGCCCAGTACCGCCTCATACACAAGCGGGGGGTATAGCAGTCGTCCGTTGTCTTCTTCGGCTTGAATTTTTCTATAAATTCATCATAATTTTGAATTTTCTTGCTCTTATTCTTGCGGGATTAAAAAGCTTGTTGTATATTTGCTGCGTGCAAATGTCGAAGATCTGGCACGATAACTTCAAGCTTTCCTTTTGCACGCTTAGGGTGACTTAGTCACCCCTTATTTTTTCCAACTCATTCTTGATTCTTTCTTTTGATACAAGAATATCATTCGAAAAGAAACTACTATCTATAAGTATAGCCTTATTGTGATAAATCACATAGCATTCCATTATTACTCCTGTTCTGAAATTCATATATCTATTATTAATACTTGAAGATAATTTGATAGTTGGGAGCTTACTGAAAAACTTAGGATGCATATCTAAGTCGAGAACTACTACTTCGCAACCTTGCTTGATAGCCTTTTTAAACCCAGATGCCACTCCGTTGGTTGATTTTATACCTTTTCGGTCTGCAATCTTCTCGTTAATGAGATATTCTGGATTTTTAACTCCATCTTTAAAGACATGTTTTCTTATCATCATGGTCATATTTGGAAATGATGACAAAAGGGCATGTGCTGCACGGGTATTTTCTTCCACTTCGGTATTGTCTGCCTGTATGCTTATCTTTAAACGTTCTCTATACTTTTCGTCGAGATAATAGTTTGATTCATTTTAACAGTTGTGAATACATTGGCAAGCCGAACAAAGCTCATTATCTAAAACGTCCGAGATAAGCTTCAGCTTTCCCTTCGTCACATCGCAGTCATTACACCGCTTGATAGTGTAAGGGTTGTAGTCGGACATAGTTTTGCCCTGCTTGCCACTGTTGAAGCGGAAGATGATGTTGTGTCGTTCGCCACCCATGGCTTCCTCGCCCCTGCTCATGGCTTCAGCGTGCTCTGTAGCTGGGTATTTCTGCTTGCGTACCTGTGCCACGTTACAGCGACAATTCCATCCATTTGGCGGGAAATAGGTTTCCCAGAAAGAGTTGTAATATGTAACTTTGTACTATTGTGTTGATTTAGATGATTATTATGCCCCATATTATCTGAACTGAACTTTCGCATGTGCGGAAGTTAAAGGAAGTTAGGGAAGTTAGAGGGACAAATGTTCTACGTTTTGCGTTAGATGACTATTGTCTTTTAACTTCCCGAACGACCGTAGGGAGTGATAACTTCATTAATTTCAATCAATTCCCTCACTTGTGAAACTTGAGTTTCATATAATAATGTTAAAATTAGAAAGAAAATCCCATTATAATTCCCGCTTTTGGGAACTTTTGTGTAATTTTGCTGCAAAAATATAGTTGAACTATGCAAATCATATTCGACGATAAAGATTTGGAAGAACTCATTACGATGGGGCGCAACAGCATGTATAAGAAATATACTCGCAATAAAAAGTTTATGAAGGCACTCGCCACTGCATATAACTATTTGCGCTTATCTGAACGTGCAAGCGACCTCCGTTCTATCTCTTTCCTTCACTATGAACAACTGACAGGTACCAATGGCATGAGTTCCATTAGAGTTGTCAATGGAATGGTGGAGCGTATACTTTTCCGCGAATTTGACGGCGGCATTAGAATAAAAGTTTTAAGTTTAGACGATACTCACTATGGCAAAAAAAAATGAAAACCCTGCACCTTTCATGGCTGTTCATCCAGGAATGATGATTAAACCAGAACTTGACGAGCGTGGTATTAGCCAGAAAGAATTTGCCAAGATGCTTGGCACACAATCCTCACATTTGAGTGAGGTGCTTAATGGGAAACGTGCTCTTACGACAGAATTGGCTCTGAAGATAGAAAATGCTATCGGACTTCCTGCAAAGATTCTGCTGTCTGCCCAAACGCAATATGAACTGGAATCGACAGTTGAGGACAACCAGCACGAAACAGTAGCTGTAACTATCCCTGTCCGCGATCGTAATCTTCTACAAGAATTAGTTCGTAAGTTCGGGTGGGCTTGCGTATTCTAATTCTGATTAGGAACAAATCATATAAATAGGCATTCGCTTCTGTCCAAGTTGATTACAGAAGCGGATGCCTGTTTAGCCGATACGGGTTCTCATTATAACCCCTTATTGCATGGACCTCTTCTAATGATTTTCATTTCACTTACATTTTAAGGAGTCTGCCATATTTACAAAAACACACTTTTTCTAAGGTTAAACTATTTTAATTATTAAGGCGATTTGTTGTTATTACAAATGATTGTATTACTTTTGCTCTGTCAAAAAAGTTCTAAACACATAACAAACGAATGTTCAAGAAACACAATAAAACTTAAATACAAAACAAACACTAAAAACAAAACAGTAGAAATGAAAACTAAAACAAAGACAAAGGTAGCGCTTGTTGCGTTATGCCTTTTGGCTTCGCATGGAGCTATGGCTAAAGATTATTACTTGTCACCTAATGGTACAGGTAATGGTATGACTATCGACAAACCTTTTGGTGACCCGGTAAAGGCTTTTGCGGCACTGAAGGCTGGTGACATTCTCTATGTAAGAGGAGGAACCTACCATCTTTCACAAACCATCAATGTGACTGAGACAGGTACTGCAGACAAGCGTATCTGTGTGTTTGCCTATCCTGGTGACACAGAGCGTCCTGTATTCGACTTTTCTGGACAGCCACGCAGTACTGAAACAGAGGCTGCTAACAACCGAGGTATCATGCACAAGATAGGTGCCAACTACTGGCATTATCGTGGTCTCGACATCTGCAACTCTGCTGACAATGGTATGAAACTTGAGGGTAGCTATTGTGTGGTGGAACTTTGCCGCTTCTATGGCAATGAGGACACAGGATTGCAGCAAGGTTTCGGTAAAGACAGTAAAGGCAACAACACCCGCAATACAGAGTTCAAATACGGAAGATTCAATATTATCGTCAACTGTGATGCTTATGACAACCACGACCCATGGACCAAAGGTGGTAATGCCGACGGATTCGCTATCAAGCTGTATCCTGGTCCTGGTAATGAGTTTCATGGTTGCCGTGCATGGCACAACTCCGACGACGGCTGGGACTTGTACTACACGGTTTTCCCTATTGTTGTAGACAACTGCTGGTGCTTGAATAATGGTTTCGACAAGGGTAATGCCAATGGATTCAAGATGGGAGGATGCAAGCAGGGCGGTACCTCAACAGGTGCTCATGTATTCAAAAACTGTATTGCAGCTTTCCACGCCAAAAAAGGTTTCGACCAGAACCATCATCGTGAGGGATCTAATCTCATCAACAACTTAGCGTTCGGTAATGGCATTAACTATGGTTACAATATGGAGGCACCAGACTATGGCAACTGGGTGCTGCGCAACTGCGTGGGCTTTGCCTATGGCTCACAAAAGATGGAACGTAACTCTGCTTTCACTAAGGCGCCAGACATCGAATACTGTACCTGGACCACACTCGATAACACCAATCCTTTGGGTGAGAAGGCAAGCAATACAGGTACTTCCTATGCCAAAACTATCAATAATTATTCTTCCGAGTACGAGGATCTGAGCTACGAGACAGGCATCAGTGCCCGTCAGGATAACGGAGAGTTGCCTTTGAAGTTTGGTCGTCTGAAAGCTGGCAGCAAGCTGATTGATGCAGGTACTCCGATTACAGATTTCAAGACAGTGGATGCTCATAAGGCTGCATACGAATATGCGGATAATGCCCCACTGAACTGGTCTGTCACCCTCAACATCCCTTACGTGGGCAAGGCTCCCGACTATGGTCCATACGAATATGGTGGCGATGACAATGCTTATACACTCAAAATGCCCGTGAACGACGGTACGGTGGAAGATGCCATTCCTGAGCCAAGCGATGGAAAAAACTGGGTGACCACAACCGTTGTCAACAATTATCTCTTCCAGGATGAGGTGATAGCTGATGAGGTGAAGAAGTACATTACAGCTGGCACAGCAGATGGCGTGAACCCTAAGTATTATGGTAAGGGCTCGGATGGTAAGAGTCCTGTGATTTACGTGGATGAAAACACGGAGAGAGGCAAGAAGTATTCTGGTACTTATGGTGCATATAGGATTCCAATGAAAACCAGCGTGGAATTTACCTTGCCTTCGCTTGCCCAGATGCAGTCTAACATCTATTGTACGGGTGGACGCACGCTCGTTATAGATTGGCATTATGTAGACAACTCTCAGTCTGGAACTTCATCTGTCAGTTTGAAGGAAGGCACTGCTTTGGTTGATGTGAAAGCCAAGGTGGGCAAGATAGAGAAGAAGCCTATTGTTGTGTCATTGACCAATAATGGTGGTGGCGATATGTATCTTACCGACTTGACCCTGGGCGTTTACCAGGAGGTGGACGAAGATGGCAACCCAATCGTTTCGAGCATCGATCAAGTAGAAAAGGAGAGCGCCACAAAGACCTATCAGATTTACCAGACCACCAATGGTCTGATTGTCTATGGCGACATAGCTTCTCTCCAGGTTTACAGTACTGACGGCAAAAAGGTGGCAGGCTCTACAGACTCTCAGTTTGTCAACACCTCAGCCCTTGTCAAGGGCATGTACATCGTGCTCATCAAGAGCAAGGATGGAAGCACTACAGCACAGAAGTTCTTGCGTCGATAAGAGAAATCCTGTAAAAAGGAGCAACGCTGACTTTGTTTGTGGTATGTGAACACCTATTAACGTGTTGCAAAGTAATTGAAATAATTTGTGATTCAGAAAGATAATTTGTAATTTTGACATTCGTAAGTTCACGATTCAGTAACGAATATCAAAAATATGAAGAAAATACTTTTTGCAATCGTATTGTCATTGACGGCTCTGAAGGTATCGGCTTACGATTTCCTCAGAGCCGTTAAAGATTCTATACCAGGAGGCTACAACTTTTGGGTTTATACTCCCGTGGATTATTTTTATTCCCAAGAACAGACGCCGGTCATCATCTTCCTACATGGAGCCAGCCTTTGTGGAAGAGATTTAGCGAGAGTGCGCCGCTATGGTCCACTCGATGCCATTGTGAAAGGAAGAGACATAGATGCGCTGACAATAGTACCACAAAACCCTGGTGGAGCATGGAGCCCTAAAAAGATTATGGATGTGTTCGACTGGGTAAGGCGCAATTACCCATGCGATACCACACGTGTGTATGTGTTGGGCATGAGCTTAGGTGGATATGGTACGATGGATGTCTGTGGTACTTACCCCGACCGCATAGCAGCAGGAATGGCGCTTTGTGGAGGCACCTCGCTCAAGGATGTAAGTGGATTGGGTAAGTTGCCTTTTTGGATTATTCATGGCACTGCCGACAGAGCCGTACCCGTAAAGCAATCTAAGGTAGTGGTGGAGAAACTGAAAAAGAGCGGTGATGACAGCCGACTGCTCTATGACTGGCTACCTGGTGCCAATCATGGAGCACCAGCTCGCATCTTTTATCTCAAGAAAACCTATGAGTGGCTCTTCTCTCATAGTTTGTCGGACAAAGATCGTCCTGTGAATAAAAGTATCGATATAGGGCTTGGCGACTTACGCCAGGCTTACCGTGACGTAAACCGCAACAAGCCTGCTCCCGAACTGATTGATGGGCCCAGTGTGATCAAAGAAGAAGGGAATGAGTTTTAGCTCATTCCCTTCTTCTGCTTTTATTAAGTACTGAAGTTACAGAAGTTATCACTCCCTTCGGTCGTTAGAAGTTATAGCCAATAGCCTTTTTTGTTGTATATTTAGCTATAAAGCATATGGCTTTAACTTCTCGAACTTCTCTAACTTCCCTTTATAATCTCGTCATGTGATAGCCCATGGAGTTCAACTGCACTGCAGCTCCCATCAAATACATCTGGTGTAGGGCAGCGATGAAGCCCCTAAAGGCTGCCTCTGTGCCAGGCTCTAATCCCTGATGGATGAGCGTATTGTAAGTACGCGCTGCACATTCGGCAACGATGTTTGATAAAGCCTTGTGTGCATTCTCGTCCAACAGAAGAACTTGCTGGCAGATATAGTCGTCCATGTGGTCGAAGTCAATGCGGTCGCGTAGATAGAGGTATAGATTTTCCACCTTTCCATAGAGTTCCCAGTCTTCGTCCCAGTATTTTGCTATGGCCATACCCACAAACATAATCCAACCTAAGGCTACAGTGGGGTACTTACTAAACTCGCGCATGGCATCGGGCAGATAGCTCTCACCAATTTTTTGCCATAGTGCTTCAATATCTGGAGCTTCGGGCAAGTGTTCGTCGATGCGCCCCACAGTGAGGAGATATTGATGCAGGTCTTTCTGGAAGACCTGCTCTATATTTTTATGGTTGCTATTGTTGTCCATGATGTTTCTTTATTTAGCTATGATTTCATTGGCGCGTTTCAGTGCCAAATTGATGTGGCTACAGATGTTTTCTTCACCGATGAGGTTATAGAAACCAGCGTGCTCCAACTGAGCGTTTACTTTTTCTCTTACACCAGAAAGCACCACCTGGATGCCTTCCTTCTGGCTCATCTCGCACAGGTTTGTAAGGTTGTGAATGCCCGTAGAGTCTACAAAGGGAACTTTACGCATACGGATGATTCTCACTTGTGGGCGATCGCCGAAAGAGGCCATAATTTCTTCAAATTTATTACCTGCTCCAAAGAAGTAAGGACCATTGATTTCGTATACTTCCACACCTTTAGGAATGATGAGGTGATCTAAGTTTCCAGTAGAGAATTCTGACTCTAAGTTGGGGTCTATCTCCTCGGTGATGGCCTTTACGTCAGTGGTTTCTGACATACGCTTCATAAAGAGTAAGCAGGCGATTATGAGTCCCACCTCGATGGCGATGGTGAGGTCGAAGATGATGGTAAGGAAGAAGGTGATGAGCAATACAGTAATATCGCTCTTAGGATTCTTCATTACAGCCAAGAAAGAGCGCCAGCCACTCATTCCATAAGACACTACGACGAGAACGCCTGCTAAACAAGCCATAGGGATGTACTTGGCTAAAGGCATGAGGAAGAGGAAGATGAGCAGCAGTATCACGGCATGGATGATGCCTGCTATAGGTGTTTTGCCACCATTGTTAATATTGGTCATTGTGCGGGCAATGGCACCTGTGGCAGGAATACCGCCAAAGAGAGGAGAGGCTATGTTTGCTAATCCCTGTGCCATCAACTCAGTGTTGGAGTCGTGATGGTCGCCAATGACACCATCAGCCACAGTGGCTGAGAGCAAAGACTCTATGGCTCCTAAGATGGCTATAGTGATGGCTGGTGAAACCAGACTCTTGATGGTTTCCCAGTTCATGTTGGGAACTTGAGCAGAAGGGAGTTCGTTGCTTATAGAGAAGCGGTCGCCTATAGTCTCGATGCTTGAGATGCCTGCGTAATTTTTGAGCAGTAATGCCACTACCGTCATCAGGATGATGGCTATAAGCGAACCAGGTATTTTTTTGCTGAAACGAGGAGTGATGGCAATAACCAACACACTCGCCACACCAATAATGGCGCACCATGGGTCAATGGTGTCGAAGTTCTGTAGGTACACGCCCCATTTCTCAATAAAGTCGGATGGGGTAGAGGGTAGTGTCAGTCCAAAGAGGTCCTTGATTTGAGTAGTAAAGATCGTGACGGCAATACCACTGGTGAATCCCACAACAATAGGATAGGGGATGTACTTGATGATGGTGCCTAAGTGGAGCAAACCAAAGAGAAGAAGAAAGAAACCTGCCATCAGTGTGGCGATAGTAAGTCCCTCGAAACCATACTTCTGAATGATGCCATAGATGATGATGATAAACGCACCCGTAGGGCCACCTATCTGCACCTTGCTACCTCCGAAAAGCGAGATAACGAGACCAGCTACAATAGCTGTGATGATACCCTTTTCTGGTGTTACTCCTGATGCAATACCGAACGCAATGGCCAATGGAAGGGCTACGATACCCACGATGATACCAGCCATCAAGTCGGACATGAATGTTTTCTTGTTATAAGTCTTCATACAAGAAAACAACTTTGACTGAATGTTGAAAGCCTTCATTATTGTGTTATATTTTTCAAAATTTGGGTGCAAAGTTACTAAAAAATATTCATAATAGCAAAAAAAATGTAATCTTTGCACCCTAATTCCTTAATCCATATAATCCACCTTGATGACTATCACTCTGATTTGTTGGTCGTTAGTATCATTTGCCACTTTAGCTATGTGCCAGTCGCGCGGAAAGAAAATAAAGAATTCATCAGGATTGCTATCATAGAAGCAAGCTTTGTCAGCCTGATAGTCATAGTGTATCACGTCGGGGCGGTACTTGCTGTTGGGGGTGCTTGTGTAATGGTCTATGATGCCAAAGCGTTCTGTTCCTTTCACGACATACTGGAAGTCTATGTGGTGGTTATGGCTTTCGCTCTTTCTTTTTGCCAATGGTGCGTTCTGTGAGTCTTCTACACTTACCACCAGTTGTGTACCGGGTATTTTGTGCTTACCCTTTTCGATGGCGAGCAGGTCGGTATGAGCCAGATAGTTGAAGAGTGCTTTCCATTGCTTCGGGTTTTTATGATATTGCAGATAGAAGTCTACGAGGTTCACGCTGCTGTGGGGTTTAGCTTGCTGAAAGCCATTGCGCCATTCGCCCGACTCCGCCCATTGACGAGCCTTTTCTACGAGGTCTGGTTGTTTTCCATAATACTGGGTGTAGTAACCCTTTGTTTGAGCTTTGCTGTGGGTTGCGGTGCATAGCAAGATGCACGCCATGAAGAAGTTTAAAAATAAATTGAATTGATTTTTCATTGTTGTTCGTATTCCAGATATTTAGGTGCTTGAATGTTGGTTGGATGAAACGTGCCGTTGGGTTCTGCACGATGCTTACGAGAGTTGGGGATAAAGAAAAAGAGGATTCTCCCGAAGGAGAAATCCTCTTTGCCTTATTATCTAAAATTATCTTAGGAATCTTAGAATTTTATTACAGGATGGTCTTAACAGCCTCAAGCATACCCTTTTCCTGGATGAGGTCGAGGTCCTTCTTAACCAACTCTGTCAAGCCAGGAACAGTCTTGTTGAGGTCTTCATTCCAGATGTAGTCGAAAGCAAGAACACCCTCAGCCACCTTCTGAGTATCGCCAGTAGCCCACAACTCTGTCAGCTTGTCGATAATCTTCTGGTCGTCCTGTGGCTTAATCTCAGCACCATCAGCACGCTTGCCACCCTTGTAGTAAGTGATGATAGCAGCCAAACCGAATACCAATCCTTGTGGCAACTCACCCTTACGCTCCAAGTATACCTTTACACCTGGGAGGTCGCGAGTCTCATACTTAGGGAATGAGTTGAGCATGATGCTTGTTACCTGGTGGTCAACGAATGGGTTCTCGAAGCGCTCCAATACGTCGGAAGCAAACTTCTGCAACTCTTCCATTGGCAAGTTAAGAGTCTGCATCAATTCGTCGAACTGTACCTTGTGGATATATTTGCCCAATACTGGGTGTTCACAAGCATCACGTACAATATTTACACCGCTGAGGTATGTTACAGGGCTCAACACTGTGTGAGGACCATTAAGCAGAGTTACCTTACGCTCGTGGTATGGCTTCTCGTTGTCGGTGATGAGTACGTGCAAACCAGCCTTGTGAGCAGGGAATTCTTCCTGCATCTGCTCTACAGTCATATTCTCTGCCTTCTCGATAACCCAGAGGTGGAAGCTCTCTGCCTTTACTACGAGGTTGTCCTTGTAGCAAACCTTCTGCTGAATCTCCTTGATGGTGTCGCGTGGGAAACCAGGTACGATACGGTCAACGAGAGTAGCGCAAACGAAGCAATGGTTGGTAAACCACTCTTTGAAGCCCTCGTAATCAGCACCCATGTCTTCCTTCCAAAGCTCAATGTACTGGTAGATACATTCCTTCAAGTGGTGACCGTTTAAGAAGATCAACTCACAAGGCATCAAGATCATACCCTTTGTTGGGTCGCCCTCAAAGAACTTGTAACGATGGAACAGCAACTGAACCAACTTACCTGGGTAAGAAGCTGCAGGAGCGTCAGTAAACTTGCAAGAATCATCGAACGCGATACCAGCCTCTGTAGTGTTAGAGATGATGAAGCGCATCTCTGGCTGCTCAGCCAATGCCATGAAAGCCTGGTTCTGAGAATATGGATTCAGAGCACGGCTAATAACGTCGATACGTTCGAGAGTATTGATAGCCTGACCATTCTCCTTACCCTGAAGGTTTACGTGATAGAGGCAGTCCTGGCCATTCAACCAATCTACCATACCGCCAGCCAATGGCTGAACGACTACGACAGAACCATTGAAGTCGGTTTTCTTGTTCATATTCCATACAATCCAGTCAACGAATGCACGGAGGAAGTTGCCCTCACCAAACTGGATAATTCTCTCTGGCATTACGCTCTTAGGAGCGGTACGCTTGTTCAAAGATTTTAGCTCTTTCATGATTTGTTTTGTTATTTATAATGTTTTTAATTATTTCCGATGCAAAGTTATAAAAATATCCTTTACTTGGTGCATATATATTGCAAAAATGTTGCGTAAAGGTTTGCGTGGATAAGGGGAGTTAGAAGTAGTATGTTTTTATCTTTTCAGACATCTTAATATTCCCACTGTATGAAAGTTACGTAATATATTCAAGTTTCGCAAGTAACTACTCAGCACCCCTATGGGCATGAGTAATCGTCTTACTGTTGTACTAC